>OBUQ01000392.1_pt1 | contig 39257 bp, 60 predicted proteins | sample 1494951 | NCBI WGS metagenome assembly OBUQ01 (sample SAMEA2579938, study PRJEB22360) | human gut metagenome | biome: human gut; feature: human-associated habitat; material: faeces | place: Denmark | collected 2008/2010
AAGAGCTATTTTTAACTGAATCAGCAAATTTTTGTGATGCTGAAACCACGGTCTCGGAACTGCTAAAAGAGACTACTCAATTTCCGGATACTATTGATATCTCAAAGATCAATAGACTGGATAAGGTGAAAAACTTGCTATATAGTGATATTCTTCAAGTTGAGAAATCAGAGAAGAAAGGCTATATGGAGTATTCAATTGATAAGGAAAACGGTGTGATATTGTTTTCCGCAAAGGTGCAATTCGAGGAAATATCGGGAAACAAGGTCAAAACCACAACCGAAATTTATCTCGTTCCGGCTAAATCTACCTCAGAGGTCGAGAAGCACCTTAAGGCTCATTTAAAAGATAGTGTATTTGATTACAAGATTCCGGATGTGAACGGGACTAAGTTCGATACCATATTGGTATTGGAAGAGACACATCGAGATCTGGTGAAGGATTATGATCTGATTAAAAATAGATTATAATGTACATTCCTCAGTATTTTGAGGTTCAGGAATTAGTATGCCCTCATGTTTGCAATAAGTGGGGGCATAATCCGAACTTCATCTGGAGCTTCTTTGATCCCCATTTACTTGAAACACTGGACTTTCTGAGAGAAAAACTAGGGAAACCTATTTTTGTAAATAGCTGGTCTATAGGGGGAAGCTTGTCACAACGAGGTCTTCGTTGTAATCTATGTGATCTGGTTAGATCTAAAACCAGCATGTCTAAAATATACATGAGTTCGCACATCTTGGGAAAAGCTTGTGATTTTGATGTTAAGGAAATGAATGCGGCAGCGGTCCGTAATTGGATCATGCTTCATGCCTCGGAACTTCCATATCCAATATCACTGGAGGATGGCGTATCGTGGGTACATCTAGATATGCGTGAACAAGGTAATAAAAAAATCTATCTATTTAAAGCGTAAAAAATGAGCACTAAACATAATTTCGAGGCTTGGTATCCTGAGTTACCAGATTTATTATTCGGTCAAGTGATGGGAGTATCCGTATTCAACGCTACGGCTTTTATGAACAACAGAGAAGTAGATCAATCTCAATGCAGCATTGATAATTATAAGGAAACTTGCTCTGTTATTATTGATCTATACGCAAGAAAATTGGGACTTGATAGTCTGGAGCAATTGTTTTTGACTGATGATAATGGAGACACTATGATCCACGAGGTTCTCGCCTTCTCCTTTGTTGAGTATATTGATCCTGCGTTCTCTGTCTATATGCACGATAGGATGCACGAGCTGTTCTACAATGGGATGGTGGTATCTGATAACTATTTGGCTGTAGCGGCTAAAAGAAGGTTGCCGAAATCGGTACTGGAAAAATTGGTATAAGTATCGTAAGATGGCAAGACCTATAGGATTAGGACCAGAAGTAAATACGGTCCTAATCTTTGAACCTAATTTTAACTTGATAGCCATTGTATCTAATTCGTATCAAGCGGCTAAACTAACAGGGTCATATCAACCAGCTGTACACATGGCGATAAAGGGTGGATTAAAAACTACGAATAGCTTGTATTTTAGATCGGTACCTCCCAATATGGAAGTCTATATTTCGGACTTGTATTCATTAAAATTACAAGAGTTTGACCAAATGTGTGGATTGGAGAGATCCTATGAAACCCCAGAGAGATTATTAAACAGAGCAAAGAAGTATAACAAGGAAACAACTATTAAGAAAAATGACAAACGTAAGAATCTTAAATAAATCAAATAATTCAAACCCTGCGTATGAGACACTAGGATCATCTGGAATGGATGTAAGAGCTTTTTGTGAAGAAAGTATAGTGATCGAGCCGAACCATAGAGCACTAATCAAGACAGGGCTTCATGTTGGATTACCGACAGATTATGAGATCCAAGTTAGACCAAGGAGCGGTTTGGCACTGAAGAAGGGGATAGCAGTTGTCAATACCCCGGGAACGGTAGATGAATCATATAAAGGTGAGATAGGCATAATTCTCATAAATCATGGAGATGAACCTTTCGTGGTCAACAGTGGTGATCGTATAGCCCAGTTGGTATTGCAACAAGTCCCTAAGATCAATTGGATTCCGGTTGATACCATTGAGGAATTGGGAGAGTCGGAAAGAGGAGAGAGTGGCTTTGGTCATACAGGTGTGCAGTAGTGTTAAATCTAATATGTAATAATTATGGAGAATAAAGTAGTATTATCAAAAAATAGTAACAGTGATGAAATCAAAGCGTATTTCTTAGAGGTGTCCAGATTATCCAAATCTAATGAAGAGTTTCCTGTGGATTTGGATGATGTATGGCCTCTTGTCTATAAAAGAAAAGATAATGCCGTAAGATCTTTATTAAAAGATTTTACACGAGGTGCCGATTATCAAGTGTCCCGTCAAAAAGTGAGTCAATCAACAGGTAGCAAATATGTAAATAAGTATTTTATAACAGCGTCATGTCTTGAGTTCTTTATAGCTTGTAAGATTCGCACTGTTTTCGAAATCTATCGACAGATTTTTTATAAGGCGATAACTAATTTATTGTTGCCGAATTTCGAAGATCCTGTTGAGGCAGCTTTGGCATGGGCTGAACAGTACAAGGAGAAACAGTTAGCTCTCCAGAAAATAGAGAAAAGTAAACTTTATAAGTCTGACAATCAAAAACAAGAAAACAATGGCAAGCTATATTAAGGGTATCGTTAAGAGAGGAAGTTTTGGGTTCTCAGGAAACAGCGTAATGTATGTAATCAACAGCGTAGATAATGTGATGTGGTTCCGGTTGGCTGATATATGCGCCGCTATAAATGTAGTGGCTTGGGGAAACCCTAAACATAAGAATTATTTGATGGGTAAGGGTAAGCTGGATAATAAGCGAAGGATCTTATTCACCCAATCCAAAGTGTACGCTTGGGGAATCAACGAAGAGGATGTTGTTTGGTTATTGGAGGAATATGCGGAGACCAATTCCACTAGAGCTGAGTGTGCCTCTAGACTATTGAACATTATCAAAAAATTTATCGAGAGAGAAAAAGGAGCGGAGATGAAAGTGGAAGAACCAAAAGAAACAAATAATGTATCAAGCAATAAAGAAGAACTAACTAATTTTCCGGGTATATTTAATTATAATGGGAACAATATAACCTTTAAGACTGTCAACAACACAGTGATGGTCAATGCTACAGAAATGGCAAAAGGTTTTGACAAAAGATTTCCTGATTGGATACGATTGAAGTCTACAAAAGAATTTCTATATGTATTGTCTACCATAAAAAATAAGAATAATAGTCGTCGTGCAGATCTGCACGACGGTATTCAATATGTTAGTTATGAAGAACTTAAATTCGTTATGTCAGGCGCAAAAGAAAATCATAGCCTTATTTTAATTTCTCAAGGAGGTCAAGCGCAGGGAACTTGGATGCACGAGGATGTAGCTTTGGAGTTCGCTCGTTGGTTAGCTCCTGAGTTTGCTATCTGGTGTAACGACAAGATTAAAGAGTTAATCACAACAGGAACTACATCATTATATAACAACGTTAATTTTGGCGGTTTCCCCATCCCTCAGAAATTCTCAGATGCTCTTATTTTATCCGCTCATCTACAGCAGAAGGTAGAGGAGCAGGAAGCCAAGATCGAAGAGGATAAACCGAAGGTGGAATACTACTCTGGTATGGTAGAGAATCGAGATTACTTTACCACTACGACTATCGCTACGGAATTGAGAACGACCTCTCAAGTGTTGAATCAATTCTTATGTAAGAAGGGAGTATTGACAGGGAAATCCGGTAGCTGGAAAACAACGGACGAACACCAAACACTATTGTCTCCTTCTCCGTTCAAATCAATCATTAGATGGAATCATGAGGGGCGAATATTGATACACCAGCTTTGGGAAGAAAAAGTAGAAGAGTTAATAGAAGCTTAATAATAATCACGTCCACCCTTCCTTTTCGGATTGGTGGACACTAAAACTATTCATAGATGTAATGAAAATTGTAAAAATGCGAGTTGGTAAGGTGCTCGATCTTGTTACGAATGAGTTATTGTATAATGTAGAATTTAAATTCGAGAACCAACGCAGATTCACTGGATATTCAATTGAAAATTGGAAGGATATATGGGACGCAAGGTTAGCTATCCAGATGCACGATAGAAAAACGACCACATTTCATAAAGTAGGAGCAGATAAGAATGGCAAAATTTTTATGTCGAATAAGATAGAACAGTGAATGTTTTATCTCTCTTTGATGGGATCAGTTGCGGAAGACTGGCTTTGGAAAGAGCTGGCTTCACGTCCATCAAATATTATGCTAGTGAGATAAACACAGCAGCCATTACCGTGAGTGAACATAACTATCCAGATCTCATAAGGCTGGGAGATGTTCAAAATTGGAAGGATTGGGATATAAATTGGAACAGCATTGATTTGCTAATAGGGGGAACGCCGTGCCAAGGTTTCAGCTTTGCTGGTAAGCAATTAAACTTTAATGACCCAAGAAGTAAGCTCTTTTTCGTTTATCTGGATATTCTCAACCACATCAAATCATTAAATCCTAACGTAAGATTTCTTCTAGAGAATGTGAAGATGAAGCGAGAGTATCAAGACATAATTTCCAAATCTCTAGGAGTAGAGCCTATTATGATTAATTCTTCTTTGGTCTCGGCTCAAAATAGAAAAAGAAATTATTGGGCAAACTGGGGTATAAAGCAACCTCAAGACAAGGGCATACTTTTAAGTGATATCGTCTTGGATGGTATCGTTGAAAAGGATAAAGCTTATTGCCTTACATGTAGATCGGGGAACGCTAGGGATTATTTTAAGAAGCATCAAAGTAATATAGCGTTTATCCCTTCTTCTTCTGGAGAATACAAGATTGAAAATGGAAAGATCAATATCGTGTTTAAAAAGTCGCCAGATCAAAACGCTTATATCTTTGACGTAAATATACCAGATGGGCGATACGATATTAGACCTCTCTCTCCCGTAGAATGCGAACGCCTACAAACATTGCCAGATAATTATACTTCTTGCGTTGGAGTAACAGAGAGGTATAATCAATTAGGCAATGGCTGGAACGTAGATACAATTACACATATTTTAAAAGAACTAAAATCACAAGAACAATCATGAGCGAACAAATTCAAAATGTAGTAACAGAAACGATCGATGGTATCAGTTATCAAAAAATGATCGATGGAGAGATCTTCTTAAATCTAAAAGATGTAGCGATCGGGCTAGGGTTTGAAACTTCTCAAGAAAGAAATGGCAATATTACGACATTTATTCGTTGGAGTAGAATAAAGCAATATTTAGTTCAAATAGATGAAAAATATTTGCAACCAGAAGTGGATGCAAATTTATTTATTTGTGAATCAGATTTTTATGAATTGGCAATGTTGGCTAAATCTGATGTGGCAAAAGCGTTCAGAAAGAAGATTGCTAAGGAAATCCTTCCTGCTATCCGGAAACATGGAGCATATATTTCTGAAAACGCAACTCCAGAACAATTGGATCATTTGTTGGAAAACCAAGTTGTTGAGTTTTACACTAGTGGAGGAGAGCGATCCGCTCAACGCATCCGCCAGCTGATCTTTGATAAGAAATTCGACAATTTGGATCTTATCAAATCTTTCAACTATATCTATGATAGATTGTCATCTAGTTATAGAGGAGCGTTTATCAAAAGTTTTAAATATGCTTTGGACGAGGCATACGATCGTGTTCTCACTGGAGATGATAAGAAGATGAAGAAGATCGCTATGGAAAACTTGCGAACCAAAGGAGAGCTTCTTTACCGGATTGAGAACCAACATCACCAGAGAGATAATAGATCTTATGGTCAAAAACTAAGACATGCAATTAAAAACAATCAATCAAAATGAACAATATTGAACAACAAATCTACAATAAAATAGTAGGAGCAAACAAGGAGTACCGGCAAGGTACTCCTATCATGTCAGACCTTGCCTATGACGTATTGGTTGACGAGCTGAGAACCATCAATCCGGATCATGAGTGGTTTAAAAAGGTGGAACCGGGAATGGATCTTGCGGGCCGGAAAGTAAAACTGCCGTTCCCGATGAGATCGTTGGATAAAGTGAAGACTTTTGAGGAGCTATGTCTGTGGTTTGATAAAGTCGGTATAGGACCAAATGACGATGTGGTTATCACTCCAAAATATGATGGTATTAGCTTGTTATGCAATGAGAATGACTGGATGACATATTCCAGAGGTGGTAACGACAATGAAGGGATGGACTGTAAGCGACATATGGATCTAATGTCCTCTGTATGGCATCATGACAATGTTCCTGTTGAATATACCTTTGGCGAGGCTATTATCCCAAAATCAATATGGAAAGATAATTTCGAAGGTAAGATAAACCCATTGAACGGTCAACTATATAAATCTGCGAGGAACACTGTGGCTGGACTATTTAGGCGGGACGATCCACCCTCAGAATTACTTAAACACGTATATTTTATGCGCTATGGAGCTTTTGGGGAAGGGGTTGATAATTTTGATACTTATATGGATCTCCTTGACCACATGGAAGCATCATTTGTTTATGTGGCAAAAAGACTTCATACATTTGCCAGTTTTTTGGATACCTCGTTTCTTAAAGAGTTATTTGATGATTGGAGTCAAGATTTCGCTATTGACGGTCTTGTTATCTACGTGAACGATATGAGACGCTGGAAAGAGATTGGCCGTCACTCATCAACGGGTAATCCTCAGTGGGCAATTGCCTATAAGCCGGAGGAGTTTACGGGCGCTGAGATCACCACTGTTCAATCTGTCAATTGTAAGGTGTCTAAATCCGGATGTCTAAAACCTACCGTGGCTGTTGACGCTGTAGAGCTGGAAGGTGCCACTATCGATAACCCTACAGGATATAACGCTAAGTTCTGTTTCGACAAAGGTATTGGCGTTGGAGCTGAGATAAGAATAATCAGGTCTGGGATGGTTATACCAAAAATTCAAGACGTAATTTATCCTGTATCCAATGATGTCGTGGAGAAGGCTTTTAAATCCTGTCCTTCATGTGGGAAGGAAACGGTCTGGAATAATTCCTTGGTTGAACGTATGTGTCCAGATCCGCTTTGTCCCGGAAGATTATTAGCTAAGTTGATTTACTTCTGCGAGAAGTTGGAGTATGATGAGATAGGAGAGGAAACCTTGAAGGCGATCTTTAACTCCGGGATCGAGTCTCCGGGAGATCTTCTTCATACGGATCTTTCAACGCTACAGAAGATAGATGGCATTGGTTACGATACCGCTAGCAAGATCATAGAGAAGAACCGAGGCATTTTTGATGATGGTGTTTCTCTCCCTAAGTTAATGGAAGCATCCGATTGTTTTGATGGAATAGGAGAGAAGAAGGCAACAATCTTATTGTCTAATGTAGATAATGTGACCTTGAGGTTATGGATCTCTGGAGAATTAACATTGGCTGGATACTTAGTGATGACAAAAATCATGTCTATGACAAAAGGGGTAGGCGATAAGATGCTAGATGAGTTCTCGAACAAGTGTCAAGGTTTTGTTGAGTGGGTGAGGGGGAACGAGATCCCTATTGCTTGGGAGAAAGATGAGCCTTTGGGAACATCATTATCCGGAGTGAAGATTTGTTTTACCGGTATCCGAGACAAACAGCTAGAAGCGAAGATCACGAAAGCTGGTGGTACTGTGTCTGGATCGGTTAGTAAAAATACCACTTATCTGGTTGCTGACGATGTAAATTCCAACTCAAGCAAGGCTGATAAAGCTCGATCGTTAGGGATACCAATAATATCGATTTGTGAACTAAATGAAAAAGTAAACTTATAGATATTAATTGAGTGTTTTAGAATGTAAAAATGCAGTGTATGAATCATAAGATTTTGATACACTGTGTTTTATGGTTGAAAAATTTTGTTTGTTATATAAGTAATACATACCTTCGCATCAGAATGAAACAAAAATAGATTGAAATTATGGCAAAGAAAGGTGTATTGACAACAGCGGATTATCTTCCATTTAAGGAGTATAAGGAAACAATGTCCAAACTTCATCATGATGGCTATTATCGTGATGAGCTTTATTTTATTCTAGCGTATACAACAGCTCTTCGTGTATCGGATTTACGCATGTTAAAATGGGAAGACGTGTTAAATAAGACATGTTTGGTCGTTACCGAGAAGAAAACTAAGAAGACCAGACCTATACCATTTAATGATGAGTTTAGAAAAATCGTGTCTGAGCTGTATGAATTATTAGGACATCCATACAAGGGTTGGTACATTTTTGAAGGGAACAAGCAACAACCTATGAGTATCCAACATATCAACCGTAGGCTGAAAGATATCAAGGAGAGATATGACTTATCCATTGAGAATTTCTCTACCCATACGTTTAGGAAAACATTTGGGCGTAATTACTATGAGACGAGAGGAAAAACAGAGGAGGCCCTTATCCAGCTGCAAAAGGTATTTAATCATTCCAATGTAGGTATCACTTATGTATATATTGGCATTAGAAATGACGAGATCAACGACTTTTACAAAAACATTAAATATAGAGACGATGATTGATTTAAAGAAGAACAAGGGAAACTACCTAACGTACGATGAATATAGAATTACGCTGGATAGGTTAAGGATGGATCGTATGTGCATTGAGGAGTTATTTTTCGTGCTGGCTTTCTACACGGGATTAAAACTGTCAGATCTACTTTCCCTCAAATGGAGTGATGTTTTGGACAAGGATGAATTCATATGGATCAAAACCAATCCGTGCAAGAGGACATTTGCGTTATCGTGGAAAGGACAGGATGTGCGTTCCCGATTGTCATATTTACATAAAGAACTTGGCTCTCCGGAAAAGGATCGATATGTATTTGAGACGAAAACAGGAAGACATTGTCATAACTCGTTTATTAATGAGTTACTGAAAAGGGTAAGAGATAAATATGATTTACCGGTAAAGCCACTATACGCAAGCAGCTTTAGATTAACCTTTTGCCATCATATATATGAGACCGAAGAAAGAAAAGTAAAGGCTATCGCCTTCTTGGATTCATATGTTAGCGGTAAAACTGTTGACATAGCCACTAATGGAAGACATATCCCTAGCGAGGAGATAGAAGATGCTTTAAAATCAATGAATATAAAATATAGAAATGACTAAAGAAGAGTACGATCAAGCTTTAAAGGATCTGGAGGAATTCTATGATCAAAAGAGAGCTGAGTTAATGAAAGATTATGCCAGATCCAATTGTCCTTACAGCGTAGGAGATATCTTGAAGGATCATATGGGAATAATTAGAGTTGAGCGTATTGGATACTATTTGACTGATCCTCCACAATGTATGTTTTATGGAACTGGGCTAACTGTTAAGTTGGTTCCAAATAAAAAACACACAAGGAGAGAAATGTATCAGACAAATGTTATAGAGAAAGTAAGATGAGAACATTGTTATGGGAACGATGATTGACAAAATGGAAGATCCCGATTTCTCTCGGATCATTAAAGTTAGAGAGGAAAATGATAAGCAGTTGGTGTCTGCGAGAGAGTTGTATGAATTTATAGATGGCAAGGAACGATTCACTAGATGGATCGGGCGCATGTTTGAGTATGGTTTCGTGGAACATGTTGATTATGAGGCGGTGAACATTTTCGTACAGTGCCAAAACGGTATTGGTGGTACCAATAAGACGGATTATGCTCTGACAATTGATTGCGCCAAGCAAATAGCGATGCTTCAAAGAAACGCACAAGGACAACTAGTAAGAGCGTATTTTATTAAATGTGAAGAGTTACTAAAGGAGAAGTTGAAGAAACAAGAGCTTGTTCTTCCGAAAGATTATCCTTCGGCGTTAAGAGCCTTGGCCGATGCTGAGGAAGAGAAAATGAAGGCGCTGGAGATAGCAAAGGAAAATGAGCTGAAGGTGAAGGAGCGTGACAAGTATATCAAGTCTAACCATCACAAGGTCGATTTCTATGATGATTGCGTATATGAGGATGATGAGACCACTTACGACATGAATGGAGCGGCAAAGATCGTAATGGCCAAATATAACAAGGGAAGAAACACGATGATGGATATTCTCAGATTCTACGGGGTATTGATGCAGGACAATCTTCCTTACGAGAAATATATAAGATCCGGTTATTTTACCGTTAAGATCACGAAACCAAAAGATAAGTTCGGGAACCCTAAGACTTGTAAGTCTACTATCGTGACAAGTAAAGGTGTTACGTTCCTGAAGAAGACGATAGACAAATACTATAGTGAGTTCTCGTAAAAAAATAAGCCCCATCTACTTGCTAGCGGATGGGGCTTTCTTGTAAGGTTTTGGACTGTCTTAATTATTCAAACGTTCTTTGATTATGAAATATCGGTTAGCGGTCTTGTCTAGTATGTGTTTTTCAAAGTAGGCTGGAGTGTTTGTTTGTGTAAGTTATTGATTGTTAGCGTATTAATATCTTCTTCTTCCCGCTTGAATATGGCTTCGCCTTTACCCCTCCGATAACATCCCTCAGCAACGTAGTTGAAGCTTAACTATAACTACTACCTTATATGACATATACAGTATATACTACTGTTACTATATAAGGTAATACCTATTTACGGGATATTACAAGATTGGTTCGATATGGGTTGATACAAGCTTCTTACCTAAAACTACGGCGATAAGAGAACTTGGTTGACTAATCTGGATATCAATCACCATATCCGAGCATTCTACGACACTTCCGCCCCTCCACCTATGTAGGCAACTTCGTTCATAAAAGGATAACCGTTCATTGGCCAAGTAGTAGGGAACTCGTGTATGCTACTCGTTTTAAACAGATCGGCGGCGTTTGGTCTCCTTTCCTCCATGGATAAACCAGAATAGGAACAGCGAGATTGCAAACGTCAGAGCCTTGGTTGACCTGTTTCCAATTACTAGGATACGTCCAGTTACGGATGCGAATCATAGGATTTTTATTTGTCTTCGGTCACTCGTTTACCGGCTCTCGGTTGATGTTATCGGAGTTCGGGTTGTCAGGCGAAGGACATAGCCCTAGATTATACCACCGATAAACGAGCGTTCGTAAATACTCGATCTTTTTGTTAGATTTTTGTCAATCTGGGAGAAGAGAGGCACGACATTGCAGCCTTGTCTTAAAAACTCCCGTAAGGTTTGTTTTATATTCTCCAGCATCCCTCAACGCAGGAGAAGTAGAACGGTTATTTATTCCCGGATACTAATTTTTCTGACTCGAATCTACATCAAGTTTCTGTCTGCCAATAGCTGTATCAAAGCTGGGATAAGGAACAAGATCCTCTAACTCATCCCGGAAAGCATTAATAAATGCCAATTGAGGATATTTCCGCTATTGTATCGTCACCAAGGTATAACTATCGACCAACCGGTTAGGATTGACCCACATGATAGACATGGAGCAATGGGATAGGGTACAAAGCGTTCAGACCTTCGGATTTGAAGGTTTTATATAAGAATAAGGGATTTTGTGGGAAAAGGTTTGAAGATATATGTTGATATTTGGTTGTGATTGCAATAATGTATAACTTTAGGAAAAAATAAGAATATGAGTAAAGAATCAATTGCTATATCGAGAAAAGGAGAAGATTATCTTCGAATTATACCCAAAATGAAAGATGGGCTTCAGTCTGAAATTGTTTTTAAGTTCATGACAAAAGATTTTCTTATTCGTAGTTTTATAAAGAATGGACAGCGGTCTTTTAATATTGAGTCTGTTTATATAGATACGCCTTTAGACGTAGATCAAATTACCTACCATGCCAGTGGAGGTCATGAAACCCCAGTGGTACATACCAAATCATCGGTAAAAGTAGCAGGCGAAAATCAGTATAAGGATTTAACAACTAAGGTGATAGATCTTGACTTTAGAAGGATCATCCTACCTCTTCCTATTTGTCGTATAACTCTAAATAAAGATTCAGGATTAAAATATAATGCTAAAAATAGGCATTTACAAGTAGAAGAACTCTTCGGTGATGATAGAAACACTATTGATATTTATTTAGCGCCTAAAGAATATAGTTTTGAGAGTTGCGTTAATGAATGGCCAAATATGTTTAAAATGTATCAAGTGGGTTCTATAGATGTGGCCATTATAGGAGTGGGTCTGTCTAGTAAACATTTTACTCAATCACTTAAAAAATCCACCGATTTATCAATGTTGTATCAAATAGGGGATCAAGTTGATAAGTTTACGGTAATTATATCTTGTTATAAATTGGATAAAACTGCATGTCCCTTATATTCAGATCCGATATATGAAACGGAGAATGTTATAGAGTTTTTTGATACTAGAGATTACTTGGAGGCTTTAGCTACGAGCTTTATAGGGAAAGATGAATCAGATATGAAACTTGTCTTTGTTCGAGATTATGAACACCAGATAAATGTTAATATTTTAAAAGGATTACGAGAAGAATTTTATCGTCAATTTTGTCGTGCGTATGAAAAATATTATCCAGACCATAAAAGCCGTTTCTTTATTACTAAGATAGATGATGAAATTATACAAGGTGCAAGTAATGGAGATATAAATTCGATGCGAATATATGCTACCAATTTAGAGAGGATTGGAGAATATATGTATGCATCTATATATTACAAAAAATTAGCTGATCAAAAAGATGTTTTTGGTATTTATAATTATGCTAGAATGATTTTGGAAAACCACTCACATGATACTGAAGATAGTTTGTTGGCTGCTATTTATTTATTGAAAGATCTGGCAGATAGAGGATATGTGCCAGCAATGGTCTCCTTGTACCCAATATGTCGAGATGGTATTTATTATAATGGAGAAATTGCATATAGGAATTTGTTTTTTTATAGAAGATATTTAAGTCTGGCTGCTTATAAAAGATTTCTCCCGGCAATAGTTGAGATTTATAACTGTTATTCAAAAGGATGGTATTGTTTTCCTAAGAGCAATAGCTTGGCGTTTGTATATGCTGACGCAATAATGGATCTTGAAAAGAGAAAATTACTTATAAATGTGGATGATTTAGATGTTTTATTAGTCAAAGCTGCTTATTCTTATAATGAATCTTTCCCTAAAGAAAAGGCTTTATTTATTGATGAACAGATAAGAAGAACATATAAAAGAATAGAAAATGGAATTATTGCTACTTGCGAGTTTTATAAATACCCTTGGGCTTGTCTAGATCTTTAAGATGATAATTATTGTCTTTTTTGAGTCGTGTTTTTGCTCTCTTCTAGGTCTCCCTTTTCTTGACCAGCTGCTATCAGCTCTGGTCAAGAACTTCTCGTTGCTGACTTGCTTCTCTAGCTTGATGGGATCGGAAACGATGTTGGCTTGTCTTCTGGCGAATATTGGACCTACTTGGCGAAGAATCTCCATCGCCTCATCTATTGACAGGAAATAATTACCAGCGTATAGACCGAAGAAGTGACCTTGATCTCCTCTTGTTATCTTGTAGTAATAGTTCCTCAGTAAGGCAATATTTTCCATCGAGCGATTGGTTTACCGCAAAGTTAATGAAAGTGTCTTAGAAAGCAAGGAAATGGGGCTTTTTGATTTGGAAGAGATATGATATCTATCCAAACAAGTTTTTTATATAAATGGCTAGAATAAGGAGCAAATTAGCACTGGGGTAGAGGATTTAGGGAAAACGGGGCTTGAGGATTTGGTTCCCGGAAAATTTTTGGAAACAGATATATGCATTTTTATATATAGGAAAGGAGATTGTTGGGATGGATGGCAGATGGTTAAGAGGCAGTTGGTTAAGGGTGAAAATACTGGATGGGAAAATGAGAGAATTTACATATAGGCAAAGGTGTGCTTCCTGTGTATAAAAACTGTTTTGAATTTCTGGAAGGACAACCTAGGTTAGGGGAGGTGCTTGGAAGGGTAAAAACGGGACTTGAAAATAGGGGCCGGCAACATGTATGGTATCCGCAACGCAAAGGTCCCCCTCCCTCTTATTTTTTGCCTTTTTGCGCCTATTTAATCATTAATTAAGTACTTGTTTGTGAATATTTATGCTGATTATCAATATGTTATGTAAATAAATTCACTAATATAGAAAGTGAATCTTTTTATATAGGTGTATTAGTTAGCTAGTACACTAGTAAGGTGTATAATGTTATGTTTGTATAAAATATGACATTATGTCATGTTGTTTTGTCATGTTATGATTCGCTTTAGTAAGTTGCTTACTAAAAGTAAGTATTGTCTTATTTGCATTAGTTCTTTTGCCTATATAATGTACGTGTATATTATTCTTTATTGTCTTGTATCGCTTTCCTTATAGCTTCAGCGAATTTAGGGTGTAAATGTATTTCGTTTTCCTCTATAGTAATCAAATTATCACTTAAACTAGTATGTTTTGTGTTATCTGTTTGATTATCAATATTATCAGGGGTAAAAACTTGTTCGCCTAATAACTCATTAAATGTAATGTTTAAATGTGATCGTAAAATGCAAATTTGCTCTAAAGTGAGCATATTTACTGTTTTCTTTTTGTATCGATCAAATGAATAAACACTAATATTTAATATATTGGATAACAGCTCTTTAGTTATATCGTACTTGTTTATTATATCTGTTAAAGTATTCATATATAAATAGTTGCATGTAAGTATTTGATAGTTAGTTATATATATTTATAAACAGCATTTTTGCATTTATTAACAGCAAAAATGCTTTATATTCCAAATAACCGCCTTATCTTTGCACTGTGATCAAGAAACAACGATCACACCCTAACAGCGGTTAGGTTGACAAATGTACTGAAAAAATAGATCATAGCAAAATTAGTATCGAGTTTTAGCGTATTGTTTTATCCGCTTATTCGAAAAGCTAACATTAACGGTACTGGTTATAGCGGTTGCAAAGGTCTACATTAAAGTACTACATTTTGAAACGTTCATTCCTTCAGTGGAACAATCGGTTTACTATTTACCTTACTAAATAGTGATGTGTTGAAAGCAAGAAATAAAGGTTTAACCTTTACGATATTGCAGTGAAGTTGTGATGTATTGAGAATTAAAACAACGGTTAGACCGTTCCTAGTGTGAGAGGCTAGGATAATGATCTTTGACGTATTGAGTGCTAAAAGTACAAATAGATAGCACATAGTTCAACTATATTATTGAAATGTATCTTTTTATATTGGTTTCCGATATTGTAAGATATGTGTATAATATATAGCCTTATGAAAAACCTTGTAAGATAGCATTTATTTATACGCTATGAATGTTTTGTAAAACGGTAACTAAATGTAATGAACTTGAAAAGGAATATTCCGGGATAGATTTGTCGGAATGTCTGGGTGAAACCAGTTTGTACGGGTAAGGTACGCTTTAATCAATCGGTTTGATCATAGAACGGCTTTACTTACAATTCGGGAATGATAGGCTGTAGTCTCGTATATATATGAGGTGAATCATATCTATATCTCTATTCATTCCCAGTATTACACAACTATTGTAACTACGAAATAATTGTGTCTTTTCGGATGGACTACCGACACGAAATACTAGAATCGTAACTTTAGTATTTGGGTGTGTCTTCCAGTGACTTTAAACTTACAACGGCGCAAAGATACTGAAAGAATTTGTTCGATACAAATGTAGTTCGCAAATTTTTATAAACAATTTAATTATAGGAGGATTATATTATGACTACAAATGAGACTATCAATCAGAATGTGGATTTTACAGTAGAACAAGTAAGAAATATTCTTTACGGCTGTATGGATAATTGCCAACGTATTTTCAAGAAATACGATTTGGAAGATTACGCTAATTGGGGAATCGCACAAAAGAAGGAATATTTTGGCGGTAAGGTAGTGATATTTACGTCTACCAGAGCTTATGTGATTCAGGATATTTTAGTGGATACTAGCGAGGATCTCGCCAACGGTATCTGGAAAGCTTGGAAATCTATGTTCATACTTGCCGCATCATTAGCGAAAGTGAAGCAAAATATTAAGGAAATGGGGGGATCTATGCCTTCTTTAATGCCTGTGAAGGGTGTCGTTTCTATGTATAACGCTGAAGGAATCAATATCTTTTCCAGTGATTTATATGGTGATTGCGCCGACAATATCAGATTTACCCCGAAATCAAAGGATATCAAAGAGGCTGGCAAACCTAAAGAGGTGCGTGATTGTGGATTCCGTCAAGCCAAAGCTATGTTTACGTTACTTGGCGCTGATAAATTGATTCGTCAATATAGATACGAGAAAGAAGAATCGAAGGCTATAATCCCGGCACTTCCGGAGACCGTGATAGAAGAAGCGGAAGCTATCGTTTTAAACTAAAAACTTATGGGCGTACCTTGAGAAATCTGTACGCCCATATTTTGTATAGTCGTAAACATTTTATATATTTGAAAACAAAAAGATATGCCAACAATAAGCGAATTTTTCGGAATAATTGTAACTTTGCGTTTCTTGGATCACAATCCACCGCATTTTCATGCTAAATATGGATCGCAGAAAGTTTTGGTTGAAATTGAAAACGGGATTATTCGTGGCGAAATGTCTGAGCGGGCTTTACGGTTGATCTTGGAATGGCTTGATTTACATCGTGAAGAACTGAAAATCGCATGGGAAAAAGCGGCAAGTGGCAATGATCCGGGAAAAATTGAACCATTAAAATAGTAATGTTATGTTTACGGAAGTTGTACAAGCTAATTACGTGGATGGATACCGTATAGCGGTGTTGTTCAATGACGGGGTCAAGAAAATCGTGGATTTCACGAACCTCTTAAAAAGGAATATGCCGGTATTTAAGCCTCTGGAGAACATAGACCTGTTTAAGAAATTCACGGTAACAGATACTTTAGAGTGGGATAACGGAAACATTGATATAGCTCCAGAGTATCTGTATGAGAACGGGGTTAAAGTATAAGTGAGACATGAAAGAATAATATTTCAATATATTGTAGTCAAATCAAAGCATGAAGGCGCTTGCGAGAAATCGTGGGCGCTTTTTTTATGCCTAAAAATCAAGGAATAATATGAAAACAAATCTTACATCTGGTTTAATTGTCGCTATGGTAGAGCTTGCGAAAGCTAACAACTATTGTGGTTGTATGCAATATTCGCTAACTCATGATTTATGTTTCTCGTGTGGTTTTAGTGCTAGTAATGTAAAGTTACTTAGTGCCCTTGTATCCGTATGTCTCGCTTCAAAGGTAAGTTTTGAGGTGAGTTATTCGGGACTTGGAGCCGTGAATTTTAGATGCGAATAATAAAATAACTCCCCTTACCGGTCTATGATTCCGGTTGGAAATCGTTGAAGATTATAAGGGGACACTTCAAAGAAAGCCGAGAGGCTTGCGCACATCCTACCAATATCAAGTATAGTAATCCCAGAGTACGTCAGGGGCGTTTGAACGTGGCTTAACTGTTGCGGCTTGGGATTGCTATATCCTTTCTCTTAACGTGGGAACGTGCGTTTTGTGATTCGGAAACATAAAAAATAATATATATGGAAACAACGGAAATATTGCAGCGTGTAATCGCTCTTCATGATTTGTATTTAGATATTACGAGTCAAATGACAAAGTTCTCCCGTGAAATCATAGAGGAGAATGGTGGTAAGATAACTCTGGATCTGGATGAAGACGGGTGTATTAACGATGATTGTGATCCGGTGATTATAACCATGTGGAATGAAAAATCTGGAGAACCTAAAAACGTCATAGTCCATTCTGTAGAGGTTAATAAACATGGTATGTTGGTAGAGGATGGTGATGGTGATTGGTTCGATGTTTATCCAGAGCACATATATGAGATCTTAGAATTTATCGGGATCTGGGCTGATTATCAATCTAAAATTAAAAGATCATGAAGACAATGTTATTGGTCATCTTGGGGCTTATTTGCTTTTGTGCGGTAAGTAGTTGGGAGTATTCTACCACTTTGGAGGAGAGAATGAATACTATTCCGGATTCGGTTTATGAGTATATAATATTGAAATTGGGAGACGATGCTACAAATTCTCAAATTCTCTCATACTATGATAACCATAGAATTGAATGCGATCAAATAGGACTAGAGAATATGAATTAGATAAAAAAGAAAACAATGAAAAGAGAAGAAAATGCACTGATTTATGCTGATTGTAAATTTAAGATTGGCGAGTTTGTATACGTTTTTGAGATGTTTGAGATCAAGAGAAGAAAGATATTGTCTATAACCTTTGGAGATAGTGCCCAGACATTAAAGAGAACCAGATTCGAGGAAGATCGGCATATTAAAAACGAGAAAGAGGTTTCTTATGTGTTAACTACATATGAGACATATCATGAGAGTGAGTTGTTTAAGACAAGGTTGGAGCTAGAGAATGGACTGTTAAAATCTTTGCTGCCTCAGCTTTGCGCAAGCTCTATCTTGGAAATGATTAATGGCAATCAAGTTGTAAGAGAGACCATTCTTAACCTTGCCATGTCCGAGAATATGAATATGATTAAGGCGAAAATCAAGAAAGAGGAAAAACCTAGGATCTTAAAAGAGATATACGCTGAGGAACTTCCCAAGGTTCGTGAAGAGATAGAGCAAAAAGAACGCCCTAAGATTGTCGAGCGAATTATACAGGAGGAAACGGCTGTCATGGCTGATAAAATTACAAAGGAAATTAAAACTGAATCTTACAATAATGGTTGGGAGAATGGTTATGCGGAGGCTATCAAGAAAGTCAAGAATGATATTCCCAGTCAAATAAATGACTTAGTGGCGAACGTATTTGGATTAGTATCATAAAAATTATAGTCATGTCAGATAACAAGTTAGACGTAACGGTCATCCAGAAACCCGATCAATCATATATGGTCGCAATCACTTATATACATTTGGATCGCAACAAGGATAAAGAGAAGAGACAAATGGTAAGCGAAACAACCTATCGTTGGAACTCTCGATCAAAAGAGGTTATAGATTTCCTCAAGTTTAAGCGCACGAAAGTATTTTATTCCCAAGTTCGTGCCATGTGCAAGCATTACGGACAAAGGGAATTTAGGAGGTATTAAAGTAACGTGTCATAGATAATAATTAAATTGTTTATTGTGACGGCTGGTTCGTGAGAATAGGTCGTTTGTTTAATTTATAAATAAAAGTGTAAAATAAATAATTATGGAAATTAAAATTCAAATCAAATCAATTTTTGGGAGTGTATTGTTTGAGTATTCAAAAGAAAACAATACGATAAAAGATACTCTTTGTGAAGCTAATCTTCGTGGAGCTAATCTTCGTGGAGCTAATCTTCGTGGAGCTGATCTTCGTGGAGCTAATCTTCGTGGAGCTAATCTTCGTGGAGCTGATCTTTGTGAAGCTGATCTTTGTGAAGCTGATCTTCGTGGAGCTGATCTTTGTGAAGCTAATCTTCGTGGAGCTAATCTTCGTGGAGCTGATCTTCGTGGAGCTAATCTTCGTGGAGCTAATCTTCGTGGAGCTGATCTTTGTGAAGCTGATCTTTGTGAAGCTGATCTTCGTGGAGCTAATCATAATGAAGGGACAGCTTTTTTATTGTCTCAATGTCCAGACGGGGCTTTTATAGGATATAAAAAAGCGTCAAGTCATATAGTTAAATTATTAGTACCGGAAGATGCCAAACGTTCGTCAGCAACTACATTGAAATGTAGATGCTCTAAAGCTAAGGTTTTGGAAATTCAAAATTTAGATGGGAGCAAGTCTGATTTGAAGGCTGTCCCTTCCGATAGAGATGAGAATTTCATTTATGTTGTAGGTAAGGAAAAGGAGGTCGAGGGCTTTGATGAGGATAGATGGAATGAATGTTCAACCGGTATCCATTTCTTTATAAGTAGAGAAATGGCTGTAAAATATTAATTGTGTTTTTCATGGTATTATTTAGTAGTGTTTGCCACGATTGTCTGAGAAGATAGTCGTGGTTTTTTTATTCTCTAAACGTGAACAGGAAACCGGAGATACGTATGTCATTCGATTGACATTAGAGAGCTTAACAATAAAATAGGAGGTAGTATGAAAACGATTAATTTAAGTCTGTATAAGTTCGATGAATTATCGAAAGAAGCTCAACAAAAAGTAATAGAAAAAGAACGTTGGAACATAATGGAACAGTGTATGGATTGTTATGGTTCAGACTATAAAGGATCTTTGGAAAGGTTTGATACGTTGATGGGTACGGAAGCTTATGAATATAGGGTTGACTATTGTGGTTACAATTTCAATTATAAAATCAACAATATGGTTATATATGTAAATCCTATTAATTCTAACAAGGATATTTATCCTGAAGATTTGTGCGGAAAACTATTGTTCCGATATATTAACAACAACATTATGCCACATATCACGAAAGGGAAATATTATTCTACAGGTAAATATATAGATGGAAAATATAATTACAAGTGTAGGCACAGTCGAGTAATGTTGGAATACAAAGACAATTGCCCATTAACAGGGGCGTGCTATGATTTTTATCTTCTCAAACCAATAATTGATTATTACGACACATGGTGTACCTACCCGGAAAATTTTTCCTTAGAGGACTTGATAGAACAATGTTATGATAGTTTTTTTAAGTATTGGCATGAAGAGTACGAGTATTGGATTGATAATGAAGATGCGATACGTGAGGAGCTTCATCATAATCAGTATGAAGATCGACTTTATTATGAGAATGGGGATGTGTATGTTGGTCCATTAAATGAAATAGCATGAAAACACAAGAAGAATATGCCCATGAGATTGATGAGATTGTTCGCCGGGATGTAGATAGCTGTCAAAGTGATTGGTTTGATATAGATAAAGAAATATTCATGCTTCCAGAAAACAAGGACAAGATATTTATTCTCGGAACCCGAAAGACCGGATGTGATTTACTGATATTGGGAGGTACTAATTGTAATGAAGGTACTTTGGATAGAATTTTCGGATGTCTCGGAAATGAAAAATTCTATGTTTGTCAACCGATAGCTTTTTATCAAACACTACAAAATATCCAAAAAAGACTTGCCTTGTACGCTTTTAAAATAGCAACTGCATATTTCAGAGGGCAAGGTTTGGTTCCTGTATTTGAAGATTCACATTGTAAATTAATAAAGCTATAAATATAAAGCATATGAAAACTTTAGTTTTACCATCGGTAACTGACTTGTCTCATGAATTCCTCTTCATAACAAAAGACGAATTAAAATATAGAAGATTGTATAATAAATACAAGACGAAGAAGGGTTTTTTAAATTCACTGGTTCGTGTTAATGATAACTATAAGCAACGGTCTGAAAAACCAGACGTGCATATACTTGAAATTGAATTAGAGTGGAAAAATAGTCGTACTTGGGGATACTGTCCTGTTGCTTCAATGAGATGGCTGGATAAAGACGGTTGGCATTATGAAAATAACTTTTCAACAGCTTCCGGATGTGGATACGATAAAGCAAGTACAGTCGTTGCTGAGTGCTGTAATGCTGTTTTGTCTGGCATGCTATGGAGAAAGAAGCGCACTAAGAAGCAAATACCTTATGGGGTTTCTATATATAACACTTTTTACCCTCATTTTAATGGAGGTGTTGGAATGAGTTGCTATTATAGAATTGCAGAATTTCTTGGAGGTAAACTAGAGCAAATAGCTAATGCTCAAATGTATGATAAATATGTATTTACATTTAAGAATGTTAGGAACAATATGTGATACATAATTACATAACATTAAAATTAGCCAGCAAGACAATGGTTTTACTGGCTTTCTTTTTATCTGGAGGTTAGTTGCGAATTTTAGGTGGACAACTATTTACTCCATGATGTCTTCAATAACATTATTCGATAATAAAAAACTTAACTGATATGAACAATTCAATGGTCGCTCACTTATGGGCAAATGAACAACAAGATTCTGCAATTGGTAGTAATTTCTATTTTGAAGGAGCAAGCATATACTCTTATGGTCATCATTTTGAAGCTGGTCGTATTGTCAGAAATAAACGTGGCGAGAAAGCTTATTTGATTACCACAAGATATTATTCAAAAACAACAGCAACCAAACACATGCCAAAAGTTTGGGGAGCATTACCATCACATGCGTTAGTTTTTTGTATGGAAGAGTTTATTGAGGGTGGAATGTTGTTTGTGGTAAATCAACTGGAAGCTATTAAAAACTCAGCAGAGAGATACAAGAAAAACAGAACTGAAATCTCCTATCACGCTATATGGAAACCTTTCAAAAGCTTGATGGCTTACATTGGGTTCTTTGATCTTGGGACTCCAAAGCAATTGCTCAAAAAGAATGTAAATGAATGGCTTGGAACAAAACACGAATTAGCGTGGAAATCTGATAAAGTGAAACGGGAACATGTTCGTGAACTGAAACGTATCTTCCTGATTATGTTAAATCATCAATCACTGGATATTCTGGGTACAGTAAATGTGATTGTTGATGAAATATGTGGCGAAGGGACATGGGCATCTTACACTCAAAGATGCGAGAAATATAGAATTGCAAAAGAAGAAAGAGAAGCAAGAGAGATAGAAAGATTTAGAATAGAAAATGAAGCCCGCAAGAAATCATTGGAAGAAAGAATTTTGATGTGGAAGTCTTGTGAAATCAGGGAGTTAAATTCTTCGTGGATATATTATGATGAAAACGAACCAAACGTTTGGCTTCGTATCAAAAATGGAAAAGTTGAAACAAGTAAAGGTATTGAATTATCTCAGACCGAAGCTGAAAGACTTTGGAAACGTATTAAGTCCTTCCATGATGGTGCTCAATTTCAACATGATTTGGCAAGAGACTCTTCGGGGAATTGTTGGGCGTTTAATAAATACCAAAACGATATGCTTACTGCCGGATGTCACAGAATTGCGTATTGTGAGATGGAAAGTATTGCGAAACAACTGGGATGGTAATTCTAAATAAAATTAATAAGCTATGAAATATTATGTAGAAGGCGAACTAAGAAACTTCATTTTTGTTGGTGAAGCCAAGAGAAATGCGAATATGCTAACTTGTAGGCAATTAGATGTCGTAGAGGAAATGCTTGAGGAGATCGAGCCGAATGAAGGATGGTCGGAAACGGCTATCAATGACATGTTTTGGTTCGATTTTGATACCATTTGTAGATGGCTAGGATATGAGAGCCAAGGAGAGTTGGTAGAGGAAATTAAAAATAATAGGGTATGATACAAAAAATATAAAAATGAAATGGAGGAAGAGGAATGAAATCGAATTTTGAATTATGGAAGGAAGGTAAACTATCTATGTTTATCGTGTCATTCACAATTAATGGTGTGAGTGGGTCTGATAGTATAACGTATTCTGAGGCTGAAGCAAAGGAGTATTTATCCAAATGCTGTAACGAATTTGAAGGAACAGGTTTTGAAGGTTTATTAGAGGTAAGGATTTACAACCCAGACTTGGAAGATAGAGGCCAACATGACAGTGAAGACCAAATCTTTGAGGATTGTGATTATTTAGACGTAGACCCTTATTTTTCTGAGATAAAGAAATTATAGGTGATTTATAAGCTAAAAATAAAAAGCCATGAAAAGGAAAACAAGAATGTTCGATAAGGAATATATAGAATCTGCCAACAAAAAGATTTGGCAGGTTCTCAATGATGAAAAAGAGTATGACGATTGGACACAGATTTGTTTCTCCATGAAAGATGCGGTTCAAGCAGCGGTAGATATTTATGGATGTTCATCTGAGATAGAGATACATAAGCTTTTCAGTTTCTTTCGTGAGATGGTTTATAAAGAAACTGAGAATATCCAGACATTTGATATAACATTTAAGAAGAAAGAGGGTGTGTGATGACTGACGAAAGGATAAAAGAATTTAAGCAAGAATTAGCTCAGTTACTTATTAAGTATGATGTGTCTATAGGTTTTACCTGTGGAGAATCTAGTGACACATATGGGCTTTATGATGACCAAGTGGTTATAGAGGATAATAAGACCGGGAAGAATATAGTGGAGACAGGTGACTGGTGGTTATCTACGGAAGATTTAAAATAGGAGGATATGAAGGATAAAAATACGACATGGCATGGCATAGATGTCTCAAAAGAAGTTAGTTTGCTGGAATATAACTTACTTGTACGCTGGGATCGATCCAAACAATCTTTTCAGTGTATTTACAAGATAGGAATGGATAGATGGGGAATAGCTTTTATGGCTAACCGTGAGATAGATCAAATTATAATGGAGGATTGGTTTGATCTGGGTAGTTTTCAAAGTTTTGTTGGTATTCCTATAGGTTCTTGGATATCTGGAGATTTTGTATCAAAGGTTCATAATCTTGTATCTTTTATAGGATATGAGAATGTATTTGGGATGACATATTACCCCAAATCCACCAAGGAGGTTTGCAAGTTATCCAGAGTGGACTATTCCCCGGAATATGCGTATAACTAATAAACTTGACGTATGGCAAGACCAACCAAAACAGGACTTGATTATTATTCTTTTGATGTAAATTTCTTTTCAAACAGGAAGATTCGAAAAATCATGCGGGCATGTGGCCCATCTTCCCCTACAATACTTATTTGCTTGCTATGTAATATCTACGAATACAAAGGGTATTACATCGAGTGGGACGAAGAATTACCTTTTGATATTGCTGACGATGTTGGGGTATCCGAGGGTGCAGTAAAGGAGGTGATGAAGAAAGCTATTGATATTGAGTTTTTTGATAAGGAGATGTATGAGAAGTTCAAAATATTAACATCTAAAGGAATACAAGAAAGGTTTGTTGAAGGGACAAGAAAGAGAAAGGATATATCGGTCAAAAAGGAATATTGGATTATTTCGGACATTAACCCTGTTTCTTCCGTCAAAAACTCGATTGATGTATCCAGTAATGAACAAAGTAAAGTAAATCAAAGTAAAGAAAAGACTCCCTCTAAATCTCCCTCGAAGGAAGGAGGAAAGACATTCTTGAATTTGATTGATAAGAACCCGCCGAATGATGGCATTTCTAGAAACTGGGATGGACTGAGGAATTTCATGGTCAAGTATGGAATAAAGGGACATGAGGCAGACGAGATAATCATACTGTCGAATTTTGGTCAGACTTCAGTAGACCCAAATCCACCGATGCCTATTTGGTCATTGAAAATGGAGATCGAGAAATCTAACGGGAAGATACGTCTTCCGGGAGCCTTCATTCTGTCCAGATTGAGGACTCAAGCGAACTAGATATTTGTATGAATAATATGAGAATAGAAAAGATAACCGATTATTCCAAGCCGGAGGAAGGTAACAAGTTCCAAGAGCTGGCGCACAAGATATATGTTGGTATTTATCTCCAGTACTATGGGAAAGATACTGGCATATTGGTATGTAAGACCCCAAAATATGGAAGAACGCTATGGAGCGAGATGGTGAAGATAGTTGATGATAGGTGATAAAAGTAATAACAATCTAAAAAATAAAGATATATGGATCAATATTTAGCTACAATCCAAACAATATTAGACAGATGCGAGGATAATGATACCACTCTTAGTGCCAATGACATGGAAATGATCAAGATCAATCTATGCAAGATAATCCAGATTCGTTACGGGATAACTCAGCTATGGTTTATACCACTGGTGGAGAGAATACAAAAGGCTTATGATAAACATTATGATAGAGTTGATAAGTCATTGGAAGAGTTTATGGGAATAATGTATTAAATCAACGTAATTAAAATAGGTGATGAGTAAAGAATATAAGGCGATAAAGAATTTTATCCATAATGAGCTTGGCCTTACTAAAGAGGATGTAATCAAGGAGATTAGGCCTTTGATAAAACAAATGGCTGAGAGATGTTTCAATAACACTTATGGGAATGATAATAATATACAGGGATGGATTAGGTGTATGGTAAAAGACGAAATCAACAATAGGCATTATAATCTCGTCCCAAAAATGGTCGAAAAAGTGTTACGAGAGGAGATGCTGGGGAATTTAGAGATTATTGTAAGAAATAAGAATACAAAGGATTGATAATAAATAGCAAGTTATGAAGACAGGAAATTTCAAGAAGGTAAGAGTGATTTTAGCTGGATTAAGAACATCTCAAAATGAGTTCTTAAAATTGACAGAGACTCGAAAAGAGTTATTCAAATTACAAAAGGCTACTAAAGATGAAGATGAGAAAGACTATCTAAGCGATGCTATAGATGCTTTGGAAAACTTGGATGATTTATTTTGCATGGCGATTGATTCTCTTGAGAACATAGAGGAAGACGATTAGGTATTTATAAATTGCTTGCGTCATTTTAAAATACTACTTTTGGAAAACCTAAAATTTGTAATATGGACAATATAGATACAATAAGAGCCGCTTATGCCAGTGCTAAAAAAGGTCGTACATCAATAGTGTTTTTTAGAATAGGAACATTCTATATAATTATATTTGATGACGCAAAATTGGTTAGTAAAATTCTTGATTTGACAGTGAAAACAAGGGAATGTGACGGATGCGTCGTGGAATACTTATCTTTTGCTGAAGACGAGTTATTTAACATAGTTCGAGATTTGAACTCATCTTCCATTATCCCATGCACTATTATTGAGACTGAGGAATTTGATTTTTTAGTAGATTGATCTTTGTAAGATGAAAATATTAGGGAAAATATGGAATTTGTCAATGGTAATATTGGCATTTCCATTTAAAATCATTTGGGCATTTGGTGTTGTTTGGGGTAACGCCTCTTCTGCTCAAAAAAGGGAATACCAAAGTGCCTTTTGGTGGTCTATCATCATATTCGTAGCTCCGGTCATGATGATGTGGAAAAGTTGCGAATTGAGACCTGTCGTTAAAAAAAGAAACGCATTGATTAAGGTAAATTGTGAGGGTGCAAAATCTTTTTCAACCAATGAAGTTGAGGAAGCTTACCAATATGGACTTGAGCAAGGTTGGTTTGATAAACATCCAGAGTTGAAAAAATACTAGAAAAAATTATATATAAATAATTTGGTGAAGTTGGGATATAATGGTTGGTTTTATTTTGCTTTATGTCAGTATTTTATAATTTGCAATTTATAAAATACTGTGTTTTTATTGGTTGTATATTTTTATATAATCATGCAATTATAAACCGTTAATATGTAGTGTTTTATAAAAAAATAATCGCTTAAAAGTTTGTGATTTAAAATATAATTTACATATCTTTGCGGTGTTAAAACGATAAAATAGAATAAAAATGGAACAAGAAGAAGTCAAAGGTGAAGTCGTTAAAACTCTCCTAAAGTTTAAGGAGAGTAAGAGAAATGGAGATCTCATAGGTTTTGTATATATCAACAAAAAGGGGGATTTGTTTGGGGTTCGTGAAGAAGATCCCAAACATAGGGAAAAGAAAGTATGTATCTTATCTGCAAGGATAGATAAAGCTTCTGTTAAACCTAATGTATTGTATGAGGTAACATTGTCAGATATGCCTAATTATAGAGGCTATATTGTTGAGACTATCTCCCTTGTGAAACATAAGGCAAAGGTGTATACTGATATATTCAAGAAGGAATGTCAAGCTATTTTGGCGTATGGCAACAAGAAAATTTACTACAATCCATTAAAAGGTAAAAGTCCTTTTTCAAGTACTTCAGAGGGAGCGTTAAGTCTTGTAAATGGTATTGGGTGCATTGCGAATAAAAGCGAGGCTATCAAAGAGTTTAAGAAGGCTATCAATGCTGTTGATGAGTACATTAGTCTTTTACCAAAAGGAAAAGTAGAAACGTTGATTTCTCCAAAGTGTTTTTATCAGACTATAGTGTCCTTTGGAAAGCGAAAGATCATATATAATCCTTTTGATGGAAAGCCTCATGAGTCTGATTTAAGTCGAGTGTTAAAGCGAATAGATAATGTTCTTGAGCTAACAAATAAGAAAGAAGTTAAAGAGGCTGTATTACGAAGTGCTAAGGATGTAAACCGGCATATGGAAGCTGATGGCTATATCTTACCAAAACAGGCTATTTAATAAAACACAAAAACTTATCTTGAAAACCTCATGACAGAGGTTCCTATAAGGGGCATTACATGTGACGCAGCTCATTCGATGAAAAAAGGCATCACGGAATACCAAGCCCACGATCTAAAGTCTGGAGATCGCATATTTTATAAGTATCTGGGAAATCAGACAGTAAATATAGGTGAGTTCTTAGCGATAGTGGATTCAATAAAATACATTATAGAGAACAATTACCCAGATAAAATCATATATAGTGACAGCATAACCGCAATCACTTGGATCAAGAATAAGAAAACGTCATCGAATAAGCGTAATAATGATTTAAAGAAAGCTGAGATATTTCTTCGGGTTATGTCTTATTGGGTTGACGATATAGAGATAGTTCATTGGGACAATAAAAATTGGGGCGAGATCCCCAGTGATTTCGGAAATAAGTAATTAATCATATTAAATATAACTTATGTACAGGCTATTGATTTTGTCTGTAGGGGTCGTGTTGTTCATTTACTATGTACATGTCATTACGTATCTGTTTGGATTGTGCAAAGGATTTGAAGATAAAGAGATATCCCTAAAGAGTTTGATTCCTTTTTATTATTGGTTTAATTTATAATTTACAACAAAATGCAGAAAACAAAAATTTATGGCGTTATCGCCTGTGTGGTGGCTTTCTTAGCCTTAATGATGTTACCTAAGTGCGCCGAGGATGTGAAGAACGAGGAGATCGTTATTAATCAAGTTCCTTTTACCGGTGAGCTGGAATATTGGACTACCCCGGGATTCAAATTTCAAAAAGGTGGGCGAACCTCCAACTATTACAAAACTAATCAGATTTGGTTTAACGAGATCGAGAAAGAAAAGAAGAATAATGGAAATATTATTCTTCGTCCCACCGGAGATAATCCGGCATTGCCGATCACTTATAATGATAAGGGTAAGGGGTATGTTCTGGGAAGTGTTAGAATTGAACTACCTACAGATCAGAAGTTTCTTTATCGAATCCAAACTCACTACGGATCTATGGATCGATTGATTAACGATTTAATCAAGCCTACTCTGGGTAAGGTTATCCTAGCTTGTGGTCCGCTTATGACATCGTTAGAGTCAGTATCCGAGAAACGAACAGACTTGATCGCTTACGCAACGGATCAGTTGAATTATGGCGTATATAAGACAATGGTGAAGGAAGAGGAGACTACCGACCAATTAACGAACGAGATCAAGATCATCCGGATAGCTAGTCTTATTACTGATTCTGTTTCTCCGAACGGTTATAAGAGACAAGAAGAGTCACCATTTGCTTATTATGGACTGAAGGTCTCCCAGCTTTCTATCTCTGATATGGAATATGAGCAAGCTACGATAGATCAGATCAATAAACAGAGAGAGGCTGACATGTCGATAGTCACTGCGAAGTCAAAAGCTTTAGAGGCCGCTCAATTAAGAATCCAAGCCGAGGAAGAAGGTAAGAGAGACGCTGAGAAAGCAAAATGGAAACAAGAGGAGATCAAGGCTGTAGAGGTGACTAAGGCTCAACAAGCTTACGAGGTCGCTCAGTTACAAGCTAAGGAGGCTGCGGAGAAGGCGAAAAAGATTATTGAAGAGGGTAAAGCTGAGGCAGAAGCAAACAGATTGAAAGTTCAAGCTGGTCTTACCCCACAAGAAAAGGCTGAGTGGGATTACAAGACAACTGTTGGTGTCGCTGAGGCTTTATCTAAATCAAATGTTCGTTGGGTTCCAGAGATCATGATGGGTAATACTGGAGGAGGTAACTCTATGGATGCGGTTGGACTGAAGATGATGCTTGACATCGCCAATCAAATGAAGAAATAGAAGAATATAAATCTTTTTATAAACTGAATAAAACGGAAATATTATGGGACTTGATTGTGAATGGTGGCAATTATTATTGGTGATTGTTGGGGCTTTAGGAATGGGAGCTTTCTTAACTGGAGCTAATAGTAATAATGGCGATGATTTAGGTGCTACATAGTGTTTCTTAGAGGGAATAGTTTAATGGTAGAACAACAGACTTTCATGCTGGATATACCGGTTCGAATCCGGTTTCCCTTTCATAATTGGATGTGTAACATTTCTTTTTTCATTGTTTCCCTACTGGTTCGTGAGAATAGGTAGGATTCCTTAAAAAGGAGAGTCGTTGTATCCTCCTTTAAATAAGAGACTATGGGATTATCCCATTTTCAATTAAAAACGTTTCAATTGAGCATAAGTAATAAAGAGATTATCTCTTTTACAATCTGAACAACTAGATACATTGATTGTAGAATACTTACGTTTAAAGCCCAATTGTCTTTTTGGTTAAGGTTCATACTGCAAAAGTATGAAAAATAATCAAACCACAATGAGCCTGTGAAGGTGTAAGTGGTAAAATGACTGGATGGCGAAATTGGTATACGCTTCAAGAAAACTAAGGGACTTTTACTCCTGTGCTGAAAGTGTTAACGTAAAGACGAATTTAGTAAGTATAAAGATCTTGAGATGTGGTGCGCAACACAATAGAGGTTCGAGTCCTCTTCCAGTTACTATTGGGCTGGCTGTACAGCCTTATCGTGAGTAATTATTAACTCATAAATTGATCTATATATTGTATTACAATTGATTGTCTAAATTGAGATTTAAAGGATATTAAAATAGAGATCAAGTGCAGCCGGTTGGAATCTTATAACCACTGATGGAGGATGTAAAGGATATTAAAATAGAGATCAAGTGCAGCACATATTGCAAAGATAGAAAATCCACGATAAATACGTGAGGACGTAAGTGGAATTGTTCCCTTAGCTCAGTTGGTTAGAGCAAGACACTCATAATGTCAAGGTCATCGGTTCAAGTCCGGTAGGGAACACTATACGGTAGTTTCGAAGTCTCAAATAAATCAATTAACTAATTTATTAACAAATCATTCATTATCCGTCCTCCGAAAAATCATGAGACTGGCGATGAACCGGTTCGATCCCGGTACTACCACAAATCTTAAAAAAATCAATTTAGTTATGCCGAAAGTAGGAACAAAATGCGTTAAAATAAACGAGAAATGGGTAGATCTCATTCTGTGGTATACCCAGAAAGATGGTTTTTCATATCGTGGGATTCCTAATGAGTTATATAAAATAACCGAATTTGGTAAAAGGGTTTACCGAAGCGAGGAAGAAATTAATACCCATTTGAACGAGTCTATTGTAGAGTATCATGAAAAAGTGAAAATAACGAAGAAGATAATTTCTTATACTCTGAAAGCGACTGCTAATCTTGTTATGAATCGAACGGGTGAATATTCTTATACTGGAATTAAACTAGGAGTAAGTAAGAAATTTGAGACAGAACATGGTTTTAGGGATAGTTTCTCGTTTGGTTTTTCATACAGGGTGCTGATGGAAACTTCCGGTACTGATAAGAAACACTATTATCTTATAAACGAAGATGGTTCCACTGGGTATGAGTGTAAAAATGACGGTTTGTGTATTGATTGGACACCTGCTAGAGAACAGTTTTTCAAAGACATGGCAGAAAATCTTCAGAAACTTGTATATGGTGTGTCTGATTTCTTTGATCAACCAGACTTGCTTCAACTGATGGATACGATAGGGATTAAGGCTATATCTAATGGAAACTAATTTATAACTGAAAGGGGTGAAATATGAAACAAGGGGATATTATGGTAACAGAAGATAACATAAAATTAATCGCTGTTCCATATTTTGATCATACCGCTCCATGTTGCGGTTGTTATTTTTACAAAGAAGGGGAGTGTGGTGCTGTGGTGTATACCAGATGCTGGGATAAAGAAAATGGTGATGAATTTATATTAGTTGAGAGTAATGATGTATGATAATTGGAATTGATTTTGACGGGACATGTGTTAAACATGCATTCCCAGCGATAGGAGATGATATTGGAGCTATTCCGATATTGAAAGAATTGGTGGATAATGGTCATAAGCTTATCCTCTATACTATGAGAAGTGATATAGATGATCCTAAATCCTCTGGTTATGATATTCATCCAGAAGGAGGTAAATACCTAACGGATGCGGTGAATTGGTTCAAGAAAAACGATATACCTCTTTATGGTATTAACGAGAACCCAGACCAATCATCTTGGACAACATCCCCAAAGCCATATTGCCATATTTATATTGATGATGCTGCGCTAGGATGTCCTCTGATTCAGGAACTAAACCAAAGACCTTATGTTGATTGGTATACTGTTTGGAAATGGCTAAAGGAATATAAAATCATATAATAAAGACAATGAATCATTTTTATAGAATATCGGCGTTGATTCTGGGTTTTCTCTTGGTTTTGATCGCTGTTAAATGTGAGCTTGATCCAGCTGGTGCGTTTTTTATTGGACTGAGCGGGGTCGCTATGATGTTTTATGGTTTAATTAAAAATCAAGAAGAATGAAATATGTATTGTTAACCCTGCTTGTCATGCTTGTATGTTCTTGCGATAACTATATCCCAAGTACCAAAGAGCATAATAGTGATATCAAGACTTTAAGAGAAAAGGATTCCATCAATAACAATGGAAATCCCTCTATCATCATCAATATCGATTCTACCAGTCATGATTTCAATTACATAATCAATATACCCACGGAATAGGATGGAAGATTATAGAGAGATCATTCTGGATAGAAGGACAAAGATTATCAAGGATAGTAATCCTATCTTTATCGTATATAAGATGATGAGAAAGATTCCTTATCGTAGTTGTATAGGAACCATGAGGTATCGTTGGGTCGAAGTCTCTAGGGTTTACTCGGATACGGTAATGGAAAAATATGATATGTATCGAAGGCTTGATCCTAATACTACTTATGGAGATGTTCTGGTTGGGATCTTAAATGAAAGGGTCTCTAAAAATATGCGAGAAAGAAGATTATTGACGAAGGGGGATAATTTACTGAACCCAAAGCTATGGTAACAACCTATATTTGAATATAAACAAAAATTAAAACAAATGAGTAAAGAAGTAAGTTCCGGAGGAATCTCTTTTTTCGGATTATTAGCGATCGTTTTTATTACATTGAAACTTACGAACGTTATCGCTTGGTCTTGGTGGTGGGTTTTACTCCCGTTGTGGGGGCCCGTGGCTTTCATGCTGTCACTGGGGGTTCTTGTATTGATTGGGCTAGGGATATTAAAGTTGGTGAGAAAATGAAAGTAGTATTCTCATGCTTTATGGGTTCTAAGGATAATCATGGCCCTGCTTATACGGTGAGAAAACAAGCGAACAAGCTTTTCGCCGTATATCATGGAAGCCATCCCATTTATAAGGATATCGTTAATCTTCCAGTTGCGGTAAACATTGTCATGAGCAAACTTAATATTTGGGAGAGGATATAAAATTCAATGAGGTCTTGATAAAATAGGGGGAGATAGTGCTCCCCCTAAAAACTGCTCGCAGAGCTATATATAATATCGATGTTTTCTTGTTTATAAGGTACAAACTCAATCAATCCAATACTAGTATTGTGCTATTAGAGTATCTCACCCAACTAATCAATGATCGTATATAGCTTTTTGAAGTAATACACGATGTTGATTATATCCTTGATACTCTTTCTAAGAATAGCACATGATTTACTGAATATCATGTTCTCTACAAAAGTAGTGATTTTATCAAGATCTCTTGATTTTATGTGAATAAAAAGGGAGAAGCTAGCACCTCTTCCTAAATCTAATAAATAATCAGTGTATAAGAATGCTCCTACCTTTTTATAGGCTTCTTTTCCTCAAGGATACTAATCGATCAATAAGATCAATCTAACTATATAATAGAATATAGCTACTGTATCCTTCACTAAAGAGGAAAGACGTTGATTTTTCTTCATTAGACACTGTAAAGATAAGCGTCTTTCCTTTATTTCTTAATAAAAATAAAATATAATGTTAAACGACAAATTCTTTCTGGACGTAGCCTCCAGATTAGCCGATGAGAGCCATTGTATCTCTCTTCATGTAGGGGCTGTGATCGTAAAAGACAAAAGGATCATTTCGATGGGATATAATGGTACGCCTACCGGAGCACCTAATTGTAATGAGTTGTATGAATCTGGTGAGTTTACAAAAGATCAACATCACCAGTGGTCATTATCCAATGAGATCCACGCTGAGATGAACGCATTGATGTACGCTGCCAAGCAAGGTATTTCGGTTGACGGGTGTACGATGTATGTTACCCATCAACCCTGTGATGAGTGTATAAAGAATATTTATCAAGCTGGGATCAAGAGAGTGGTTTATATGTACCCGTATAAATATTCTTCCTCAAATAATGTGATATTGGGATTGGGTATTTCTGTAGAGATATTCATCGAAGATACAGGAATCGATCCTCGAATGCTGGATTTGAAAAATAAGCTATATGAGTTACAGATAGCTTATGACGCAAATATGAGGTGTGGTAGAGGAATTGTATGTCAGAGAATAGCGTTGCAAATAGACAAGATATTAGATGAGTTTAAAAATTACAAAGATGGAACACAAGGATTATCAGAAAATTAATACGATTTACAAGAGAGATTTTGAGACCAATAGATTGATATTGGGTGATTGGAGTTTACCGGAGTTCGAGTACTTGAAGGGCTGCAAGTTTAGGGCTGAGGAAAAGATCGATGGGACAAATATCCAGATCCGATTCAATGGCGTACGTGTTGAGTTTGGAGGAAGAACCGATAAAGCCAACATTCCTCCTCATCTATTGATAAAACTAGAGGAGTTGTTTACTGTCGATAAGATGAGAAAAGTTTTTCCTCCTGAGAATGAGGATGATTTTGATACGCCTTATGCGGATGTCATTCTTTATGGAGAAGGGTACGGAATGAAGATTCAGAAAGGTGGAGGTCGCTATATCAAGGCTGGGGTAAGCTTCATTTTGTTCGATGTCAAGATTGATAAATGGTGGTTAAGGAGACCTGATGTAGAGAAGATAGCTGGCGATCTGGCAATCAAGGTAGTTCCAGTGATCGGCTATATGACATTCGAGGAAGCGATTGAGTATGTTAGTAATGGCTACAAGTCATTGATCGCTGAAGATACTACGTATGATGCTGAAGGATTAGTCTTGAAGACTGATTTAGGATTGCTTGATAGGAGTGGTCAAAGGATTATTGCGAAGATTAAAGCTATGGATTTTAAGAAAACATATGAAACAAAAAAAAATTATAAGAACCCCAGCCTGTCAACTGAAAGCAGTCTAATCAAAGGGCTGGGGTGGTATTGTGTAGGAGAATTACCTACATAGGAACTTTCGGTCAAAAAGGGAAATAAAACCGCATTTGGGACAGACTGTCATGATGGCTGGATATGAGCCTAATTTCTCAAGTCCTACTGTATTTAAAGTATCGATGTCTAACGATACTAGATGTATTTCATCTGGACTAAGTATTTTATCCTCTTCACATCCGCAATTTGGGCATTTCCCTACTTTAAGATTTTGCTGAATTTTCAGCAGCTGTTCTTGTGTTAACTTCATAAATAATATTTTAAAAGATTCAACGAGGACAAAAATAGTAATAAAAGTCAAACTATATGTGGGTTTTGCAATAATTTTAAAATTCGGTACATCTGCCTTATGTCAGATAAGACATTATTTAAAGCTATTGTAATTCATGGTTTGGTTAAATTTGGTATTTTTAATGTAATGGCTATTTTATTATACACAAATAAAAAAATAAAAGAAAAATGAGAAGATTCAAAGAGATCAAGGAGTTATTAAGTAAGGTATATTTTGATAACGAGGAAGCTGAGTGCGTAATAACGTTTCTGGAGAATATCGGTTTCAATAATAGCTTAGGTATTGTTATCAACCAAGACGATTATGAGACATACTTACAAGAGGAGCACGGGGAAGTAGTTGAGATGGAGTTAATGACAGCCATTGACTTCTTTCAAGCGTGTACTGGACGTGAGATTGACGATCGATACTCGTTGGGTACCGTACTTGTCATGGCTATCGATGATTATGTTTCTCAACTCAAGGAATTGAAAGAGCAACAATATAGAAGTAATGAGCAAGCTCGACAGGATCGAGACATAGAAAGACAACACAAGGAAATCTTGCTAGGGTTCGCATTTATGGCTTATTCCTCAGAGGATTCACTTAGGGACGTATTCGAAGATCTCAAGAGAAAGGACGAGAAAGATGCGTTGAAAGTCTTGGAGGTTATGAACAGTATCGTGAAGTGAAGTAATATATAATAAGGAGAGAGCGTATGATGATATACGCTCTCTTTTTTGTTTAAGCCAAGCTACAACCCCTATTATTGCGATTATATCATTATATTTGCGACATGAAAGAAAACGACAAAAACGATATAATGTTTGACAATAGTTTGACAACAATTATCTTATTGTAATGTAAATCATTGAGAATCAATAGTATGAAAGAAAACGAGATGGTGTTCGGCATTCGTGCCGTGATTGAGGCTATACAGGCTGATAAGGAGGTAGATAAGATCCTTGTGAAAAGGGATTTACAAGGGGATCTATCCAAAGAGTTATTTGAGGTACTGAGAGGCCGTGAGATACCGGTACAACGTGTTCCGGCTGAACGCTTGGATCGTTTGACTCGAAAGAATCATCAGGGGGTGATCGCTTTTATGTCGGCGGTTACCTACCAGAGCTTGGAAGATATCATTCCTTTTGTGTATGAGCAAGGAAAAGATCCTTTCATCGTATTGCTGGATGGGGTTACGGACGTGCGTAATTTTGGCGCTATTGCCCGTACCTGCGAGTGTGCGGGAGTCGATGCGATCGTGATTCCGGCAAAAGGAAGCGTTTCGGTAAACGCCGATGCGATCAAGACCTCTGCCGGCGCCTTGCATGTATTGCCGGTTTGTAAGGAGAAGAGTATCAACCAAGCGATCCGTTTCTTGCAGCAAAGCGGGGTGAAGGTATTTGCCGCCAGCGAGAAAGCGGCGGAGAATTATACGGCGGTGAAGTATGAAGGACCGGTAGCGATCGTGATGGGAGCGGAGGATACGGGTGTGTCTCAGGAGAACTTGCGCATCTGCGATAATATGGTAAAGATTCCGCAATTCGGAACGATCGGCTCCTTGAATGTATCTGTAGCCACTTCCATTCTGGTGTACGAAGTGGTTCGCCAACGTATGAACGAGCAACAATAATAATATGTATATAAACTAAAGAAGAAAATGAAGAAAGTTATCGCTACAAAAAACGCTCCCGCCGCTATCGGTCCGTATAGCCAAGCGGTGCAAGTAGGCAATATGCTGTTCGCTTCCGGACAGCTGGGTATCGATCCTGCTACGGGACTTTTCGTTGAGGGATCCGTAAAGGAACAAACCGCCCAAGCGTTCAAGAATGTTCACGCTATCTTGGCAGAGGCAGGTTATAGCATCAATGATGTCGTAAAAACAACCGTATTTTTAGCGGATATGGGCGACTTCGCCGTTATGAACGAGGTATACGCCTCTCAGTTCGAAGGTGCGTTTCCCGCACGTTCGGCGGTAGCCGTTAAGACACTGCCGAAGAATGGTTTGGTAGAGGTCGAGGTGATCGCCGTGAAAGAATAATCATAAGGAATAACGAGAGTAGTCTCATCGCTTGTCGAGACTACTCTCGTTATCCATCAAGACTACTCCCGTGATACGATGCGACTACTCTCGTAATTCATCGATACAGCTAATCTCAAAAGCCTATTATCTTCTTTTTCTGGGAGCGGGATTCATGTCACCCCTCTGTCCGAATAATTTCTCAATCAAATCCTTTCGTCCCATCTTTTGCAATACTTGCATGATCTGACGGCGTGACTCGGGTTTATACCAGAAGAAGAACTGGCGTTGTGCCAACTTTTGTTCTTTTGAGCGGGCCGTATATACTTTCTCCAACGTATAAGGATGATATCCGGTATAATACATCTCCGTAGCCAATGTCATCGGCGTAGGCGTGAAGTCTTGTACTTGCTCCAACTGGAAATGCAAGCTCTTGGTGATCACCGCCAGCTCCGCCATATCCGCCTCGGTACATCCCGGATGGCTGGAAATGAAATAGGGGATGAGTTGCTGGTTCAACCCGTATTGCCGGTTTACCTTATCGAATATCTTCTTGAACTGTCCGAATTGCGAGAAAGACGGTTTACGCATTTGTTTCAACACATCGTCTTGCGTATGCTCCGGGGCCACTTTCAAACGACCGGATACGTGGCGGGCGATTAATTCCTCGGTATAGGTTTGAGCTGCCTTGTTTAAAGACTCATCCGCATAACGGTGCAATAAGAGGTCATAGCGTACGCCGCTTCCGATAAACGATTTCTTGATCCCGGGAAGTCTATCTACCGCTTTGTAGATATCCAGTAGCGGCGTATGGTCCGCGTTCAAGTTCTTGCAAACGACGGGGGAGATGCAAGACGGTTTCTTGCATTTGGCGCAAATCCGCTCATCTTTCCCCTTCATACGGTACATATTGGCGGAAGGGCCTCCCAAATCGCTTAGATATCCCTTGAAATCCGGCATTTCGGTAATCGCTTTCACTTCCTTCAAGATCGATTCCTTGCTTCGGGAGGCGATGAACTTCCCTTGATGCGCCGATATGGTACAGAACGCGCATCCTCCGAAACAACCCCGGTGGATATTCACCGAGAACTTGATCATCTCGAAAGCAGGTATCACTTTCCCTTTATATTTGGGATGCGGCAAGCGGGTGTAGGGAAGGTCGTAGGAGGCATCTATCTCCGCTTCCGTCATTGGAGGGAAGGGAGGATTCACCACAATCACTTGCTTTCCTACCTTTTGCAAGATACGTGAGGCATTGTATTTGTTGGATTCCTCTTCGATATGCCGGAAATTCTTCGCTTGTTTCAATTTATCTTTTAGGCATTCCTCGTGTGAGAAGAGCACGATATCATCGTCTTTCGCATCCTCTTTGTCTGCCAGATAAACCGTTTGGCGGATGTCCTTGATCTCGTTGAAAGGAATGCCGGACTTTAGGCGGCGCACCAATTCCTTGATTGGCTTCTCGCCCATGCCGTAAATCAATAAATCAGCCGGGCTACTGGCAAGGATTCCCGGTAATAGCTTATCTTGCCAATAATCGTAATGCGTAAGCCGGCGCAATGAGGCCTCGATGCTACCCAATACGACGGGGACATCCGGATACAATTCTTTCAGTATTTTAGTATAGACAATGCTCGGATAATCCGGGCGCATTCCCGGACGTTGGTCCGGCGTATAGGCGTCGTCGCTGCGTAATCGCTTATTGGCAGTATAATGGTTGATCATTGAATCCATGGCACCGGCGGATACACCGAAGAAAAGCCGGGGAACGCCCAGCTTCTTGAAATCCCGGTAATCTCCCCGCCAATCCGG
>OBUQ01000393.1_pt1 | contig 39250 bp, 31 predicted proteins | sample 1494951 | NCBI WGS metagenome assembly OBUQ01 (sample SAMEA2579938, study PRJEB22360) | human gut metagenome | biome: human gut; feature: human-associated habitat; material: faeces | place: Denmark | collected 2008/2010
CCATTCGGGGATTCTCCCGGCGGGGTTCCCGCGTCAGAAGCTCAACAACGGCGGCGGGATAACCGGGCCTGCCCTGAACGTAGGCCCCGGCTTTTCCGGTAAATCGGTCAGTATTATTCATCGGGCTTTGTGAGATGGTTTACTCCTTTTCTCCCGTTTTTCCAGCTTCAATGCTGTTCCCGGAGCATGAAAAGCCGCCGCACCGCGGGATTTCAGGAAAAAGGCATAAGGGCCGCTCCCGCCGCCCGGCCCGTTGAAGGCAGCCGGGTGAATACCTTTTCCTGCCGCTTCCTCATCCTCCCGGCAGACGGGCGGGATGCAGTCCCCACTGATGGCTTTACAAGTCTTTCACGAGCTTTTAGTATCCGGATCAGGCCCGCTTCTCCCGGATTGCGTCCTGATTACGGGAAAACGACCATCTGCGGGCTCCATTTTCCAGACTGCGCCGCCCATGTTCGGATATTACAGACTTGCCTCCGCCGTCCCCCAGCTCCGCGTGGCTGATGTGGATTACAACGTCGACCAGCTCATGGACGGATTCCGGAAGGCTGCGGAACAGAAAGCTGCTGCCGTCGTCTTTCCGGAGCTGAGCATCACGGGCTACTCCTGCGGAGACCTCTTCTTCCAGCCGCGCCTGCGGGAGGCGGCCCTGGACGGCCTGCGCCGCTTTGCGGAAGCGACGGAAGGCTCAGGCACCATTGCCGTGGCGGGCCTGCCCTTCCTGCATGAAGATGCCCTGTACAACACGGCGGCGGTCATCCAGTCCGGCAGAGTGCTGGCGCTGGTCCCCAAAACCGTGCTCCCCAACTACCGGGAATTTTACGAAAAGCGGCAGTTTACATCCGGCAGGGAGCTGGGAACAGGGACGAAGGAGACCAAAGTCAATGGGGCATATATTCCGTTCGGAACGGAAATCATCTTCCAGGATGCAGCCTCCTCCTTCAGCTTCGGCGTGGAAATATGCGAAGACCTGTGGAGCGTCATTCCCCCCAGCTCCGGACTGGCCCTTCAGGGAGCCAGGGCCATATTCAACCCCTCCGCGGGAACGGAACTCACGGGCAAGGCCGCGTACAGGAGGGAACTGGTCAAGCAGCAGAGCGGCAGGTGCCTCTGCGCCTATGTCCTTTCCTCCGCAGGCGTGCATGAATCCACCACGGACACCGTATTCGGCGGGCATTCCCTCATTGCGGACAACGGCAGGCTGGCGGCGGAAGGCGAACGGTTCGGCAGGGAAAGCTCCCTCATCCTTGCGGACGTGGACTTTGAACGGCTGGCGGCGGCGCGCCTCTCCGAAAGTTCCTTCAATGACAGCAAATCCCTTTCCCCTGCCGGAAATGCCCTTCATCTGACGCTGCCGGCGGAAGTTCCCGCCCCCCCCGGTCTGGAATACGCTTTTAATCCGGCGCGGCCCTTCCTGCCCTCCCTCGCACACCGCCCGGAACGGTGCGAAGAAATCATCGCCATCCAGACAGCGGGACTGGCTAAAAGAATGGAGCACACCGATGCACGGCGGTTTGTCATCGGCATCTCCGGCGGTCTGGACTCCACGCTGGCCCTGCTTATTTGCGAGCGCGCCTGCCGGGCGTTGAAGCGCCCCGCTTCCGACATTCTGGCCGTCACGATGCCGGGCTTCGGCACCACGGACAGAACCCACGACAATGCCGTAACCATGTGCCGCCTTCTGGGCGCGGAACTCCGGGAAATCCCCATTTCCGAATGCTGCCTCCGGCACTTCGGCGACATCGGGCACGACCCCGCCGAACGCACCACTACCTATGAAAACGTCCAGGCCCGCGAACGCACGCAAATCCTGATGGACCTGGCCAACAAAACCGGGGGGCTGGTCGTGGGAACGGGAGACCTGTCGGAAATCGCCCTGGGATGGAGCACCTACAATGGAGACCACATGTCCATGTACGCGGTCAACTGCTCCATTCCGAAGACGCTGATACGGTGCCTCATTGAACACATCGCCGGAGAATCGTCCCCGGAACTGGCCGCCACCCTCGCGGACATCAACAATACCCCCGTCAGCCCGGAGCTTCTGCCTCCGTCAGGCGACGGCTCCATTGAACAGCGTACGGAAGACGTGCTGGGGCCTTACGACCTGCATGACTTTTTCCTCTTCCATTTCATCAAATACGGGGCAGAGCCGGACAAAATCCTGTATCTGGCGGAGCACGCCTTCCGCGGCGAATTCCAGCCGGACTTCATCCGCCGCTGCCTGGGCATCTTCATCCGCCGCTTCTTCCGGCAGCAATTCAAGCGCAGCTGCATGCCGGACGGCCCCAAGGTAGGCACGATTGCCCTTTCTCCGCGAGGAGACTGGCGCATGCCTTCCGACGCCTGCGGAACAGTGTGGGAAAAAGATATTTCCCACCGTTGAACCCTTCCGGAGGGCTGCTGCACGCTGACCTTCTCCGGCGCCCCGGCATGAATTGCCCTACAGGGAAGCTCAATGCCCGGGGGCCAGCTTCAACCCGATAATGCCTATCAGCAGGAAGGTGGCCGCCAGCATGCGCCAGACATTGGAGGAATCCCCGAACCATAGGATGCCCACCAGAAACGTTCCCAGCGCGCCGATGCCCGTCCACACCGCATAAGCGGTGCCGATGGGAATGCTGCGCTGGGCCAGCCACAGAAGAAAACCGCTCAGGGCCATGCTGAACACGGAGAACGCAATGCAGGCGGCAAACCTGCCGGAACCCGTGCCGGGCGCCTGTGAAAGCTTGAAGCCCAGAGGCCATCCGATCTCACAGAGACCGGCCAACACCAGATAAATCCAGGACATATATTGAAACGGGGAATCATCTTCCGTTTGCCGGCCCTCCCGAATGGGAAGAGCTCCAAGGGCAACGGATGCCTTGCAGGGTAACTGCGTCCTCCCCGGAATCAAGCCGACAAACCATCCGCACCTTGTCATACCTGGAAATTCCAAAGCAAAAAATCCTGTTCCTCTGCCGGGAACCGGAAAATTTGCATGCCCTCAATTCATTGTTGCAAGAGGTTTTTAATAGTAACCGGTTTTGCGCCACTTTTTCTCCCTCTTCTGCTGCCTGACCGCCCTGTCGGCCAGATATCAATGATGCCATAGATTCAACCCCGTACGGGTGTCCTTGCACCATTTCAGGAGAAACTTCTGCTGGCTGGAATGGCTTTGGACATTAACCAATAACTTGAGCTACTATGAAGGAAGCTTGGACCAGCCAGAACAGCGCGCAGAAGGGGGAATGAAATAGCCTCCCTCCCAATAAAACTCTACTTGGATACCGGGGGTTTCTTGCCGGAAGGCAGGCCCGTATCCTTTCCGTCAGTCAACCACTCAATGGTCACGGGAACGAACTTCAACTTCTTGATGTTCGCCTGATTCTCCTCATAAAGCACACCCACGACACCGGGTTCTACCATGGCGAGGCTGGAATAGGCAAAACCGCCTTCTCCCAACAGTTTTTTCACCGGCCAGGTTTTGCCGTTGTCATAGCTCATCGCCACCTGTCCCTTGATACGCCGTCCGGCACTGGGGCCGGAAAACAGGAGGCGGCTCTTGCCGCCAAAGGCAGGCTGGTCCGTCAGAGAATAAGTCATCAGGGAATTCTGCGTGCTGTCGCAAAACAATTCCGGAGCATCTTCCACTTCACCCCATGTCTCACCGCCGTCCTGTGACCACACGATGCGGCGGCAATTGCCTCCGCCCCAGTGGCGCGCGACCATGACCACGCCTCCGTTATCCGTCTCCGCGATGGACGTTTCATTCACCAGGCCCTTCATATTGGCGGTCGGCTGGCCTTGCTTCCAGCTTTTGCCGCCGTCGTCGCTGTAAATGCAGGAAATCACCCATTTGCCGAACGGCCCTTCATTCATCGGAATCACCAGGCGCCCCTTGTGGGGGCCGCTCTTCAACTGGGTTCCCGCATTCGGGCCGGAAGCCATGATGTCCACGCCGGTGGGGCGCTTGGTCGTCTTCGTGATATCCTCCGGCTTCGTCCAGGAGGAACCGCCATTCCTGCTCTGGATCATGAAATTGCGGATGCACTTCTCGTCATCCCAGCCCTGGGGAATATTGGGCTGCCTCTCCTTGACCCCGGCGGGATAACGCTGGAATACGACGGTCACAGTCTTGGTCTTGGCATCATAAACCGGGCACGGATTGTTAAACGTGGCCCCATGCGACTTGGCGATCGCCCGGGGGCGTGACCAGGTTTTTCCGCCATTCTTGCTGACGCTCATGATAATGTCGTTCTCCCCCTGGTCAGTATTCTTATACCGGCCTTCGGCAAACGCCAAAAGCTGCCCCTTCCCGATATTGAGCAAGGCGGGAATGCGGATGGACGCATAAGGATTCCCTTCCCCGGCGCTGAATACGGTCACCGCCTTGTCCGTGGGAAAATCCGTCTTCTCCCCCTGTCCGAAGGCAGGCAGAACTGCGGCGCACACCGCACCCATCAAAAACTTGAACATGGTATTCATCATGCTGAACACTGTACCCTGTACGGATTCCATATACAACGGCAATGACGCATCTTGATCTTAAGACCAGCCTTTCCAAAACCGTTCCTTTCCCAAGCAGGATGCAGCCCATCGACTATTTTATTAATCTGATTGTAACTCTTGCAACATGAATAATCTAAAAGAATGCCTCTCTCTGCACTCCAAAGAAAACTTCAAGAGACATGGTTTCCGCCCCCACAGCAAAAACAACTTTTGGCGGCAACGGGATCTGTTTATGCGGAAAAATCGCCTCGGGAGCTGATGTGTTTATTGACAGCCCCGGAAACAAAACCTTGAGCTTCGCATCCCTATTTTTTGAGTAAAAAGGGCGCAGAAGCTTCTGCCTGGAAGCATTTTTTCAGTTCGGAGAGAAGAAAACAAAACCGCTTTTTGGTGGAAAAACGCCTTTTTTGAAAGTCATTCCAGCAAACGAAATAACATGTCAAAGCTGTATTCAAGAAATTGTTTCCTGTTTATTTTCAAAAGATTATTAATATAATTCTCTTTTTGGGAACTCTTCTCTACAACACCTGCCAGAAAGAACCATATCACCATATTTCTTTCTGAAAGATCATCTAACGAGGGCAATTCCCCATGATCTACAGCCCGCTGGACGCGTGACCGGACCAGGGCATTTATCTCTTCTCCCCTCCGGTAAATACGCTGGAGAATGGTTTCTCCCGTATCAATTTGCCGCTCAACGCCATCTGATTCCAAACTGATCCGGCCTGTAATACCTTCAAAGTATACTGGAAAATCGTCATGGATTTTTGAAACGGCCCAACATGCCTTTAAAAAGAAATCCTTAAAATTAACGGCTTCCGTGTCGGCCTGCTCCAATCTCTGCAATAAATGGCCCATTCCTTCATAAACAAGGTGATCCACAATATCATCCTTGCTCCTGAAATAGACGTATACCGTCGATTTGCTATATCCGGCCTCCTTTGCAATTTCATCCATCGTCCCCCCTGCAATCCCTTTTTTTAAAAAAAGGGCATTCGCAGCTTCAAGGATGGTATTGCGGTGAAACGCTGCAAGATTCTCTTTTCTGGACCGGGCCATTTTCGCCTTATGTTATAAAGCAGCCCCTGCTCAAGTCAACACCGCATTGGCCGTCTGGCGAGCAGAGGCATGTTTCTCCCGTACCTATTTTTCCCCTCTCCGAGGCCCTGAATTATTTTCCATTGACTTCAGCCACACCAAAAGTACAATATTCATACTAACGGTACAAATTATGTATTTACAGTCCGAACAATTCAATCGTCTTAATCCGATGAAGAAAACAACTCCATTCCAGAGCAGGAGAAAACTTCCTGTTTTTATCCTCTCCCTGCTCGTCTCCTGTGTTGAAGGAAACGATTGCACAGAGACATCCTTCTATCATGAACCCCACTTTACCGAAGTTCTTGCTCCATGCGGTCAGCGGCAATCCTCTCCCCAACCATGCATTTCCGAATTCAGTACCGGACTGGGAACTTTTTTTGCCGCATCTCCTTACAGGCAACATAGGAACTATATCTACCCCATACCACTTCTGAATGCTGAAAATCCCTACTTCTACCTCCACGATGTGAATGCAGGACTATACGCATACAAGAATGAGCACCATCAACTGGCAATCGGCGTATCCTATTCTTATCTGTACTTTGATTCGGATGAAACAGATGACATCGCTCTGAAAGAGCTGAATCCCAGGCATTCCACGCTTAATGCCGATGTGACTTATACGTACCTGTCCAAATGGGGGCAAACCAGCATTAAAATGGCGAGGGACGCCCTGGGCTACAATGACGGAAGCAGTTGGGACTTCTCACACCAATACCCCATTCTGCATGGTCCCTGGTTCATAGCTGCGGGGGCAGGAATCCACTATGAAAGCCAGAAGCTTACGCGTTATTATTATGGAATTTCCGCCCGTGAAGCCGCAAAAACGAACCTTCCTTCCTACCATCCCGATTCCAGTTATTCTCCCTACCTTTCTCTGGACGTAGCCCGCAAGGTCTCCCGATCATGGACAGCCGTTCTTGGCTTGCAAGTATTCTTCCTGGATCATGCCATCAAAAACAGCCCCATGGTCGATCGATGCTGTACATGGACGGCAACAGCCGGAATGACATATTCTTTTTAGCCAACCTTCAGGAAATTGCGTGATTGCAATGAAACTGCAATAACCGCACCTTCCAATTTTCATTGCCACCTGCCATGCATACGCCCTTCTTCACCATTCAAACGGGCGCAGGAAGAAATATTCTACAGTTCACCCGATTTGGCAGAAAAAACCTGGATACGGAATTCATCATTGTCCTTATCTAAACGGCGTCCTGAGAAAATAAAACGGAAAAAATCGCTCCCATTCATGGGAATCTACCTGGACTCCTTTTTGTTCATTCCGTTCCGGGGTTCCAGGGGATAGTCGAAAAACGGACACCAATTGTCCATGCGGTAAACGACGTCCTGAATCCGGGTCTTTACCTTCTCCCCCTGGGAATCCCGCAGGCATCCGCGCGCCCCGGTGCGCGGGCCGGAAGGAAGCTTCTCCTTCAAGGTCATTCCGTACCGGAGATGGCTGCCGGAAGGGTCGGACGATGTCACAATGCGGACGACGTTTCTGCCGTGCAGGGTGACGGACTTGATCTCCAGAGGTTCGCCCAGCCCGTTCACCAGGGAAAAGCCGTAATTGCCCGGATCAAGGATCATCTTGGTATCCAGCGCCAGCGGAGGCACAGGCACGAAAAACTTCACGTCTACCGTCCAATCCTTCCCCTTCCTGCCAACTGCATGGGCGACGGGATGGATGGGCTTCCACTTCACGCCCTCTACCATCACCTTGTACATGACGTATCCGGCATACTCCCCGTAAAGCCGGGACATGGGAGCCGTCAAATGCACCCCGTCGCTATAGGTGAAATGATACATAGGCGTGGTCATGATGTACCGGCTGTCCTTCTCCAGGGCCAGATCCAGCTGGGCCACGGCAATCGCGGGATAATCCGTGGGATTCTGGGCAAAATAATTGAGGTGGGAAGAAACCTGGTACCCGAAGCACAGCACGTCATTCTTTTGTCCGGTGACGGCCTTGGCGTCCGCGTCAATATCCTGAATCAGCGCGCGCATCTTCTCCTTGTACCATTCCCCGGTTTTCCTGTCCTGCTGGTCGGTTTCCCCCTGCGTCCACAGGAAACACGGCATGGAAAATGACTTGCCGGCCTTGGAGGCGAGCTCGCGCCCCGCCGTCAAATCATCCAGAATGCGCTGGTAGGGAGCCTTGCCTTTGGAAAGAACGCCGATGCTGACACCTCCCACTCCGTCAGCAGAGCACAGAAACCGGACGTTGGACGCCTTACCGGAGGCGCGCTTTTTCAGCAGGCGCACCAAATTCCCGGCAGCGCCGGAAACGGGCGTCTCTCCCCTGGCGCCGTCAGGTGAAACGCCTTCTACCAGGGGAATCACGGCGCTCCGGTCATTACCGGTCTCAAAAGGGCGGACGCCGCCCTTGAACATCAAATTGCCGTTCTTCTGCTCCGTCGTCACCACCGGCTTGGCCGTCCACCCTACGGAAAGCGACTGCCCATAGGACAGCAAGTAATTCCAGTCCGTTAAAACGGGTTTCTCCGCCAAACCATAAGGGCTGCCAGCCATCAACAGGCAAAAAAGAACTCCGGTACGAAAACATGTGCTTACCTTCATGACAATACGCTGAATCATGGTCATGTACGGTCCGGTACCTATCGAAAATTCAACATGCTGAAGAAAATAACCGGGGAATGAATGAAACTTCCTCCTGCCCAAAAATCACTTTACATGAAAATGTTGAATATTACTCAACGGACATGACCTCCGTAGTTGCCCTATTGATGAACATGGAAATTCCGGGCAACCATCCGTTTTACCATGATGATTTCTCTCCCATGGATTCTCCCGGAAAATAACGCCTTTTTGCAACCTGGGCCATCCGGAAAACTGTGGACCGTTAATAAGATTCAGCCCATTCAACCATACCTGGACCTCTAAAACCTCTCTTTTTCACTGTGAAGACAAGCAAGCTAATCAATGACCAGTTTTTTCAGGACTTCCTTATCTTCATCCAGCACTACCGTTCTGGATGCATGTTCATAGCATTGGCGGGAATACTTGCGGGCTTCCTCCTTGAACTGCCCGTTATCCAGGCCATGCAATGCGGCAAAAGCCTTCAACAACTTGATGTCAATCGCCATAATCCCTCCTTCGTCGCGCAGAATAGGGCTGAAAATATCCGAAAACAAATTGGAGACGGTCAACGGAGGCACCCATATCCTCTCGTGCTTCACGCCGGGACGGCGTTCTTCCTGGGCATACTTCGTCAGCAGCCGCACGCCCCGGTTAATAATATCAATACCCGTTCCGTAATCATTGACGGCCGCAGACAGGGCCCTGGCAGCAATCTCGGCAAGCACGCACAGTCCGAACCTGGGGTCCTGTTCAAAATTGCGCTCATGGCCGATGATAAACGCTCCAAGCAAATCACGCCGGGTTTCATTTGACACAGGCTTGTCAGCATAAACCAGAACCGAGGTAACGGACACGAAATCCCCCGGGAGCGAGACGACGTAAAGATCAAGATCTCTATCCCTGGAAAGATGATCCAGCTTTTCAATATCAATATATTGAATATTGCCTGTCTGATCACTCCTGACGGGAACGGCATTTTCCGGAATATCAAGCTCCCTGTCAACGAGGGGATTGGCGCCCAGATAGGGTTCCCGGGCGCGTTCCAGCAATGCCCTTTCCGTTACTCCCTCCACTAGCTCGGAAGTCTCTCCCACCCGGCCAAGCCTGGACAAATGCTCAATCCACCGGATAAGCGTGACCAGAATAATGGCAATCACCCCCAGCGTGACAACAAATAGCACCACCCTTCCCCGCTGGTCATACATGCCAGAATTCAGGAAAATAATCGCAATCAGACTGAAAATGAAGGAACCGATGAACGTGGAAAGAGCATTCTGGGCTGTGGAATCCTCCATCAGCAGCTTCGTAGCCCTGGGCGTTACGCTCGACGTCGCCGCCGCATAAGCGGAAACAACCGTGGTTAAGGAAAAAGTCGTAACCGCCAGCATGCTTGAAGCCAGGATATTCAAAATTGTATCGACCGTATCGGCCCCGATCTTTTGAAAAATATCAAACGGAACAAACTCGCCCAGGTAAATGGAGGCAATAGCCGTAACAATAGCCAGCAGCGCAAAATAGGTAGCCTTGACCCAAAGAAGCTTGTTAGCCCTCAAAAACAATAACCTGATTTGAAAAATGAAGGATCCTTTCATCAGAAGCTGGAATTGGAAAAACGGTTGGAGGCTACTCTCCTGTTAAAACAGTATCGAAGCCTCTCCGTTCAAGAATAAGACTCTTAAAGGAGGGTGAGAAGCCGATCATTTCTATAACTTTAATGCCTCTCGAAGTGGAAACCCGCACCCGGGAAACCGCAGGAAATGGTTTCTGAAACTGGAAAAGGAGTTCACTCAAGTCAAGCAACTCAAAACAGCTCCCACCCTTTCGAAAAGAGCGACTTTGCTTCAAGGAATGGCTGTGGAAAGCAAGGTTCCTGGCTGTGCCGGACTCTCTCTGTACGGGCAAACCCAAAAACACAGGCAGAATCTACCTGTAAATGCTCATAGAAACCTATGGATCCGTTGCCTCCGCTTTCTCTACATGGAGAAACGCCTCGATCAGGCAGCCCTCATCCTGAACAACAACGTGCTGTTCTTCTATCAGCAACACGGATGGCACATAAAAGCCATTCTGACGGATGACAGGAAGAGAATATTGCGGGGAGGCGCGTGGTAGAAATTCTATGCCGATGTCGAAGAATTTCAGAAGGACTCAATCAAATGGCTCAAGGGTTACAGTCGCAAACGCCCTCATAGGACTACCGCAGTATGGGAAGGCAATTGAGTAAAACATGGAAGCCTTAAAAAACACGCCATACGCAAAGAAAACCAGCTATACAACGTGAGAGCGTTCCCATTCATCATTCCCCCATCTTCCGTTGAAGCGGGTTGATTTTTCCGTTTGCCGGTAAGAAGAGAAATAGTGAAAGAAGAAGAAAATGGAAAGTGTAACTTGTAACATCGTAGAATCACCCACTCCCCACGTTATCATGAACCGAATCACTTCATTCCTCTCCCTGCTCCTGTTGTCGCTCGCATCCGTATTTGCGGCCAACACTCCGGAAAGCATCGGCAACGACCTCCAGCTATTCAAGGATGCCTCCTGCACGGCTTTGAAGCAGGAGGTTAAAGACATTTCCGCCTTCCAGTCTGACGCGATGAAGGAACTCGCGGGCAAAATCCTGGCAGGCAACTACAAGCCGGACTATTTGTATGCCGAATACGAGGCCCTCCCCTCACCACGCCAGACGGGAAAAAATCTCAGAATCGGTGAAGGATTCAGCAAATACGATAACATGACGGGCGTCTATCTCGAGAAGGGCCAACATGTCGTTCTGGTCGGCAAGACGGATGGGCGTGAAATCAGCCTCCTGCTCCCAAACCTGATGCGCAAGCCGGCCGAAGGAGTACAGCCGACGAAGGATCCCAACGGCTGGGGCCTGCACAAAAAACAGATTCCCCTCAAGGAAGGAATCAACATCATTGATGTGGAAACGCCCGCCAACGCCTACATCAGCTACTTCACCAATGATGCCGATACGGCTCCAAAAATCCCCGTCCATTTCGTGACAGGCAAGGCCAACGGCTACTTCGACACCACCCGGGGCGACACCAACGCAGATTGGGTACGCCTGCTTGACCAGGCCGTCTCCCCGATCATGGACGCCCGGGGAAAATACATCCAGGTTGCTTACCCCGTCGAATTCCTGAAAAAATTCACCAGGGACCGCGGCACTGAACTCATCAACGCCTACGACAAGCTGATAGGCATCCAATACCAGCTGATGGGCCTTGAGAAATACGGCAAAATCCCGAAAAACCGCGTCTTTGCCCGCGTGAACTTCAACTACTACATGTTCCGCGACGGTGATGGAGTAGCCTACCTGGGAGACAATGGTACAATGCGAATGGTGACCGATCCTGAAAACGTCCTCAAAGGCGACGCCTGCTGGGGCTTCTCCCACGAAGTCGGCCACGTGATGCAAATGCGCCCGATGACCTGGGGCGGCATGACGGAAGTCAGCAACAACATCTTCTCTCTTCAAGCCGCCGCCAAAACGGGCAACGAAAGCCGCTTGAAGCGCCAGGGTAGCTACGACAAGGCGCGCAAGGAAATCATCGACGGAAAAATCGCCTACCTGGAATCAAAGGATGTCTTCAACAAGCTGGTCCCCCTGTGGCAGCTCCATCTCTACTTTACCGAAAACGGACATCCCGACTTCTACCCTGACGTCATGGAATACCTGCGCAACAACGCGGGAAACTACGGAGGGAATGATACAATCAAATACCAGTTCGAATTCATTAGAGCATGCTGCGACGTCACGAAAACCGATCTGACCGATTTCTTCGAGAAATGGGGCTTCTTCAAAACCGGACAATTCCATATCGGCGACTATGCTAATTACGATTTCACCGTCACCCCAGAAATGGTAGCTGAAACAAAAAAATGGATTGCCGATAAAGCCTACCCGAAACCTGAAACTGACATCACTGAAATAAGCGAATAGGGTTATTCAGGAGTTTGGTTATATTCTTCACAACTATCGGTTATACCATGATCTATAGTAAAAAATAGAAACTTTTCTCCATTAGGAAATGTATCAGCAGCAAAAAGAGGAAAGTCTATTTAGGCCAATGTAAGGCAAAATTATTTTTTACGGTAATTTTTCAGATTTGTGGATGTTAATACCCATCATTCCTCTGAAATCCTTACAAATGATCCTGGAGCCATTCAGAATAAATTATCCGCCACCGACAAAGAATACAGCGTACAATTGAGCGGAAACACGGTATCATTCATCCATGAGATTTTGTACGAAACCATTTTTAATTAAACATTTCCTTGTACCCACTCAAGCTGTATCCAGCGCTTGGAATCAAAGGAATATAGCTCCATTAATTCTAAATTGATTCTTACGGAAATTATTCAGGAAGGAAGGTAATTGGCAAGGGGATACGATAAAAAATCCGTACAATCAATTCTGGTGATATTCAGAATAAAATAACCAGTGTATAGATGATTCTCCGTATACCGTAATCTGCATTTCCTCAAACATGGATTCCCCAAGTGATCCTATACTATAGAATAATGGAGAGTAAAAAAGGATTATGAAAACGTCTTTAAAATTTACAAATATATTGCAATGAGCAAGTTATGAAAAATATGGTCTCATACAATGTATATTAAAGATAAAGAGAGAGTTTTCAAATGTATACCGCTGTATTCCATGTATTGTTTCCCCGGAAATCCCATAGAATTCACAAGCACATGGAAACAAATAAGTTATAAGAAAATGATCTCACACAATATATGAATATAATAAATGGAGGAATTACTAAATGCATGATTACGTATGACCAAATTCCAGGACTTTCAAAGTCAATCAGTTTTGTACGAAGGCATTTTTAATAAAAATAATCGGAAGTAATTAATTCTAAAATAGTTTTTATGGAGATTGTTTAGGATATAGAGGAATAACTTAGAGATTTCAGGGAAGGTTCTTGGAGAAATTAGAGCAAGAACAGTTAGCTATGGACAATCATTCAGAAGAAGAAAATCCTGGTTGGAACATAGAAAACAAATAAATTCTGCATCATTAAAAACAGATATCGTTTTAATCATTCCATATTCTCTTCATCATAAAACCACACTCTTTATCGAAATTAAGTAAAGCACTTAGGCATGCTTCAGATGCAATCGAAAAATCCCGATTTCTACCTCGCACTCCATAATTTTCTGCAAAATCACAACTAAGTTGCGCTTTATTAATAAAGTCGCAAATTGTATCATATGCAGTTGTGTAATTTGATTTAGAAACTAAAGAACATTGATAATCTAAAGAAAGTAAATAATGAGCAAAAGCATCATTTTCTTTAAAGTTAATTGTCGATGGCACAGCTCCTGAAAATAAATGATCAGCATACCCACCACCCAAACCTTTAGGAGCAAAAGCTTTTAGAACATTATTTCTCTGTGCAATATCCAAAAATTCAGTTGTGTACTCTGATAAAGAATCTGGGCAATAATACCATGTTCTTTTACGTTTAATATTATCATCTAATTTTTCATTAAATTTTCCTAAATCAAAGGAACGAACATTCATAAATGTTCCGCTAGCAATAGCATCAACATTTGCACAAGAACATAATAACATCTGTTGGTTTGAATAACCGATTATAACTTTTTTTTGTTGATTCTTTAAAAATGCACATAATATGAGAAGATTAAGCAACCATATGGGATTGCTAACTAAATACTCTGCTTTCGGATGCTCGGGGATAATATAAAAACCGTCAACAGGCCAACCTTCAGCTTGAGTGAGTAAATAAGTTATACTGTCATAATCTTTCAATGAATATTCAGATAAACATATTGTGGCTAATTTTTCTTTCTGAACAGATTCAGCTGATTCTATAATCATTTCGTGATATCTTAACCAGGTAGAATTCACTGTATCAGAATAAAATCCAGGTAAAATAATACTACTCGTTCCTATATTTTCATTAACATTCAATAGCTTGTCTAATAATTTTTCTTTGAGTATCTTGTTATTTGAAAAAATATCAGTCGTCTGATAATTATCTACCCAATAAGACTGAGTAGTTAATGTCGGGTGGTTGCAATGCGGTGCGTAAAGTTGAGGGTCAAGTAAAATATTAACCCCCTTAGACTTTTGAGCATAATTTATCATCTGTGCTTCTTTCAAATCACGAGGACTTAGTATAACAGAAGGATTTGCCATCTTGGGAATCAATCTACGAGATAATTCCATCATCCCATGGCCCATTTGAAGAAAAAGGTTCATAATCTCAATTTACTTTATTATTTCTTTAAACCAATTATAAGCAATTTTAGCCGTCGGTGGCCTCATGACAGGAGATGACTTCGCTAAAGTTTCTATAAATAAAAGTAACTCAGGATTAATTTTATCGCTTCTTTCAAAATCAGGAAGTCTTACATTTTCAGTCCTTTGTATTACATTTAGTACGCCTTTAGAATCTTTTATGATGGGGTTATATCCAGCTAGCATTTCATAAGCAACCATGCCTATAGAAAATAAATCCGCTCTTGAATCTAATTGACGTTTAGAATTATTGATTTGTTCTGGAGCGGCATAACCTGGAGTGAATGGTCCAAAATCATCTGTTGTCGCGGTTAGAGAAAAAGCATTAAGATCACGAGCTATTCCAAAATCTAAGAGCCAATAATTCCCAGTCCTATCGCGAACTATATTTTCCGGTTTGATATCTCGATGGATAATTTTTTTCTCTTCTAATTCTACAATAGTTTGTAGAATTTTATTCATGAAATCTATAACATCATGATAACTGAAAAAATGCTGTTTATTCAAAATATCTCTTAGATTCTCTCCATCAATATATTCTTCAATGCTATATAATACGCTAACTCCATCAATATTTCTAGAATTTGTTTCATATAACTTAGGAACACTTGGAAAATTATTGTTTTTTATAATTTCTAATTCGCGGAGAATACGAGCATGATTTGTCATCCGCTCACATATTTTGAGTACGATTCTACCATATTTTATATGCTGCCCTAAGAAAACAGATCTTTGCCCCCCGCTGCTAAGGCTTCTTAAGGCTAAAATATCGGGGAAAAATTTTTCGTAGTCTGTGTTAGTAATCATGATTGCAATAATTTCCTTCCAATCCATTCATTAAAAAACCATGATGCATACGAAGTAGGAGATTTAACACGAACAGGTTTTTGAATAATACGAAAATTATTATTGTTTTTTGATAACCCCCATATTCCAACACCTAAATTTTTAGCTTTACTTCGAGAACGTTCATGTAGAGAACATGAAGGAAGAAGGACACAAGATTCTGAAGCAAACCATCTATTATGTGATGCCTGTTCTAACGCTTCTTTTGTATTTCCAATTTTTGCTTCTATTGTCTGTAAATTACTAACTGCATATGTAGTTTGTAAAGATTCAGGGCACCAATAGCCATTTAAGCGGCTAATTAATTTTGCATCTAGTAATCTTTCTATAGATCCAAGAATAACCCCTTTATCTAGGCATAGTTGTTTAGATATTTCGTTGCTAGTACACTTTTTTACATAATATAAATGATGCAATATTTTTATGTCTAATATTGAAATATTAGATCGTGAATTATTCCATTTATCATACGATTTTGGATTGTAAGTAACAACTACAATGTCAGGAAAGCCAGTTGGCATTAATGGTTCATAAAATAATGCGTAATTTTTCCGTGTTAAATTTAAATTTTCTTTCAAATGAATCACAAAATCTTGCACCAATTCTAATTCTGGACCTTGTTTAGGTATACGAGAAACAAGCCCTATAGACTCATCGTTTCTCAAAAATTCTAAAATATTCTCCATGATTGTGCGTAGGACATCTGCCAGGTATAATATACCTATTACCCCTTATTGGCAAGAGTTGAAACACGTTCTAAAAAATGATTCTGTTTTCCCCATTTCTTCCCCATCCTCCTACAAACGAAAACCGCAATATACTCATTACAAATATATTGCGGTGGAAAATTGATGGCGGACAGGGAGGGATTCGAACCCTCGGTACTGTTGCCAGTACACACACTTTCCAGGCGTGCTCATTCGACCACTCTGACACCTGCCCGTTGATAGATTGTGTTAGATAGGAAAGCGGAGGTAGTGTAACGGTAGAGGAGGGGGTTGGCAATCTTTTTTTCACCCGGGAGGCATTTTCCTGTTTTTTCCGGGCTCTTCCCGCGTCTCCGTCCACTGCCTGAAAAGGATGGAAAGCACATAGGTATCCAGGGAGGCCTGAAAATGGGATGGCAAGAGAACCCCATGCATACCATATAAAAAACAGGCTTCTGTTATTCACAGAAGCCTGTCATTGAACAATGTTGAGTTCTTCGTGCCCGATGCCTCCTTCTTTAGAAGGGCAAAAAACGGTCTTCCCATTTTTTCAACGTTTGCGTCTTTCAGGAAGGGACTCTTGCTGTTCGGTCCTTATTTCTTTTCCGGGCGTTCGAGGTCGATGCCCCATTTTTCCTGCATGAATTTTTTATGGAATTCCAGTTTGTCCTTGAAGCGGTTCAGGTTTTTCACCTCCTTGGGGGACCATGCGGTTTCCACCAGAGCGAGGGCGCGCGGATAAGCCTGGTAGAAGACGCGTTCAATGTTCGGCAAACGTTCCGCCCACAGGCAGCAGTCTACGCCGCGCACACGTTCCATTTCCTTGGAGGAGAGGCCATGGTCCGGTTCCAGAGAGTACACGTTTTCCAGCGTGTTGACGGGCATCCAGCCCGTGTCCGGCTGGCCGGAGGGCCAGTCGCCGGGAAGCTGAGGATAGTCAAAGTAGCATTTGCCGTTGGGGGCGCAAATAACGTCCACCTTGTCGCCCGTGGTGTTGGCTACCGTTTTAGGCGTGTGGCCGCCTCTCCACGTGGTGACGATTACTCCATCCGGGTATTTGCCCATGGGCTCATACCAGAAGACGGCTGTTTTTCCGCGGCTTTTCAGCATTTTGGCGCACCGGGTGAAGAATTCCACCATTTCCTTTTGCGCGGCGGCCTTTTTGTTTTCCTCACGGATACCGGCTTTCTCACGGAAGTCAGCGCATTTGGGGCATTTCATCCAGTTGTCTTCCGGCGCTTCGTCTCCGCCCAGATGCACGTATTGGGACGGGAAAATGTCCTTGAGTTCATTGAAGACGGCATTATAGAATTTCCAGACGTCCGGGTTGCCGGGACATACCAGCGTGTAGGAGATGCCCGCATTCGTGCGCACTTCCAGCTTGGGGTTCGGGAAACAGAGGAATTCCGGATAGGCGGTGCAAAGGGCCTGGTTGTGGCCGGGCACATCTATTTCCGGGATGATTTCAATGTTCCGTGCGGCGGCGTATTTCACCAGGTCCTTGAGCTGTTCCTTGGTGTACATTCCACCATGGGGGGTTTTGTTGCCAAAGGTTTCCTTACGCCTGGAGGCCACGCTTTCCAGCTTGGGGTATCCGGGCACGGGAAGGCGCCAGCCCTGATCATCCGTGAGGTGGAAATGGAGTTTGTTGAATTTGTAGAAGGACATCACATCAATGAATTTTTTGACGTCCTCCACCGGCACGAAGTGGCGTGCGGTGTCCATCATCATGCTGCGCCAGCCAAACCGGGGCTTGTCTTCAATGACGCCGCAGGGAATGCCGCCGTCCTTGTATTGGGCCTGGAGCTGTTCCAGCGTGTTTTTGGCGTAAAAGAGGCCCGCGCGGTCGCCAGCCTGGATTTCCACGCCCTGCGGCTTGATGGTGATTTTGTATCCCTCCGGCCCCAGGGCCTTATTGGCGGCCTGCTTGAGGATTTTGGGAGATTTACAGACTCCGGAGGAAGTACTGACTTCGACGGGTTCCGGGATGATGTGATAGGGACGGGATTCCACGTCGCCAGCGGCAAAAACGCTGCCGCCCAGCGCCAGCAGAAGAGGTAGGATACGCCATTTCATTGCGCACGATTCTGACGGAACCGTATTCCATCCGCAATCAAAAAAGACCAGAGGCTTACGGCATGTCCCGGAAAAGGCGCTTCCCGCCTGCACTTCCATCTTGACGGATGCCTCAAAGACAGGTTTGCTAGTCCTGCGCATGGGAGAGTCCTTTTACACACGCACTACGGAGACACCCCCCTCCGCCTTTGATTTGTCCCTCCGACCGCCTGCCTTCAGCGAGTTCCGCGGGCAGGAGAAGATCAAGGACCGCCTGATGCTGATGGTGGAAGCCGCCAAACAGCGCGACGACGTGCTGGACCACATTCTGCTGAGCGGCCCCCCTGGCCTGGGGAAGACGACGCTTGCCAATATTATCGCGAACGCCGTCGGCTGCCGCATCCATACGACGTCCGGCCCCCAGATCGAGAAAGCGGGGGACCTGGCAGGCGTGCTGACCAATCTGGAAAAAGGGGACATCCTGTTTATTGACGAGATCCACCGCCTGCATCCGGCCATTGAGGAGTACCTGTACCCGGCCATGGAGGATTTCCGGCTGGATATTATTATCGACCAGGGCCCGAACGCCCGCTCCATCCAGCTGAATCTTCCCAAGTTCACCCTGGTGGGGGCCACCACCCGCGCCGGGATGCTGACCAGCCCGCTGCGTTCCCGCTTCGGCCTCGTGAACCGGCTGGATTATTACACGCAGGAGGATCTGTGCGCGATCATCGAACGGTCCGCCGGGCTGCTGAACGTCCCCGTGGAACCGACAGGCGCGCTTCAGATCGCCCTGCGCTCCCGAGGCACGCCGCGCGTGGCCAATTCCCTGCTGCGCTGGGTGCGGGATTACGCCCAGGTACGCGGCGACGGCGTGATTACGGAGCAACTGGCGCACGATGCCCTGACCATGATCGAGATTGACGACGACGGCCTGGACGAGATGGACAAGCGCCTGCTGGAAGCCATGATTTACAAGTTTAACGGCGGTCCGGTGGGCCTGTCCTCCCTGGCCGTGGCCGTGGGGGAAGACGCTTCCACGCTGGAGGACGTGCACGAGCCTTTCCTGATCATGCAGGGGTACATCAACCGTACTCCCAGGGGACGCGTGGCGATGCCTTCCGCCTATCTCAAGATGGGGGCCACGCCGCCCGCCAACGGACAGGGATGGCTGTTGTAAGCCATCCGTTTACGGCATGGCAGGAGTCCCGTGTTTTGTGCTGGTCATCAGGCCTCCTTTCTTTTAGACTGTCCCCACATAAAACGTCAGGACGTTTTCTGTTCATCATACGCCCAAAGCTATGGCCGCAAATTCTGATATCGCCTTTAAAAGACTGCCCGTCAAGATCATCGGTACGGGCTCCTATGTTCCGGAACGCCGTCTGACCAATGCGGACCTGGAGAAGATGGTGGACACTTCCCACGAATGGATCATCGAACGCACGGGCATCGTGGAACGCCGCATCGCCGCCCCTGACGAGTACACTTCCCACATGGGGACGAAGGCCGCCCAGCGGGCGCTGGAATCCTGCGGATTGCAGCCGGAGGATATCGACCTGATCATCGTCTCCACCATTACGCCGGATACGTTCACTCCTTCCACCTCCTGCTATATCCAGGACGCCCTGGGCGCCAAGAATGCCGCCGCCTTTGACATTTCCGCCGCCTGCTCCGGCTTCCTGTTCGCCATGAAAACGGCCGTCCAGTTCCTCGGCACGGGCCAAATGAAGACGGCCCTCATCATCGCCGCGGAAAAACTTTCCACCGTCGTCAACTGGGAGGACCGCACCACCTGCGTCCTCTTCGGGGACGGCGCCGGAGCCGCCGTGCTCCAGGCTTCCACGGGAGAGGAAGGGGAAGGCTCCATCCTCGCTACGGACATCGGCACGGACGGCGCCCTGCATGACCTGCTCCAGATTCCGGGCGGCGGCTCCCGCTGCCCCACCACGGTGGAGAACGCCCACGAACGCCTGGCTACCCTCGCCATGCGCGGCAAGGAGACCTTCCGCCAAGCAGTTCCCCGCATGAAGGATTCCGCCGCCAGCGTGATTGAACGCGCCGGCCTGACGTCGGATGACATCAAGCTGATCATTCCCCACCAGGCCAACCTCCGCATCATCAATGCCGTGGCCCAACGTCTTTCCATTCCGGAGGACAAGGTGTTCATCAATATTGAGAAATACGGCAATACTTCCGCCGCCGCCGTGGCCATTGCCTTTGACGAAGCGCGCCGCACCGGCAGGTTCGGCAAGGGGGACAATGTCGTCTTGGTCACCTTCGGCGCAGGCCTCACGTGGGGCGCCGCAGCCATCCGCTGGTAATTTCCGTTATTCCATTCCAGAACTTACATTACACATGACAACCGAACCGTACGGCAAAAAGAATCCGTTCCCCGCACCCGTCCTTTCCGTCAAGCACCTCACCGGGGAAGGCAGCCCGAAAGAAACGATCCATATTGAATACAGCCTGGACGGCGCCGGAATGGTGTACGTTGCCGGAGACGCCCTGGCCGTCATTCCCTCCAATGATTCTTCCCTGGTGGAGGCCCTGATTGAAAAGCTCGGCCTCAGCCCGGATTCCCAGGTTCCCACGCCGGAGGGGGGAGCCGCCAGCCTGCGGGACGCCCTGATCAACTGCTATGACATCACCAATGTCAACAAGGCCCTGCTGACCAAATGGGCAACCGCTTCCGGCAGTCAGGAGCTGGAAACCCTGCTGGCCGGGGACAAGGACGCGCTCAGCGATTTCCTGTGGGGACGCGACGTGCTGGACCTGGCAACGGAGTATCCGGCCTCCTTTGAATCTGCGGAGGCTTTTGCAGGCATCCTGAAAAAGATCATGCCGCGCCTTTATTCCATCGCCTCCAGCCCGAACGCCCACCCTGAAGAAGTGCATCTGTGCGTGGGCGCGGTGCGCTACACGGCCCGGGACCGCAAGCGCGGCGGCGTGTGCTCCACTTACATGGCGGACCGCCTCCAGCCGGGACATACGGCCAGGGTGTTCGTGCATACCAACAAGAATTTCCGCCTGCCGGAAGACGGGGATACCCCCATCATCATGATTGGCCCCGGCACCGGCATCGCTCCCTTCCGGGCATTCTGGGAGGAACGCATCGCCTCCGGGGACAAGGGCGGCAATTGGCTGTTCTTCGGCAACCCATACAAAGCTACCGATTTCTGCTATGAAGACGAGCTGGCCAAATTGACGGCGGACGGCAGATTGAAATTGTCCGTAGCCTGGTCCCGCGACCAGGAGAAGAAGGTATACGTTCAGCATCTCATGGTCCAGGAAGGCGAAGAGCTCTGGAAATGGCTGGAAAACGGCGCATGCTTCTACGTCTGCGGAGACGCCTCCCGCATGGCCAAGGACGTTGACGCCGCCCTTCATGAAGTTATCCAGACCTGGGGCCACAAGACTCCGGAAGAAGCTGCGGAGTACGTAGCGGACATGAAACAGCACCGCCGCTACCAGCGGGACGTGTATTAATCCGGTATACGCTTTCTTTCCTTTTACCGCGCCTTTCCACTATCCGTGGGAAGGCGCTTTTTCTTTTTACTACGGAGAAGCCGTTACCGGTAAATCCGGTTGACGCAGGGAAGAGCGGCTTGCCTTTTCTCCTCCATCCCTTTTTCCGGGTTTTCCGGACCCCTTGCGGAAAGGGAATTTACTTGCCCCATAGAAATCCCTTATACAACCCATTTACCAGGAGGGACCAGGGGCGCATGCACCATCTTTCCGCCCTGTCCGCCCAGACGCACCAGCAGTTTACCCGGGCCTGGAGCTTGTCAAACGCCTTTTCCATCTCAGCCGGCTCCTCCCGCGAGCAGGCCTGCACATAAGCATTAAAACAGGGTCCCTCCAGCCATCCATGCAGCATGGAACCAATCTCTTTGAGGAACCGGATACGGGCTTCTTTCTCCATCTTCAGCAGTCTGGGCACATGTAATTCCCGCAAAATTAAAAAGTGCACGGCAAACTGCCATTCCCTGTGCGGCATCAGTTTCCATTCCTCCAGCCGGCGCGTCAGCAGGTCTTCCACGGAAATATCACGGCAAGCCTGCTCCTGCATGGCAGAGCCGGCACGCTGTACATAGATGGAGCCCACTTTTTTTCCCAAGCCAATCATCGCCGTTCTTCTCATCAACCGCATCCAGTACAGGACATCCTCTCCGTATTTCATGCCTGCTTCCCACAAAGGAAGAGAAGATGCCAGGGAGGAATTCAGAACAACGCTGCTCGTATGGATGGATAAAAGCCCTCTTAACCCCAGTTTCCTGACTACGAAGGAGCACGGTTTTCCCTTCCTGCGGGGAATGCAATCCTCCCTGTTCCATGTATATCTGGCGGCATAAACGTACACGCCGGGATGCTTCCGGAAAAAATCATATGCCATCTTCAAATGATCAGGATACCAGTAGTCATCTCCATCAAGGAACGCCACGTATTTTCCTTTGGCCGCTTTCATTCCCGTGTTTCTGGCATGCGAAGCGCCTCCATTTTCCTGGGAAATGACGTTAATTCTGGAATCCTGAAAAAATTCCACCACTTGAAGGGTGCCATCCGTCGAGCCGTTATCAACGATGATCAATTCAAAATTCTTAAATTCCTGATCCAATACGGATTGAACGGTTTTTCTCAAATAATGCTCCAGATTATAGGCGATTAAAATCACGCTGAATTCTATCCAACCATAGCGGCTATCCCGGATATGCCTGTTCTTTTCTTCCATTTTCCAGATTTAAAACTCGGTGGAGAAATACAGGATTTCTAATCCGGGTTCTTTGTCCGGATACATGAAGGTTTACCAACATGCATATTATGAGCTTTTTATACGGCTTCATGCTGCTGCACGACAGGAAGGACATTTCTTTCCAGGATTGCCTCCCCTCAACTGTCACCATTTATATTAAGTATTTTTTATTGAATCCGGATTAGAAATTCGTGGTTAAGCCATCAGTTCTCATTTTTAGTAACAAAACATAAAATGCTTTTTGCTTTCCTATCCCGATTCCTGTTTTTCCGGACAACCAAAGAAGGATGATTCCATGAAATACGTCACTTTCTTCATTTTTTCCCTACATCCCTCCGATCAATCCCTTCGGTTTGAAAAGACGCTTCCCGGAGGCTTTCACCTATCGACAAAGATTATGCATCGCCCCTCCCTGCATGCAGTTCATCCCCCTGCGTCCCTATCTGCCAAATGACCGGTATCAAGATTTCCCCTTCTTCTTTTTCGCGCATGAATACGCATTCATCCCCTTTTTCCCATTCCACGCACTCAAACCTGCACACGCTATTCCCCATGCAGCAGAGGAAGCAGCCATGCAGAACATGGTTCCATGAACACTTCACGGAGATTTTATCCAAGAGCTTTTTCCCTGCCCTGGCGGTCCCTTTCCATCCGGGGTCTTCAGGCACCCCCTACCGCACTCCGCAAACGGCTCTTTTCACTTTCCTGAGCTTGAAAAAGAAGACCATGCAGAACAGATACAGTTTTTGCGGCAAGCAATGGACGATGCCCATCCATCCCGGCTTCCTTAGCGCCCACCTTCGGCGGAAGGAATAGTTCCACCAGTTCTGATGTTGATCAATGCAACGTATCGCCTTTCTTCTTTCCTCCATTTCGGCAAGCAATTCTTCCCGCGAACGGAAAACCGGAGTGCGGCGCTTCAACAAGTCCTTACACAGTTCCAGGCCGGCTTCCTTGCTTTTCTTCAACTGGCGCCGCATCATCCGATCCCTTTTTTCAAAGGCCGCAGCCGTTTTCATGCTGGCAAACCGCGCTGCACTGTTGACGGCACAAATATTTTTGACGGCAAACCTGTAATAGTACAGGGAGACATCCGGCAATTCATAGATGCTGCCTTGCAGCCACACATGAAATCCCATCAGGTCATCTTCAAAATTGTCCGTCATCGGCAGGGAGCGCCCCCATTGGCAGGCGCTTTTCCTGATCATCATACTGCCTCCGTAATGGGCAGTGGAGGAGAAAGTCCCCTCTTGAAGCCTGATCACCGGGGCTTCTTCCGGAACAGCGGGAAACGCTGGGAATTCGAACATAACGCCGGCTTCCTCATACACGCGGGTCATCTGGCTGACGACAGCCACGGCATCCGGATGCCTTGCCACCGCCCCGGCAAACACCCTGCACCTCCAGGGGAAGGAACAATCATCCCCATCCTGGCGGAGAATCCATTCATGGGAGGCCAGCTCCACCATCTGCCGTATATGCGGCCCGAGCCTCATAGGAGTTTCATTCCGGTTCAATACCACGCGGTACGGCCCCCGGTACTGCGCCGCCATTTCCTGCATGACTGCAAAGGTACCGTCAGATGAACCGTCATCAGACAGGATGATTTCTACCGGCCCCTCGTAATCCTGCCCGAATACGCTCCGGATGGCATCTCCAATGCAATATTCCTCATTATGCCCGGTCAGAATAATGCTGATGGAGGGGAGTTCCGGAGGATTCATGAAGAAAAGCGGCACGGAAAAGGAAATGTGAATCCCGAGATGGACTATGATCCACAGTACTTATAGATAAGGTGTCACGTTTGTACCGGATTAAGAATCCGGTGTCAACGGAAAAATCTGGGAAAAAGTTTGTTAGGGATAATGGAGAATATAAGGATGATGGGGATAACGGGGATTAAAAAGATTCTCCTATCATCCTGATGTTCCCTATCATGCGCATCTTTTATGGCGGCGTTGATTAATCACGGATTCTTAATCCGCTATGATTAGCTCATCAATGCGTTGATGAACAATGAAGGCGTCACGAGGGATTTTTTCCCTCCTCCATTTACCGATTGTTATTACTCCAGAATCAGCGCGAAGTCTTTCCTCCACATCCGGATTCCCGTCCAGCTCCAAAAGCGTTCCATCTCCTTCCTAAATGCAGAAGCCATTTTTCAGCGTTATTATTCCAGCCTATAACCTGGAAAAATATATTGCTGCTACCATTCAGTCGGTACTGGCTCAAATATTTCAGGATTTTGAAATTATTATCGTTGACGATGGTTCTACAGACGGAACCGTTTCTATCATCCAATCTTTTCACGACCAAAGAATTCATCTTATTTCCCAGCGCAACGGCGGCGTTTCGCGAGCACGAAATGCAGGAATGAAGAAAGCCCAAGGCCTTTATATCGCTTTTCTGGACGGGGACGATTACTGGTACCCCGAACATTTGGCGCTGGCGGCTAATTTTTTCCATCTTCATCCTGAGATATTGGTTTATTCCAACCGTCACATCCTGGACGAGTTGGCCAACATAGCGCCACGTCCCCCATCCCATCCTGTATTCATCCGGAAATTGGGGTTAAGGGGATTGCTATTCATGCACCCAAGCAATGTTATCCTGAGTTCATCTCTTGCGTTTCAACTTCCGTCCTGGGAGGAAAATATGTCCTATGGAGAAGACGGCCTGTACTGGACGCGGTGCATGAGGCAGACAGCCCTGATCGGGCTGGGAGGAACCGTCACCTCAATTTACCGGCAAAGGGCATCATCCGCCATGCATGATGTGAATTACCGGCATGTCTCCATTCATACGCTTCTTGCGCCCTTGCTGGATGAACTTGAAGCCATGAAAAAACCCACATGGCAGTTCGCCGTTCATTTCCTGATCATCAGGGAATTGCATTCCAACAGGTTGCTGGCTCTTGACGAAGAGGAAAGGATCTCCTTGCTGGGCAGAATCAGGAAGGTGACGCATCCCTACCTGAACCGGACCTATTTTGACGCCTATGCGAAGGCATGTTTTGCAAAGGAAGGAATGGAACAATCATTTACTGCACTCATGAATAGAACCGTTTCCTTATGCGTCTGGCTGGACCGCCTGGAAAGAATGGGAAGATCCATGTTGTTTCTCAATAGAAACCAGTAACGCGGATGGGAAACGCAGATCCATTTCTTCACCTGCCATAGTCCATGCCGGACCTTTACCATGAACATCGTATACGCTACAGACGATAAGGGAGCGCTGGGAACGGGGGTAAGCATCGTTTCCCTCATGGAGAATTTACCAGCCGACGTTCATGCCGATATTTACATCATGACAGACGGTTTGAACGAGGATAATACGGCTCGTTTAAATTCTCTGCAACGGTCTTACCGCCTGAGTTTACACTTCATTGAGATGAAGGATAAATACAAGGATTTTCCTGTTGGTTCCAAGTGGTCGGCAGCGACGTATTACCGTCTTGGCCTCGCAGGGGAACTTCCCGCCACGGTGGAACGCGCCCTGTATGTAGATATTGATACCATTTTCAACCGGGATATCAGTTCCATGTATGAAACCGAGTTCGGGGATTGCCTCATCGCCGGCGTTTTCACTACGGAACATTTGACTGAGGAGTTTTTCTCACGCTGGAAACAGGAAATGAATCTGGGCAGGGATTCCATTTACATCAATGCAGGCGTTGTTCTTTATCATATTAAGAAAATTCGTGAAGAACGGTTTGAATCCCAAGTTTTATCTTATGCGAAAAGCAACATCCATCATCTCTCCTGGCAGGATCAGGATATTTTGAACGCATGTTATCAAGAACGTATTTTCTTGCTCCATCCCATGTGGAACATCTGCGACGGCGCCATTTGGTCGATCCGCTGGGAAGGAATAAAAAGCTTCGAGAATAATCCCCTAGAGCCGAAGGATTTGTTGGAAGCCGCCACCAGTCCCGGCATCATCCATTACTGGGGGCATCCCAAGCCCTGGCAACCCAATAGCCTGCGTCAGGATAACGGGCTGTTCTACAAGTATTGGAAAAAATCTCCGTGGAAAGATAAGATCCGGGATTTCCGAAAGCAAAATGATTCTGCCCGAATGTTTGTTTCCCGAATGAGATGCCTCCTGGGGAAGGGCAAACGGCTTTTGCAGGGCAAACACCAGTAGGATTGCGCCAGCTTTTCCTGCCTTTCCCGATGACCAGGAAGCAACCGATTTACAGAGCGCTTTTTTATTAAGGAACGCCAATATCAGCCATTTTTTTTCGGGATACCATCCGTATTCCTTTTTTCCTTGGTATTTCCCCGAGTCAGGAAATTGTCCACTCGGGATTTCCATGGCTGCAAATGCTTCAAATGCACGAAGCTCATGTCTTTTTCATTCCGCGGCTGATGATGATCCGAAGCCACAGCTTCAGAATTTGCCTGTCTTTCCCGCACATAAACGTTATTACGAAAGCAGAATAAGCCCATTTTTTCCTTTTGATTTTTAGCTTTGCGTACAAAGGGTTTTTCATGGAAGCCCTTTTCACGCCCAGATTCCGGTATAGTGATTTTCCGGCTTGTCCAAAAAGATCATTTTACGGATGCCTCCATTAGTTTTCCACGACCGGGTTCCACGGTGACTATTTCCGCCAACCAGTTCTGGCAGTACACGCATTCAAAGCAGACCAGAAAAGCGTGTGCAAGAATGCGTCAACGTTTTATACCTGATGACCGTATCGGCAAGTAGGGAGTATTTTAAAAATTAGTTTATTCATGAAAGTTGACACTATCAAAGGAAGTTCCTATGTAATGACTTGTACAAAAGCTTGTACAGTACATGCCGTTTTAAGTTCCAGCGTGGATCTCATGCTTGTTCTGGAAGCAGGAAAAGCGGGCCAATACGGTTTTGTGGCTCCGACGGATGCGGTAGAAATATCCGATGAAGACGCTTTTGTCATACAGATTTTTAAAACGCCCGTCCCGAGATTGTTTGTCCAGGACGGCGTTCAACCCGGAGAGGATGCCATTTTAAAAAATATGATGGCGGAGTCCGGAACCTTTGCCGGCACCGTCAACGCCAACGGAGGCGTACGCGTGCCGCTGCCTGCCACGGCCCAGGAGGCCCTGTCCTGGGACTCCATGCTCGAAGAGCAGGCCAGACGGGAATGGCTCCTGGTGCGCAGCGCCTCCTATGCCGCCGTTCCGCCATGGGTGGCATTGCTGGCGCGCATGCAATCCCTCAGCATTTACAAGTATTCCAGCGCCAATGCATCCGTCAAGGAAGGCATCATTGAAAATGAACTATATGACCATGTCATTAGAATGACTCCCGCCTCCGGCATTTCCTTGCTGGGAGTGGGCACCAAGCCCTGGAAATTTGCTCATTCACTGGGAACCTACAAAGATTCCAGTTTTGCGGCGGCGGCGGCATGGTGCATTACGGGGGCGGACAAGGCGTCCATCATGCTGGGAAGCACCACACATGGCTATGGATGCACCACAAACCCGTCCTCGCCATGCTATGCGCATCCCATTCACTGGTGCAATTATGACCATGCCGGAGCAGGGCAGGATTACAGGTTTCCTCTGCTCAATGCCGTTAATAATTACAACGGTTATGATATGACGCCCGCCTGGCAGGCGACTTTATACGGCAAGTCTTACCTAGGCAGTTCTGCATCCTGCTTGATCCGCGGCACGGATTACGGGCGCGGCAACGGGGAAGCCCGGTATGTGTGGGCGCTGGTCCCAGACGCCACCTATCTTGCCGTAGCAATGGCGCCCCGGCATGCGGCAGACCATCCCTACGTTGAAAACAGGTGGGAGTTGTTCGTCGACGGGCAATACGTCATGCCCATGACAGCGCGGTTCTGCGGCGGCGGCCATACGGCTGTATTGTCAGCAACAGTCAAAGCCCATGAAGTGGCCAGCGCGCAGGAGACAGGGTTGAGAATGGCGGGAATGCGGGTGAACACGGGCAGCCTGCCCGGCAGCACGGCGGCCAGGGATATCCTGGGGAGGGTGGTCATGGACGGAGTGGCGGTCAAGCCCGTGCCGGAGGTGACGGCTTCCGCGCTGGAGGTGGGAGCGGAAGGCGGTGAAGTAACGCTGACGGTATCCTCCACGCTGGCGGAGGCTGTGTACGCCATTAACGACACGATGTGCGGGCATGACCCCGCCGCCGTATGGTGCAGCCAATCCGCGGAGCAGATACCAGCCGGCGGCGGCCAAATCACCCTGACGCTTGCCCCCAACACGACCGGGCAACCCCGGCAAGTGTGGGTTTTTGTCGGCCACCACTATGCCCAGACCGCTGTCGTGGAAATCAACCAGTTACCCTGAATATATGAATAAAAAAGAGTTGCACTTATTTTTCCTGCCAAGGAAGTAAAAAATCCTTATAATGCCCCATAGGGAACGCTTACTTTTTCCTCTTCCAGAGCAGCCGCGTCCCCGCTATTGCCAGTCCACGATGTACCATGCCACGCATGCCTTTCGTACAGCAATACATTAAAAGAATCGTTATGACGCCATAGGAAACAACCATGAGGAAGGCGCAGGCAAACCAATTCAGGAAAGACCCGGAGGGTTGCAAGGGGGAATATTTCCAAATCCAGTTCATCAGCACCATAGGTATCAGAATCAGCGCCAGCTGGTAACCGAATTGGAGCCAGTAATTCATCACGTTCTTTCTGAATCCCCAAGTGTACAGCATGAAGGGTTTCCAAATGCCAACAATAAGCACCAGGCTGGAAATACTCCCCAGAAGAATGCCTGGCAACCCCCATAGGTAACCTCCGATAATTGCTACGGAAATGTTGATCACGCTCTCTACAATGGGCGCCCAGACATCCCAGAACAGGCCGTAGCCGTATAAAAATTGATCCACTGCACCCCGCGTGACAGTGATGAACAGGTTGATGATGATCAGGATCATGATTTCCCGGGGGAGGATGTAGCCCGCTCCCAGCCAAAGCGTGATGAATGGCTCCAGAAGCTGGTAAAGGGTAAAGCAGATTGTCCCGGCTATCAGCATGCGCAGGGAAAATAATTCATTGAATACCTTGCGGATTTTTTCCGCGTTCCCCTCCGCGATCAGATTTCCCACGCTGGCTTCCGTGCTGCCCAGCAGGTTGTTGACCAGTAGGAACAGTTTATCCATGATGGTGGAATAGTTGCCATAGTAGGCCACCATCTGCAGGGAAACAAATGCATAAACCAGAAACGGCGTGATCTGGAACTGGAAAAAATAACCCAGCCGATGTGCAAAGAGCTGCCTGGTATATTTAATAACCTCAGGGTATTTCCTGAACAGTTCCTTTCCCAGAGCCACATTGCTTTTCAACCAGGGATATACCTGATTAATTTTCCAGTTAAGGATGAAGGAGTAAATAATGCCGAACAGCAGTTCTATCATTATCCATAGATAATAGCTGCCCGTATACCACGCAGATAATATCTGGCATAAAATTTTGATTATGGAGGCCGTCTGGAAATAGAAGGCCACCACGTAATTCCTCTGGTCCGCCCCCAGGAGAGTCTGCCTGTAGTTGGCGAAGTACCCAATCAGTGAAGAGGCGAGAAAGGAATAATAAGCAAAATAGATGATTCCATAGGAAAACCCCGTTGAAGGGAAGATCAGCGGCAGAAAACAGGAAAGCAGCAATCCGGCGGCAATAATGATACGCCCTATCCACCGGTACATGTAACCCAGAACAGAAATAATTTCATTAATTCTGGCCTCATCATGTTCAAAAATAGGTTTATAAAGCACATATCCGATAGCCGTGCTTATGCCAAGCTCCGCCAAATTGAGAAAATTCAGCAGATTCATTAAAGTTCCCGTCAAACCGACGAAATCAGCGCCCAGGCAATTCAGGAAAACTTTTCTTGAAAAAAATGAAATGATGAGAATCAGAACATAAAAAATGAGGTTCACCCGGGCATTCAACAGGCTTTTTTTTACGCGAGACTCCTTCATACCATTTATTCCATGGACTTATCCTCTCTTCACGAGAAAACAAAAAATACAGAAATCATTCATACCCGGTTTCATTTATCCGGCTGGTAAAATACAAACAGGATATTCTGCCAGTCATACGGCCATGAAAAGCGGCATTAATCTAGCACAACATTCCACTGCATCAACATCTTTTTATCCATAAGCCACAACCTGCTCCATACCAGTTATCCAACATTGTTCCATAAAGCATTCTTGTTTTATTTCCCTCTTCCATCTATATTACCGCCCGTGAGCAAAGGAAGGATTCTGATTGCCGCCTATGCCTTCCCTCCCGGGGAAGGAGGCGTGAGTATGGCGGCCTATGAAATGGCGCACAGCCTGGGCTCCAGAGGCTGGGACATTCACGTTCTCACCCGCCAGCAGGATTTGCCGGAGGATCCTTCCCGCACAAGATGCTGCCCCATCACGGCCCTGCCGGATTCCCTGACGGACGACACCAACCGCTTGAAGGAGTACCTGGACGCTTTTTTAAAAGATATCCAGCCGGATTTTATCGTTTACCATTCCTGGTCGGGCTGGTGCCGGAAGGAATTGCTGGCATGCGCACGGGAAAAGCGCCTTCCCTTTTTTCTGCGTTCCCACGGCATGCCCACCAACCTCCGTTCCTATTTCCGCGTGGACTACCCTCCTTTTTTCGGCATGAAAAAATGGCTCTGCTCCTTTTTCCAAATACGCAGGGGCATTCTGAACGTACACCGGGAATCCCCGTTAAACCGCCTTGTTTTCCTTGACTCCTATGGAACGCCCTTCAAAGGGTTCGATTATTACTACTGCTCCAAACTGAATCTTTCCCGTTACGTCTGCATTCCCAACACGTTTCCGGCGCTGAAACAAGCCGTTCCTTTCTTCCGGGAAAAATACGGATTGTCCCACGCTCCCGTTTTCACGTGTCCCGCCAGCGCCTGCAACACGAAGCGGCAGCTTCTGTTCATTCGCCATGTAAAGCAAACCAAGCTGGACAACATCGTTTTCCTTTTCCTTGTTCCGCAACGCAATTCCTACGCTGAGCAAATGGAGCAGGCTATTGGGGACGATCCCAGATTCAGGATTCTTTACAATCTTCCCCGTCCGGAGGTGGAAGCCGCCATTATGGAGAGCGCCGCCGTTTTCCTTTACTCCTATCAGGAGCAGCAGCCGCTTTGCATTCTGGAGGCCATGTCGTGCGGCATCCCATGGTTTGCTCCCGATGTGGGAGCCGTTTCCACCCTGAAGGGAGGCATCATCCTGAAAAAAACATCCTCCGCCACATTGGAAAAAACCGTGGGGGCTCTGACGGACGAAAAATTCCGGGAGCGCCGAGGGCAGGAGGGGCTGCGGCAATGGCAGGAACAGTATGATCCATCAGTCGTATATCAACAATGGGAAGACCTGCTCAGCTCCATTCCCTCCTCCCGTACCCCAAAGCAGAAGGATTGAATTGATTCCATGGGATGAATTCGGCCCCGGCTATGTCCCTCACGAACGTTATCCCATGGTAAAACGCCTTTTCGCCATTTCCATCATTGCATTTTCCGGAGCAACCCAGTTTCTCAATTATGAGAATTTTCGCGTTAAAATTTTTCAATAGGAGATTGCGGAAACCAAGTCTCCCGTTTTAAAGAAAGACCATTATTGTATCAGTTTAAAAAAGGGATTCCAGATAGAAAACAGACACAATCTTTTTTTCATCTTGCTCGCAGCCAAGGCGCTCATCATCATACTTGCGCATTTTCTGGACTTTTCAATTCGTCCGCGTTATTAATAATCCTTGCTGTTTTTATATGGAAAATCGGTCATCTCTTCCTGTTATCGCCATTTTGGCAAACATGCCTTTGGGACGCTTGCTTCCTGAAGAGTTTCAAGATCAAGACCACACCTTGATTCCATGGATTTATGCTCTTTTCTGCGATCTGGCTCATCAAAAACGCTATGAAATTCATTGGATTACTCTCAAAAAATATGTAAAGGCCCATACCGTCCGGCAACTGAAAGGCCAGACCATTCACATTCTGCCTGATCCAAGTTTGGCTCTGGGACTTTTAAGCGGGCATTTTCTTGCCTCTAAAAGAATACGCCTTCTTCTCCATTCCCTGAAACCAGCCCTGGTCCATGCATGGGGCATTGAATTTCCATATGCCAAGGCATGCATGAACCAGCCGTATTCCCGATTATTATCATACCAGGGGGCCCTGCATGCCTATTGCCGGGAAAGTAAAATGCCCTTTCTCGCGCACCTTCAAGCATTCTGGGAAAAACGAACAACTCCGGCATACCAGCATATTACATGTGAATCACCATGGGCTGCGGAATGTGTCCGGAAACTCAACCCGGCAGCTTCCATCCATCTTATCGACTACGGCATTGAGTCCGAGTTCCAGGAAAAGAAACGCGCTCCCAGTACACGGCCATCCTGCCTGTTCGCAGGATCACTGAATGAACGTAAAGGTCTTCCCTTTCTGATTGAAGCCTTTAAAGATCCCTCCCTGGCGCATATAGACCTTTATATTGCAGGAAACGGGAAACTACGCACCAAGCTAAATTCCGGATGCCCTCCCAATATCCATTGGCTTGGGGAACTATCCAGGATGCAACTCAGGCAGCAGATGGAAACGGCCTGGTGCTTGTTACTTCCAACTCTGGCCGATACAGGACCCACCATTGTCAAGGAAGCCCGCTGTATGGAATTACCGGTTATCACTACGGTCAATGCCGGAAGCAAACAATACGTCGAAGACGGCAAATCGGGATACATCCTCCCAGTCAAAGACAGCGAAGCCATTCGCCAAGCCGTCCTTGCCGTGACGGAATCCCTGGATAAATCCATTGCCATGGGAAAATACGGAATAGAGGAAATAAAAAGGAAGCTCAGTATTCAAACTACTTCCCAAGACTTTATGGACGTCTATGGCTCGCTGCTGGAGATGAAAGAGAAAAAAGACACGGCTTCCTGACAGGCAGGTTTTTCTTTTACCTCCGGAGCTTCCAAAGAAAACCTGTTTTCGCCTTTCTTCCCATGATAAAAAAGCTCATTATTCAGTTCCTTTCAAAGATAGGCTGCCTGCTGCTCAAGCTCCGGGGAGTGCGTACCGGAACGGGCGTCATCCTGTCCGGCCTGCCCCGGATTAAAAAATTCCCGGGGGCTTGCATCACCATCGGCAACGGCGTCACCATCCACTCCATGACGCGGATGAATCCGGTGCTTTCCCACCATGCCTGCCTGGCGGCCCTTTCCAATGAAGCCCGCATCACCGTGGAGGACGGCTGCGGCATCAGCGGAGCCACCCTGGTTTGCGTCAACGGCATCCACATCGGGCGCCATACGCTGATAGGCGCAGACACGCTGATTCTGGACAACGACATGCACTATCCCCGGAGCGGCGCCAGCTGGGGCAGCACGTGGGGAAATCCCGGGCACGGCAAGCCCATTCACATCGGAGAAGGCTGCTTCATCGGAGCCAGGGCCATCATTTTGAAAGGCGTCACCATCGGTTCCGGAGCCGTGGTAGCCGCCGGAGCCGTCGTCACCAGGGATGTGCCTTCCGGCTGTCTCGCCATCGGCAATCCCGCAGAAAACAAGCCGCTGCCCGAACGCCTCAGGCATCCGGAAAAATCCTGAATGCGCCATGCCCGGCATTTCTAATACAGGCCTTCCCGCTACGCTGTTCCTTGCCGGCCCCACCGGGTCGGGAAAATCCGCCGTGGCCGTGGAACTGGCGGAAATGCTGGGTGCGGAAATCGTCGGCTCGGACGCCTACCAGGTGTACCGTGAGCTTCCCATTCTAACGGCGGCTCCCTCCCCAGAAGACCGGGCACGCGTTCCCCACCACATGGTATCCATCATTCCGGCCCGGATGCCCTGGGACGCCACGGAACACTACCACCGCGCCATGCGATGCGTGAAGGATATCCATGCCCGCGGAAAAACGGCCATCGTCACGGGCGGCTCCGGACTGTACTTCAAATTCCTCTCCCACGGCATGTCGGAAGCGCCGCCGGGGGATGCCGCCCTCCGCGCCGCTTTTGCGGACTGTTCCACGGAAGAATTGTACGCCAGGCTGGCTTCCCTGGACCCGGAAGGCGCAGCCCTGACCAACTCTTCCAACCGGCGGTATGTGGAACGCAACCTGGAAATCGTCCTTGCCGGAGGAAAACCCCTTTCCTTCTGGAAGCGGAACTGGCTGAAGCCGCCCCTGGGGCCCGGCTGGGTCATCACCAGGGAAGTTCCGGAACTGGACGGGAGAATCGCCCTCCGCGCCGCACGCATGATGCAGGAGGGGGCCGTGGAAGAAGCAGCCGCCCTGGGCCCCTGCTCCGCCACGGCGGAACGCACACTTGGCCTGGCGCTGATACGCAGCCTGCTGCGCGGGGAAATCACCCGTGAAACCTGCCAGGCGAAACTGGCGCTCGCCACCCGGCAATACGCCAAACGCCAGCGTACCTGGTTGAAACGGGAGCAATGGCTCCGGGAACTTCCGGCTGCCCCCTCCGCCTCCCCCCGGGAGCTGGCGAAATGCATCATACGGGAGCTGGAGCATTAGCCCCCTCCTAGGACGGTAAACATCCGGAAAACCGCCCGTTTCTTCCCCCGGCAAACTGTATCTAACATATTTTTGGATGCATTGACATTAAAAGGGGCGGAAGGCTACCATGGGCATAACTCTCCTCAGCTCGCACCCTGGCATGAATTTCCCCTCTTTCCGCCTTTCTTCTACCGGCATTTTTCTGCACGCGCTGGCAGCGCTTGCGCATGCGGAAGACATTCCCACCACGGATGACCGTTCCCTGTACATCGAATCGGAAACGAAGTTTGTCTCTCCTCAATGCCTCATCGACCAGGGAGACCAGGACGAGGACAGGAAACGCACCAAAGTCGGTATTGGAGAAGTGGTCACCTTGACCCTGAACGGCAAGAGAGTTAGGGACGTAGACCCGGATTCCCTTGAATGGTCCCTGGAGCCGGAGAATGCGGCCAGCATTGAGAAATCAAATGACGATATTAATCAAGCTACGCTGACCATCAGCAGAAATCTTACCGAGGATACTAACCTGAAGGTTCGAGTTAAAACCAGCCTTGACGAAAAATTGCCGGAAAGGGAACCCTCCGTTTTCAGCATTCTCGTTCCCTCTGACATTAAGGCGGAACATTCCGGAAAACGGGTGGAAAAACATCCCCGGGACAAGGAAAAAGACAGACCGGGAGCTTCCTCCAAGCTTGTCGTGACTTTTCTTCCCTTGGCGGTCAGTTTCAGCAATGTTCCCATCATGGAACGGGCGGAAGACCCGGAAGGATTCAAACCGGTGCATACTCCGGGAAAACAGCTGATGTGGCCCAATGCCCTGAATGCCCACCATCATGACAACATCGGCTGGAGATGGGACAAGGAGAAGGAGATTCGCTTAAGGCACTTGCAGAACATGAAACTTCCCGATTCCTTTTCATGGATCTGCGGGTGGTACGTACACGCCGACGGCAAGGACTGCTGCAAGGTTGGCAATGACACGTATTCCCAGGATTTCAGTTTTGAGTACGAAGATGAAAGGGAAACCAATAAAGACTCCCCCACCAGGGGCTTGAAAAATATCAAGGTAAGCATCACCAAATTCGGATGCACCGTCACGCGCAGCACAGCAGGCAATGCCCTGCATGCCGACTCTACCGCCAATCCATAACCTCCTGTTTTTAGCATCATGAATAAATCTTATCCCTTCCTTCTGTTATTCGTCCTTTACTCACTGTCTTTTCCCTGTTCAGCCTCTCCGGAGCAGGACCAGCTCCCCCTCCCTTCCGCCATCAGGAATATGAACAGGCAGAACCCGGAACTCCTGCACCTCAAGAAATTGCTGGACAGCGGCCAGATCATTCCGTTCTACCAGGGAGCGGATAAAATATTGAAAGAAGCCAACCGTTACCGGAAAAAGGACGTCACCCCTCAGGAATTGACGGAGGGGCTTTTCCTGTGCTACCTGATTGCCAAGGCCCCGTTCATCGACCTCAACGATTACGAAAATGTCGAATGGCTTGCTACCTACACTAGCGTAGATCACCACGCAAAAGAGTTTTTCACGAACAGTATCCCTTTCCTTGCGCTAACGGACAAGAATAGCAGCCTCCCAGGCAAGGAAGAGGCCCTTCGATTTTATTTATCCGCAAAAGCTCTGATCATCAAACAATTCCACAGCCAAGTGGATTATGCTTTTGAAGCTACGGAAATTTTCGCCCACATGCTCATCGACCATGCCTCCGGAATGCCAGAAGGAAACGATACCAAGCTGTTCAACAAGACAAGCGCGCTGAGTTCGAGAAGCAACAACGCTCAATTCGCCATCAAAAGCAAAGAACGCGGATTTATCAGGGAACTGATGACCTGCTTCCCGACCAAGGCCCGGGAGGTTAAAAAATACCTGCGTCTGGCCGGATACAGGGACAAGAACATTCCGGCCCTGCTGGACAGAACCGTCGGCCGGGTGCCGGAAGCGGCCTACCTTTACAAAGGATTGCCCAAACAGAAAAATTAAAGCGGCATCCAAATCCGGACAACAAAAGCGTCACTGATGCGCCCCCTTTCCCGCATAAAAAGACTGTAAGGCGTCCCCTTGTTTTCCCAGGTTACGCCCCGGATATTCGTCTTCCACGCTTTTTGTCTTGGCTTGCGGGGGCATCTTTGGTTTACAGAGGCAGGCGGGAAAGGCTTTCCAAAAGCAGGCCGCTTCATTATATTCATCTCTTTTTCAGCATCGTGGCACGCATTCTTGTAGGCTTATCAGGCGGGGTGGACAGCTCCGTGGCAGCAGCCCTGCTCGTGGAGCAGGGCCATGACGTGGTGGGGGCCTACATGAAAAACTGGGTGAATGACGAGGGCATTCCCGGCGAATGCCCGTGGGAGCAGGATATTCAGGACGCGCTGGCCGTCGCCAAAAAAATCGGCATTGAATTCCGGGTCATCGACCTGGTGGACGAATACCGCGCCCGCATCGTGAATTACCTGATTGAAGGCTACCGCGCCGGATACACGCCCAATCCGGACGTGCTGTGCAACCGGGAAATGAAGTTCGGCGTCTTTCTGGATTACGCCCTGGAGCAGGGGTTTGACTCCGTAGCCACCGGCCACTACGCCCGCAGGCTGGATACGCCGCAGGGCTCCTTCATCCTGCGCGGGCGGGACCCGAACAAGGACCAGTCCTACTTCCTGTCCCTGATGCGCCCGGACCAGACAGCCCGCGCCGTGTTCCCCCTGGGGGACCTGCTGAAGCCGGAAGTCCGCGTGCTGGCGGAGAAATACGGCCTTCCCACGGCGCGCAAGAAGGACAGCCAGGGCATCTGCTTCATCGGCCAGGTGAAAATGAGCGACTTCCTGCGCCACTACCTGCCGGACAAACCCGGCAAAATCGTGGATACGGAGGGAAAAGTGCTCGGCTCCCACGACGGCCTGCACCTGTTCACCATGGGCCAGCGGAAAGGCCACGGCGTCGCCTCCCCCCGGGAGGGAATCGCCTATGTGGTGGTGGGGAAGGACGTCAAGCGCAACCGCCTGATCCTGGGGTATGAGGATGCGTCCACGCAGGGACTGTACGCCGCCCATGCGGTGGTCGGCGGCATTTCCAATACGCCGGCGCCCCTGCCCTCCCGCGTGATGGCGCAGCCCCGCTACCGCGCCAAGGCGGAATGGGCCTCCTGCGAATATCTGGAAGAAGGAAAGGTGCGCCTGAGCTTTGACACGCCCCTCCGGGCGCTGGCCGTGGGACAGGTCTGCGCCTTTTACGACGGAGGCAAGTTGCTCGGGGGCGGTTTTTTTGAATCCATAGAACCATGATTGACCCGGAACGCACCATCGCCGCGCAGGCCACCGCCGCAGGACAGGGAGCCATTGCCGTCATCCGCATGAGCGGCCCCGGCTGCATGGCCGTCCTGAAACAATGCACCCCCGCGGCCTTCACGGAACGCCTCCAGCCGCGCCGGGCAACGCTGGCCCGCATTCTGGACGCGGAGGGAACCGCCATTGACCAGGCGCTCATCACCTGGTTCCCGACCCCGGCCAGTTATACGGGGGAAGATACCGTGGAAGTCTCCTGCCATGGCGGCATGCTGGTGACGGACCGCCTGCTGAAACGCCTTTACCAGTGCGGAGCCTCCCCGGCGGAACCGGGAGAGTTTACGAAGAGGGCCTTCCTGAACGGTCGCATGGACCTGACACAGGCTGAGGCCGTGATGGACGTGATTTCCGCCGGAAGCGACCTGGCCCTGAAGGCCGCGCAAAGCCAGCTGGACGGGGGCATCGGCTCCCAGGTGGACGAACTGAAGGACAGCCTGGTTCACGTCCTGGCCCATATTGAGGCCTATATCGATTTTCCGGATGAAGATATTTCCCCGGACACCGCTTCCGGTTTGCTGGCGCGGCTCCGGAGCATGGAGGAAAAGCTTTCCGGGCTGCTGCGGACCGCCGAGGGCGG
>OBUQ01000397.1_pt1 | contig 39065 bp, 33 predicted proteins | sample 1494951 | NCBI WGS metagenome assembly OBUQ01 (sample SAMEA2579938, study PRJEB22360) | human gut metagenome | biome: human gut; feature: human-associated habitat; material: faeces | place: Denmark | collected 2008/2010
CCACACTACGGAAAAACACTGCCGAACCTGTCGAACAAACATTGAAGCAAAACACGCGTTCGCCGCGCTGCGCTTCCCGCTGGATGAGATCGAGGTGTTCCACACGGACCGCGGCGGCGGGTTCGCCGGGGAACGCGTCGAACGCGTGCTCGACGTGTTCGGCGTCACGCGTTCCCTTTCCAGGCCGGGCAACCCGTACGACAGCGCGGTGGTCGAATCCACCAACCGGCTCGTCAGGAAGGAGCTCATCCACAGGAACGTCTACACGAACGTGGAGCAACTACGCTCGGACGTCAACCGGTACGTGTGGTGGTACAACCACCAACGGCTCCACTCGACCCTCGGGTACCTGAGCCCCGTGGAGTTCACACAACAAGGAAAAACCCTCTAGAAACAGTCCAACACACCGTTGCCAATCCAATATACGTAAGGGAACAGTCTGTTGAATTCTCTTGATGGGCATAAAGGCTTACGACAAAACCAATCGAATTCACATCGTTTTCGAAGCAGCTCTATCGACCTCGTTGTTTGTTCTGATAGATTCCCAAAGATTGGTAGAGGGGTTATATTGCTTAATATCAAATGAGATAGTTTGAACTACACTGAAAGCATACTCTCCTTCTAGGGCAAGTTTCTACAAAAGAACGGTTCAAGACATATGACAGCGAAGATTCTGGTAACAGGCGGCGCAGGTTTTATTGGTAGCGAGATCGTAAAACAACTGAGCGCTCATGATGAATACGAAATTCGCGTTCTAGATGCATTGACCAAACAAATTCATGGCAACAATCCTGAAAAGTCATATCTTTTCCAATCCATAAAAGATTGTTGTGATTTCATCCGTGGAGACGTGCGTGATTTCACAACAGTCCAGAAAGCCCTTGAAGGGGTAGATGTTGTTTTGCATCTTGCGGCAGAAACCGGTACCGGGCAATCCATGTACATGATCAACCAGTACAACGAGGTCAATGTCATGGGTTTGTCAAATATTTTTCAAGCACTATCGCTCAAGGGGGAAAGCAACACTATACGCAAAGTCATCCTGTCGTCATCGCGTTCTGTGTATGGCGAAGGCGAGTATCAATGCCCAAACTGTGGCGTAGTCTACCCCCGTGGACGCAAAACTAAAGATATGATGCAAGGCGATTTCACTATGCATTGCGACAAGTGCAATACCGCCTTGACCTTAATGCCCACCACCGAAGACAGCAAAACCACCCCAAATTCTCTTTATGCGTTCACCAAGCTTTCACAAGAGATGATGATTCAGACAATGTGCCCTGCGATGGATATTGATTACACCATCTTCCGTTTCCAAAATGTGTACGGAGCAGGCCAATCATTGAAGAATCCTTACACTGGCATTCTTTCCATCTTCTCCTCATTGCTTTTGGACAATAAAGACATCAATATCTTTGAAGACGGCAAGGAAAGCCGCGACTTCATCCACGTAAAGGATGTTGCTTCCGCGGTCATCAAATCTATCAATACGGCCGCATCGAACGGAGAAATCATCAACCTGGGCAGCGGAATCGGAACAAGTGTCATCGAAATAGCTGAGACATTGAAACGAATCTATGGCAGTACCAGCAATCTGAACGTTACCGGTGATTTCCGTATCGGAGACATCGCACATAATGTCGCTGATACCCAAAAGGCACGAAAGCTGCTTGATTTCACTCCGTCGATTTCCCTGCAGGAAGGTTTGACCGAGTTTTGCGAATGGGTGCTGGGACAAGAAACCGACAACAGTCGTTACGAACAATCCCTTACAGAGATGGAACGTTCAGGAATGTTTATTCGAAAGTAAGCATCTAGAACCTTGGCCGAAGCATAATGCTATATTGCTTCGGCCAGTTCCAAGAACAATCTCATTAAAAAAATTCACATCATCTTAGATGGCCAAGTACGAAAGCTTTTTTCTCATCAGTAGCCATCTTTTTAGTATGCATAAAATCATCATCATGTTTAGCCGCATATTCACCAACGGACTCGATCACCCTACCCGGCACACCCACTACGATGGAATTTGCAGGAATATCATGCGTAACAATAGTGCCGCATCCGATAATGCAATTATCTCCGATTGTTACCCCCGGCATAATATCGGCGCGCCGCATGCGCCGTCGTCGTCGCGTGCCGCCGCTCACCCGCACGGGCCGCATGGTTGTCGTCTCGTCGTCCATGCGCGCCGCCTATGCGCCCGTCATGGACGGGCCGGTGGAGAACAGGGGGATCGTCGCGTCGAGCCAGGGGCTGAGCCACGCCCATTCGGCGAACAGGATCATGGTCCAGAACAGGCTGAAGAGGATGATCCGCAATGGGACGGGTCCCGTCTGGATGCGCCAGGCGAGGGTCAGCGGGTTCCATGTGGGTTCGCTCGGGGGCCTGCCCCCATGCCATATGAGCCATGCGAGGCCGGCGAGCAGGAGCCAGGCGCCGCCCGCGGCGGCGGCGAGGATGCGGCTGACGGGCATGCGCACGCTTATGCGGCGTATGACGCGGCTGGCCGCCATGCGCGCCCTGACGGCGGGTCTCGAGGTCCCGTCGGCGAGTTCGGCGGGGATCCCGTCCCCCACGTCCGACCATGATTCGAGGCGGCCTCGTATGATGAGGCGCGCGGACAGGCTGTCGGCCTCGTCGAGCGACCATTTGCAGGTGGTGAGCGTGATCGAGCGGGTGTCCCCCTGACCGGGCTGGTCGGCGACGACCGCGACGTCGTCGGGCGTGGTCATCCAGGATGACTGCACCTTGTACACGTACCAGTGCCGGGCGGTCTGGATGACGATCGGGTCGCCGGGCTGCAATGTGTCGGCGGCCCCCAGGTCGCCGGGCGTGCGGTGTCCCGCGTACGCGCTGTTGCCTTTCCCGCCGGGCATGGGCGTGTGCCCGTAGTGGCCTATCCCCTGGTTGGCGAGCACGTCCGTGCCGGTGCCTTCCTGGATGGCGCGTTTCCAGTCGTGGCCGAACCGGGGTATCCACATCCAGCCGATGACGGCGCCGTGGCCGGGTTCGGTTTCGGCCGGCGGGTCGCCGCCCCGGGGTTCGGCGATCCGGGTCGCGTCGCCCGCATCCACGTCCTTGACGCCGTGGCGGACGGCGAGGGTCTGCTGCGTGTGGATGCCGTCGAACGCGTCCCCCCACCATACCCAGCCGACGTGGAACGCGCACAGGATGGCGAGCGTGAGGCTCAGCCCGGACACGAATTGGAGGATGCGGCGTCCCGTGCGGGCGCGTGGGCGCGTGTGCCGGCCGGTCAACGCTCCCCCTCGTCCCCATGGCGTCCGAGGGTCTGTGTGACCGCGTCGAGGATGACGAGGTCCGCGTATCCGGGCGCGTCGGGGAAGGGGAACATGGCCTTGTAGGCGAGGTCGGGCCGGGCGACGAGGTTCCTGGCGGCGAGCCCGTCGAGGACGAGTCTGACGATCTTGCGGAACGCGGGCATCGTGTCCTTGGGGTCGAGGGGGATCATGATCCCGTTCGCCGCGTCGTATTCGCGTGCCAGCTGTTCGCGCAATCGTAGGATCTGCGGGTCGTGGCTGACGTAGTCCCAGTTCACGGCGTGCGTGTATTTGTCCCTGACCGGATCGTCGCCCATGGGCGGCCTCCCCTTCCCTTGTCCCGTGTCCGGCGCGGCCCGGCGGGCGCGTCGGATGCTTTCGCGTGAGGGTATGCGTTCCGGTGCGTGGGGTCTGGCCGGGGTGTCGTGTGGCGTTTTTCGACCGGGTTGACGAGGCTGATGTCCCCGCGACGCGGGTGGACGATGATCTTCGTGAACTCGCGTACCGACTTCGGCGTGATGCCGGTGAAAATGATGAAGCCCACCTTGGCCGAGGTTTTCGATTAGCCGTGTTCCGGACCGTCCGGTTCTCCCCCGATGCGATTCGTGCGGCGGTTCACTGCTTGTGCGTCTTCCGGCACAGATCGAGCATGGGGCGCAGGTCCGGGCTGCCGCCCTCGCGTTCGATCCGCACCGTATGCGCGGCCAATGGCAGCAGCCGTTCCAGGTTCGAATCCATGGTCTTACGATTCAGGACACCGTCCCAATCGGCGGTGATGCGGCGGAACGCATTGTGGAATTGCTCCACCACGACGAACCTGTCGACATCGGAACCATACACGATCTCCGGTGTTTCCGGCATGCGCCCCGAAGCGAGCTCATAGTCCCCCGCCTGTCCGTCAAGCAGTCGGGCGAGGACGATGGCGTTGTCTTCGAACCTGTCCGCCGGCAGGCCGAGCGCCCGCATCCCGTTCGCCGCCCACTCATGGTCGACGGAGGGGATGCGCCATGGGCAGCCGCCTCCGTTCAGGTGGAGCTCGTACCCGTATACGTCCTTCAGGACCTTCGCGGCGGTCTCCCGAGGATGGTCCTTTTGCATCCGATGCCATGCGCGTAAGGCTTCGCACAGCATCGCGTAACAGCCGTTCAGCTCCTCGTCACGGACGCCCATCGACGGTCCCCCTCCCGTCGGATCCGGCATTCCCGCCGGCAACCAACCTGATTATCGTATCGGCCGTTTGCGCGGATTCGAGCAGCGTCTCCTCGCAATCCGCGAACTCCTCCAGCCGCTCCCAGAACATGTCCAGTTCCGGATCCGTGTCGGGTTCCGGATCGTATTCGAGATCGATGTCCTGTTCGTCGGCCGCCCGCCTCTTGCATCCCTCGAACCATTCCGTCTCCGAGGCCCATAATTCGTAGGCGAGCCGTCGAGCATCCCTGGCCGCCTTCGCGTAGGCGGCCAGGGCCTTCGCCAGTTCGGCGCGCTTGCACCTGCTTGGCTTGAACAGCCGGTCAACCCTGTCCGCGAACCGGCGCCACTTCAGCTGATCCTCGAGGGAACCGTCGTCGGGAATGCCGGTCATGTCGAATACGCTCACTTTTCCCCCGATCGTCCGGCCCCGTCGATGCTCCGTCCGAGACGGCGGATGTCATCCCGGACGTCGGCGGCCGCCAATGAGAACGCGGCGACCGGTCCGCATATCGCGCAGACCGCGTGCAGGCCGGACGGGAGCCTCGGGACGCCGAAGCCCGGCCGGTCGCAAAGGAACGCCGCCAGCGCCGCGGCCAGGGTGACGGCGAACGCGATCGCGCCGACCGTCAGCAGGCGGCCCAATCCGATGAATCGCATCAAACCACGCATGAGTTCCTCCTCCCTCTTCCCATACGGGATGGGTGTTCGTATCGGATGGGCGCCAGCACTCCGGCCCGCCCCAATGCCTCGCTTAACAGGTCGTATGCGAGGAACCTCTCATATTCGTGGAGGACGCTTGGAGGCTCGTCGTACTGGACGTGCGAGCATCCGCTCCAGCATCCGTGCAGATGCCAGTCCAACGCGGTGAACCAGCGGCCGCACGAGCATTGGGACTTGAACGGACGCTCCGGATCCGTGGCGCCCGTATCCCGGTGAAGGATGAACGTAGAGAGTTCGCCGCTGTCGGTGAAGGTCATGGTCATGACAGCAACACCTCCATCGGCACCTCGCGGTGTGCGCTTTTCCATGCGCAGACGCGGATTCGGGGATACCCCATTTCAGAGGAGGAAGGCATGCGCAGCTCATTCCACGTGTCCCACCTGTCCGAATCCGGAGCCGACTGGACGGACATGACTATGGGGATGCCGCTTTGAGCATCCCTCACGTTTTCGATCAAAGCCAAATCGTCATCAATGCCAATATTCATGTGGTCGACAATCAGTACCGCATCCGGCTCATCCAATACGGTCATCGGATTCTCCACGAGAACCGTCCCCTCCACGGGTTCGGTGTAGCCCCGGCGCGCATACCCGTCGCACAGGTATGCGCGCACACCCCAAGCGTTGAGGGCGGGAACCAGCGTATGCGTCAGCCACCAGGTCTTGCCACACCCGGCCCCGCCAGTCACTAGCAGATTCCCATCAGTCGAGGGATGCCAAAACACTTCGCCATCATCGTTCAATCCTATGAAGACCTCATTCATTATTCGCCCTTTCCTTCACATGTTCGCAGTGTTTCAGCCGGTGCCGGGAAACGCGCCGGACGTCAGGCCGTCCCGCCATGCTCCTTGTCATTCGGCTTGTGGTCGCGGACGATGAGGATCATCCAGCCGAAGCACGGGAGCATCCGGTATTCGCCGTACCGGGTCAGGGCGGCCGCCAGGCGTTCCGCGCCGGGGCGGGTGGTCCATTCCTTTGAGTCCTCGTCGTAGTCCTCGGCGATCCAACCCTTCTTCAGCAGCCCGTAATGCGCCTTCTTCCACGCCCGGCTGACGATCGCGGCGAACAGGCTGCCGGCCAGCCAGAGCAATAGGATTCCCAATACGATCATGAACGGGGTGGCCACGCCCAGCCAGTAGCCGGACATCAGACGCGCCCCAGCCGGTGCAGGGCCTCGGCGGCGTGGATGCGCGCCTGTTCGCCGCCCGCTCCCCCACTGGCGTTCATAGCCGTCTCGTTTTCGGCCGGCGTGGCGAACGTCGCGGGCTCGTCCCGGCATACCAGGCGGGCGAACGCCCTCGCCTCCCCGTCCGACAGCACGACCCGGCCCTCCGACCCCTCGCGCATGCCGGCGACCGTCCACAGGCCGGACTTCGGATCGCGCCACGCGCGCCCCCATTCGCCGAGGAAATGATATCCCTCCGGAACATGCAGACCCATGCGGACCCCTCCTTATTCGAAACGACGATTCCCGGTCGGCGAAGGGTATGCGTCACGTCGGCTCCGACCGTCTCCGTGGCGCGGCCGTGCGGATCGGGACGATCCCACGCGGTCAGCGCGCGAGGCCCCGCATCCGGACGGCGGCGTCGATGCGACGGCGCCGCATGTTCCGGCGCGCCAGATCGCGCCGTTCCTCCGGGGTCATGCCGCCCCAGATCCCGTACTGTTCGCCCGTCTCCAACGCCTGGCGGAGGCATTCGGCCCGCACCGGGCAGGACAGGCACGCCTGTTTCGCGATCTCGGTCATCTCGCGCGCGTACGCCCCGTCTCCGACCGGGTAGAAGATGTCGGGCTCCAGCCGCGAGCATGCGGCGCGCCCCCTCCAGTCGGACCCTTTCATGCCGTGCCCCCCTCCCGGTCACCGGCGCACGGCCGGTTCGATGAATTCGAGACGGGGCACGGGGCCGCGCGTCCTGTCACGGACCATGCGGATCGCCGTGACGACCGTCCGCCATGGCAGGCCGGTCCTCGCCGTCAGTTCGGTGGCGCTCATGCCCGCCCTGTGCGCCTCGGCCAGGCGTTCCAACTGCTCCTCGTTCAAGCGATCTCCTCCAACAGTGCGGGCGCGGCCTTGGCGCGCGCCATCCAATCGTCTATCACCGTGTCCTCGGGCACGCCTTTGACACGCCGGTAAGAGACGGCGAGCCCGCCGTCATGCTCCGCGGCGTCCAGGATCACGCCGACGGGTATGCCGTCGGCGACGAGGATGTCGCGGGCCACGCCCTTCAAATCATGGCGTGCAAGGTTCCTCACGGCCATATGGGCGCGCTCGTCGCGGTACAGGGCGAGCAGGCCGGCCGGATCGGGACCGCTCATGCCGTCGTCGCGCTTCCATGAGCCGTCGTTGAGGACGCGCGTGGTGGGTGCGCCCGACACGACGACCATGCAACGCGAACCGTAGACGGACGCCTCCCTCACGTCCGCCCGGTAGCCGAGACGGTTCAACGCGGGCAGGAGGCTCGCGTAGGAGGCGGACAGTCGTGACGGGCGCATCATCGGCCGTCCTCCCCCATGCGGCGCATGTGGATCGCGCACCAGTGGACGGCCAGCAGCAGGCCGCAGCCGGCGAACAGTACGGACGAGACGGCCATGAGCCATCCATGGGTCTGCCACATGAGCATGCCGCCCGCCACGCACAGTATGACGAGCACCAGATCCGCCATGTGTTCGAATTCGCTTTCCAAGGCCGTCCCCCGTCCCGTATCGCACGTTTCCATGCCCCGCGTATGCGTCCCCGGTCAGCGCCCGTCCGGCCGCATGCGATCGCCCCGACGGGCGGCCATGCACAGGGATGCGGTGAAGAAGCCCGCGGCGAACCCCGCGAACAGGCATATGACGGCGATCATGATGATGCTCCTTTCGTTTTCTCCGGATGCGCGTGCCGCTATGCGGACAAGGCAGGCCCATGCCCTCAGGCATGGGAGGTGTTTCCGTTCGAAACATACGGTTTTCGGATTGTTCGTGTCAGATAGTTGCAGCACGTCCTGCAATAGTTCCATCCAGTAGCTTCGTGCTTCGCTTTTCTCGTTGCCACGGTTCTGCCAGTTCTGGGCGAAGATGGTGGCGCGGTTCCTGAGTCCGGAGATGGGTGTTGTCCACTTGATTTTCCTTGCGGAGTCAAGCGACGGCCATGAATCTTCTTGCTTCTGTTGACGTCCTCCCATGCCTGAAGGCATGGGAGGACGTCAATGGTGGAGGAGTTTTTCGAGTTGGATTTCGGCGATGGCGGCGTTCATGTATCCGCGCGTGTGGAAGTGTTTCGGGTTGAGGCAGCCGATTGTCCATGTGATGCGTCCGGTGGGATTGTCCACGTGGCGTCGTGCCTCCATCGGCTGCCCGCAGTTGGGGCAGAACCAGTCGTTTTTCAATGGTTGTCCTTTCTGTCAGAATCTGAGTGTGATGCTGCCTGGCATAGGGCTGCGGTGAAGAAGCCAAGGATGAAGCCCGTAAACAGGCAGATGATGGCAATTGGCATGGTCTTTCCTGTTTCGTCAGATGGTTTTTGCGATGAGGCTGATTGAGACGATCAGCACGGCCCAGAGGATCGCGATGCCGACCGTCCAACGGTTGAGGTTCCTCTCCGCGACCCCGGAGGTGCCCGCGTTGGCGGTCAGGCCGCCGCCGAACATGTCGGACAATCCCCCGCCCTTGCCCTTGTGCAGAAGAATCAGCAGGGACAGCAGGACGCTCAGGACGGCGACGATGGTTTTCAAAACGATGATGAGAACGGTCATGGGGTTCCTTCGTAATAGAAGATGGCGATGATGACGATCAGGGCCGTCAGATACGCGACAGCCCAACGGAGGTAGGTGCTGCGATGCTCCGGGTCGTCCGTCCATACTCTCATGAGGAGGAACGCGGACGAGGCGATGAGCATCCATAGCAGCATGGCAAGGATCACGGGATGTGTTACCGTCACCCGAACACCATGAGCGTGAGTTCGCCGAACCCGAGATCCATGCCCGCGACCAATATCATGAGCGGGATGACGAACACGAATGAGGTGATGCTCCAGGCCGGCCATTCGCGGGCGGCCGGAGTCGCGGTCTTGCGCAGTTCGTCCACGATCTGCCGGCAATATCGGCCTATCGGCTGAAACGGGTCTGATGCCAACGATTTCCTTTCCATGCCTCCTCCTATGCGTCCGGAAAACGGAAAAGCCCCTCCCGCGTCGCGGGAGGGGCGGAGCCGTTCCGGCATGAGGAACGGCGGATGGGCCATGCGAGCAAAGGAATGCTTGTCCCGCGACCGGCTCATGCCATCGGCCACGGACTGCTCCCGTTCGGAACCCAGCGTTTCGCATGGCCGCCGGGCCCATCGTGCTTCGACGGGATTCGAACCCGCATCACCCCAAAAACGGGGCATCCTGACCGATTGAACGACGAAGCCATGTTGCGGATACGATGCTGGAGAGGCGGTTCCGTTCAGGCCACTGAGGTGCAGGCCTGCGCCTTGACCATCGTTCCACTCCGCCCCAATATGGCAGCGGGCGGGTGGCGGCGTTGACATCATATTCCGCAAGAATATGAGCGGAAGCGGGCGCTGCAACGGTTACGGGTCCCAGTTATGAAGAGAACCTACCGTAGCATCGTTCCCGTTCCGGCAGACGTTCGAACCGGATCGGGTGGCGTTGACGCCATTGCTTCCGCTGGTGCTTTCGCCGGGATTCGAACCCGGACTGGATGCGTCCTTGGCGCATTGCCTCTACCGGTTGGGCTACGAAAGCATGCGCGGATACCACCCTTGCGAGGTCGCAATATCCGCACAGTCCACAATCGATCCGGCCACTCGTGCCGGATCCCTGCACCCATGCCTGCGGTGGACGCGCGTACCACGGCATGAGGCATGACAGGGATCACGGGCTGTGACGCCCATGCTCCACCGAGACCGTTCCCACAGCCTGTGGGTCGGCTGACAAGAAACGCGGTCGCCCGCGTTCCAGGAAACCTTTCCCGCACTGGGCGGATAGGCTTTATCGGATTCGCACCAACCCTTCCGACAGAGAGCTGTTCGCATCATCCACTCATAGGATGATGGGCGCCGGCGATGGTCCGCGTGTCCGCCGAACAAACGGAGACGTGGACCATCGGACACGACCCGCATGGTCATGACTGCCCGCCGGGAACTCCCAACGGGCATGGAATCGTATCGAGCGGTGTGCGGGAATCGAACCCGCATCATCAGTTTGGAAGACTGAAGCACTGACCGTTGTGCTAACACCGCAAACAGGAATCCGCAGACACCGTATCAGAAAGCGGATTCCCTAGCGGACGCCACGGGATTCGAACCCGGATCTCCACCCACAGGGGTGGCGTGCTGTCCATTACACCAACGCCCCGCATGGTTGCGCGTCATGATCGTACGACCCATGCGTTTGCCTGACCGGGGATTTATCACGACGGAGGCCGGTCGGGACTCCAACGGTTCCGTTTTTACCGAGTGCGGGAACCGTCAAAATACGGCACTCGTGCATTGCGTTGGAATCGAACCGACGACCTCCCCGTTATGAGCAGGGTGCTCTAACCGACTGAGCTAGCAATGCAAAGTGCCCAAGGCCGGAGTCGGACCGGCTACGCCCGGTTTAGGAAACCGGCGCTCTATCCGTTGAGCTACAAGGGCGTTGCCTCGTAATGCACGAACCGTACGAGGCGCGACGGCGTGAGAGAGAAGAGAAGAGAGAATCCGTGCATTATGGTTGACGGAGTTTCGTGCGTGCCCTCAACGAGAATCGGACTCGTGGCCTTCCGCTCCGGAGGCGGACGCTCTATCCACTGAGCTACAAGGGCGTGGCGTCGTTTCGCGGCTTGGGTGACGCCTGACCCTGTATGTCCGGTACAACAAACATCGAATCGAGTGTAGAGGGAAAAACAATTCGACGTGCTGCCGCCAAGCTCCTCCTCCTGGATTCGAACCAGGACCAAAGGTTCCAAAGACCCGTGTGCTGCCGTTACACCAAGGAGGAATGCGCGCGAACGCATCGGACACGTATGCCCGACCGCGTTCCGCCATGCCGATCCAACCCGTTTTTGCTGACTGGATTCCAGGCCCTATCCCGTGGCCTAACACATTGTTGATCGGCTAGCGGATGATGCGAGAGTCGAACTCGCCGGGGGCTTCCGCCCCAACAGTCTTAGCAGGACTGCGCCTTTGCCGCACGGCCCACCATCCCATGCCGGTGTTTGCGATTCAGAGGCACACCGGCCAAACCTCGATAGGTCCCGCATGGGACGATTCATGCGGGACTCGCGGAGTGGGGAGGATTCGAACCTCCGGGGGCTTGCGCCCCTGCTGCTTTCGGGACAGTCGCATTCGACCGCTCTGCCACCACTCCACTGATCCACACGAAGGAACAAACTGGTTGACGTATTCGTGTGGATCTCGTGCTCCCGGTGGGATTCGAACCCACGACCGGACGGGTAGAAGCCGTCTGCTCTGATTCCACTGAGCTACAGGAGCAAGGTGGATGGCCGGGTGGTTCAAGAAAAATCGACAACCCTTTCCAAAGGAGTAATTTCGCATTGGTTATCTGCTTTCAAACCGGCCATCCAAGATTATTTGGAGTCGTTTTTTCTTCCGCTGTCCGACTCCAAGGCAGCTGGAACATGCCGTACCTGTCAATAAAAGAAGAAAGAAACCAGGCACGTCAATCGGAAGAATACCCGTTGAAATCTTTTCAAAGCGAGTGCGAAAAGGTTTCAACGGATAGTGCCCCATGAGGGATTCGAACCCGCAACCTCCTGATCCGTGGTCAGACGCTCTGTCCAATTGAGCTACAAGGGCGACCGCCGGATTCCTTCCAACCGTCCGGCACGGCTGCCACCGACCTGGAATCGGCGGCTGATGGAAGAAACGCGGGAAGGCGGATTGGATTTTACCGCCAACGTCGAGGACAAACGAGACCATGTCAGATCCCCTCTGGACGTGCCGCATGTTCGGTCGCAAACCGCCCTGCCGGGCCATGCGCGCCTTGGCGCCCCGTTTCCGATACGCCTGTTCGGCCATTCCCATAAAACAGTCCATTGATCGGATGGATTGTTTCGTGCCTCCGTCCGGAATCGAACCGGCGTCCACAGTGCTTCAAACTGTTGCTCTACCAGCTAAGCTACAGAGGCGAGCACGGCAAGCCATCTTTGGGAGCTCGGGCCATAAACCCTTCCCGGCTTGTCGTACTGGTGTGTTTCCTCCCTGTTTCGCGCCCGGCCGGGGGGAGCCTGCCGCAGCCTATTCGTTGATAGATCGGTGCGCTTATGCTTGGCGATTTACCAGGCATCGTGCCCCGACGGAATTACGATATCCGGACCCAGTGCTTAAAAGGCACCTGCTCTTCCTCTGAGCTACCGGGGCGATGGCATGTTTCCTTATTCCTTGACGCTGCGTGCCCATGCCGGGGCTGTTCGTCCATGTTTTTCCGGAAGCGTCCACATGGAAAGGACGGCTGCGAGTCCCATTGTCGGATCAGATCCATTGTTTTGGTTTTCCGGATAGAGCGGATGACGGGGTTCGAACCCGCGGTCTCCTGCTTGGGAAGCAGGCGTGCTGCCGCTGCACCACATCCGCACGGGCCGGCCCGCGGACGGGCCGTGCGGCCCCGCCGTCTCGCGCGCGGCCGGCGGGAGGCCGCTGTCTGCGTATCCCATCGCGGGGGCGCGCCGTCTTGACGTGACGTCGTTCCTCGGAATGTCTGCGCTTACACGCGGCGGCATGCCGCATGTCGTGGAGCCGGCGGGGTTCGAACCCGCGACCTTCCCGTTGCGGACGGGACGCCCTGCCACTGGGCGACGGCCCCGAAGCGCCCCTGACCCGATTCGAACGGGCGACACCCGGATCCGGAATCCGGTGCTCTGTCCCCTGAGCTACAAGGGCGTGCATCCGCCATGCGACGGCATGCGTCCCCGCAGTGGGCGGGGGGGATTAGGGCGGGATCATGGCGCTGGCATGGTCGCGGACGGGAGAATAAAAGAAGAAAGAACCCGTCTCGCATGCCATCGTTCCCGCACGCGCGGAGAGAAGAGTCCGGCGTCGCGTACGGGCGGCGTCCACGCCATGAACCGCTTCGAGCCCCGGGCCGGACACGATCCGGCGACCTTCCGCTTACGAGGCGGACGCTCTACCGGTTGAGCTACCGGGGCGGATGCCGGAAACCCCCGGCCGTCCGGCGACGGCCCCCACGCGCCCGTCACGGGCCATGGGGCCGGACCGGGAGGCGGGCATGCCGTCGTCCGGTCCGAGGGGCGCGCCGTTTCCGCGGCGCGGGCCGGCGCGGGCCCGCCGTCCGGATCCCGCCGGGACCGGTCGCCCCGGCGGGATCCGCCGCTTCGCGCGCCATGGAGGGGTCGAACCTCCGTCTACGGTTTTGGAGACCGTCGGGCTGCCGCTGTCCCAATGGCGCGTTCATGTTTTCCGCTCTTCGGTTTTCAAGTCTCGTCGCCGACCGTCCGTGCGGTGGCATGCGACGGTATGCGTCCCCGGTCGCGGGGATCCCCTATGCGGGCCGCGTATGCATTCCGGGGCGCGTGTATGCATCCGTATGCATCAGGGGATGCATACGTTTCCGTTCTCCGTTTCGGCTTGTTTCCAGCGTTCCGGGGATGGTCCGGAGGCGTGTATGCATTGTATGCATCAATCCCTTATAGAGGATTCGGGAAAAAGGAAGGAAACCCCATATATTGATGCATACAATGCATACAAGAGAAAGGAATTATATTTTTTCCTTTATTTATAAGGGTTTTCGGGCTTTTTCCGGGCTTTTTCTGTATGCATCCCCGGATGCATACAGATGCATACACGCATACAAAACAGGCCGGAAAACTTTACAATATTGTAAAGGCCGGGACCATGCCCGTCCGGCCCCGCCCCCGCGTGACGCATACATGCGCGCATGATCGAAAACCAGTACGGCCGTCCCGGCATCACGGGCCCGGCCACCCCCGGGCACGCGGACGGGGCGTTCCTCGCCCGCGTCGCCGACCAGCACGTGCTGCTCAGAAACCCGACGGGCGTGACCGGCGTATGCAACACCATCCACCCCATGGCCGGCGACCCCGCGACCGACATGCCCGGCATCCCCATGCTGCGGAGCCTCGTGCAGAGGGACGGGGCGAGCACATGGACATGGACCGATCCGAGCGGCCTCATGCCCATGTGGGCGATCCGCATGATCAGCGAGATCGTGTGCCCCGACCCCGACCTGCGCGTCCTGCCCGACCCGCAGGCGCCCGGCAAGGGCATCCTCTACCGGCGCGTCCTGCCCGACCACACCGTCGAACGCGCGCCCAGCCGATGGGCGCCCATCGGACCCGTGCGCATCGCCTACGGCGGCTCCAAGGCCAAGGACGACCAATTGGACGGGGACGACGGATGGGTCAAGGACTCGCTCCTCCTCGCCGGACAGACCATACGCCGCGGATGCAGCTTCGTGTGCACGGACGGGGAGATCCGCTTCGAACACGACCCCGTGTCCGGCGCGTGGACGCGCACCGAGACCCGATCCGGCGTCACCCGCTCCTGGACCGGCGCGAAAGACCTCGAATGCCGGGAACCGGATTTCAGGACGGCCACGCTCCGGGAGACGACGCCGAACCGGGTCGACGAGCCCATGACCTACACGGTGGAGACCGGATGCACGTGCGAACAGGCCGCGACGCTCGCGAACGAGGCCGGATGGATCCTCGACCAGTGGACCGGCCAGGACACGGACAGCACCCTCAACCTGCAACGCTCGCTCGCCGCCCCGTTCCTCCGCAGCCATCCGGAATGCGCGTACGTGTACCAGGGGCCGGGCGGCACCGGCAAAAGCACGCTCGCCAAGGACCTCATGGAGCATCTCGGCGACCAGGCCACGACCATGAGCCTCGACCTGCTCGCCCAGCCGACCGCCATGAGCGCCGAAAACAAGATGGGCGACCTGATGAGCCACCTGCTCGCCCTGTCCGACGACTACGATCCGACCCACGGACGGTTCGAGAAGAGCCTGCCGAACCTGAAGACCCTCCTGACCGGGCTCCTCCCCTTCTCCGCGCGCCGCCAGGGCGAGAACAGCGTGGACGGCATGCCGCAAAGCACGCATCTGATCACCACGAACTACCATCTGCCCGTGTCCAGCTCCGAGGCCGAACAACGCCGCTTCGCGTTCAGCACCATCGCCTCGCAGACGACGCGCGCCCGCCACTATCTCCCGTTCCGCCGCAAACACGGTTTCTGGCCGTTCATGCTGGTCGGCGCGATCACATGGCTGACGATCGGCGACCGGCAATGCCGGTCCGTCGCGTTCGTCGACCTGGAAAGCCTGTCCGACATGGAGGTCGCCGCCATCCGCAGCGTGCTCGACACGGGCGTCGTGATCCCCGACCCCGGCATGCGCGTCAACTGGAAGAACATCGGCCTGGTGCGCACCAGCACGCGTATCGGCAGCGAGGACGGGCGTCCGCACACCGCGTACCGGCCCGCCCCCGAGGGCGACGGCCTGCACGCCGTATGGAAGGCGTGCGCGGCCGCCGTGTCCGGCATGCCCGCCGACGAGCCCGAGATCCGGCCCGTCCCCGACCGGGATCTCAAGGTCACGGACCCGGACGGGTGGGCGGACATGATCCGGGAGGCGGATCCGCGGATCTTCCCCTGCCATGCGGACAAGAGCCCGTCCAGCGACGTGCCCCACCATTCGTGGAAGGACGCGTGCCAGGATCCGCGGGTGGACATGTCGCACCGGATCGACCCGTCGAAGCCGATCTACGGGACGACCGTCGCCGACGACTACATGTGGGTGGACCTCGACTGCCACAAGCAGGATCAGACGTCCGGCTGGGAGCAGATCCAGACGGACGTCGGCCCGTACGGGACGCCGCTCCTGCCGCGCACGTTCGCGGTGCGCACCCCGTCCGGCGGCGTCCACCTCCTCTACCACATCCCTGACGGGGCGCGCCTGAAATCCAGGACGCACAACGGAGGCCAGATCGACTTCAAAATCGGCCGCGACGGCTACGTGGTCATGGGCGGGTCCGTCCTGCCCGACGGGCGGCGCTACACGCCGATAGACCGGCCCGAGGATCGGATCCCCGACCTGTCCGACGCGTTCCTGCGCTGGGCGGAACGCGTCGACGCGACCGACAAACCCCGTCGCCCCGCCCCCGCGCGGACGGCGGCCGCGCCGGCGGGCGGCGCGTACGATCCGCTGGCCACGTTCGACCTGCCCTCCCCCGGCGTGGCCGGGGGCCCGGAGGGGGAGCCGGACATGAGCCCCATCCCCGAGGGGCGGCGCAACGACACGCTCTACCGGTGGGGGTACGGGCGTTGGAAGAACCATCCCGAGGACGGGGAGCGGATCGCGCGGGACATTATGGAACGCGGACGGATCAGCGGGCTGCCCGATCGCGAGACGCTTCAGATCGTGAAAAGCGTGAGAAGTTCGGTGGAAGGAGACCGATGACGGGCATGAGCACGGACGAATGGCGGCTCCTGGTCTCGACGCGCGCCACGGGGCGCGGCGACCGGACGGCAGGCAGGGACGACAACAGCTGCGGGGCGCTCATCGACGGGCGCGGCGAACGGCACACCGCGTTCATCGACCACATGCCCGAACATCCGAGCGACGAATACAGGCAGTTGCACGAGTGGGCGGACGGATACGGGTGGATGCTCACCCCGGCCGCGGACCGGCTGGCCGACCGGATCATCGACGGCATGGGCCCGCATCCCGCGCCCGCCGTCGCGGCCGCGCTCGCCTCCTGCTATCCCGACCGGCTGATCATGGCGGACACGCGGGCCGTCCGCCGTCCCGCGGAACGATGGTTCCACGAGGCCGGACCCCTGCGTCTCGACCGGTACATGCACGGCGGCATGGGCGACGTGGCGCGCATGATCGTCCACGACCGGCTGCACCCGGACATGCCCGTCCTGGCGGGACGCCGCCTGGACGAGCTGATCGACGCCCACGCGTACGACGCGCTCATCGCGACGGGCATGGGCGACATGCTCACCGTCGCCCAATGGACGAGTATCGCCCGCCACGGCGATCCGGCCGCATGCCGGATCCTCGACGGGATGCGACGCGGCATGGACGACGCGTTCGCCTGCGGGCGTCTGCGTGGCATGTGCACGCCCGCATAGGCCCTCTCCGGCGGATCCCGCGCGCGCGGGACGCCGGAAAGGGAACCATGAGGAACAACAAGATCGTGACGGCAATGGCCTGCGCGACCGCGAGCATGCTGGCCGGCCTGGCACTGGCCCCATCCGCAATGGCGGCCGACACGACCATCACACTGCAAGGTGCAGACGGAGCAAGCCTGGCCGGACACACGTTCAACGTCTACCAGATAGGCACATACACCGGAGTGGTGCTGAAAGGCAACCAGATCTCCAGCCTCGGAATCCAAGGCACCACCGAATCCAACGCATGGGCGGATGACGCCATCACCATCGCCAACGGCTACGACAAGGACACGTCCGACGACATCACCAAGGTCGGCGGATACGATGCCGCAGGCAGCATCGCCGCCATCGACATGGCCAAGCAGGCCAAGCAGCTGAGCAACATCCAAGCCGCCCTCAACGCCTCCAGCAGGAAGCCGGCCACCGTCGCGGGCGGAGCCGACCTGACCACGCAGGATGCCACCCTGAACATCACCGTGCCGGAAGAAGGCCTCTACTACATCACCGACTCCGCAGGCAGCCCGATCATCATCGGCACAAAATCCGGTGCAGGCACCGCCATGAGCGGCGCCCCCGGCCGAACCCTCGGCGTCGCGGTCATCAAGTCGAAGAGCGTGACAACCGACAAGAAGGTCGTCGTGGACCGTGACGGCCGACAGGTCTCCAAGCAGGGTGACGCCGCCGACCCGGTGGCCGTGACCGTGGGCGATACCGTCACCCACACCATCGACGTGACTGTTCCGAACACGGCCGTCAAATTCAAGCTCGCCGACGCCCCTGCCGGACAGGAATACGTGAAAGGCAGCCTGAAGGTGGCTTTGAGCGGGACTGCCACTGACGTGACCGCCGATACCGTCATCTACGACGGCGAAACCCAGCACGGCGCGAAAACCCTGCCGGGCGACACCACTCTCAAGAAGGAAAACGGAACCCCGGCCGACCCGGATATCACCGTTCCGGCCGGAGGCTGGGCTCTGGACGCCATCAAGCTCATCACCACGCAGGGCGGCAAGAAGATCACCATCACCTACCAGAGCGTCGTCACCAAGGCCACGGCCGAGAAACCATCCGAAAACTCGGTTTCCGGCACCGCCATCTTCAAGGACGGAGCCCACTACACCGTCGTCACCAATGGCGACAAGGTTGACCTGAAATCCTACGATTTCACCCTCAAGAAGGTGAGCGCAGCCGACGTGAACACGCTCGTGGATGGAGCTGAATTCCAGATCCAACGCGGAGACAAATACCTGAAGCTGGATACGACGACCGGCGAATGGTCCGAAGCCGCCGACCAGGCTTCCGCGACCACATTCACCACCGGTGACTCCAACAACGACGGCAAGGTCGACCATAAGGACAATGCCGCGCAAAAGGGTCTTATCGCATTCAAGGGTCTCGGCTACGGCACCTATACGGTGACCGAAACCAAGGAGCCCGCCGGCTATGCCTCCTATGCGAAGCCGAGCTTCACCGTCACCATCGACGATGCAGGCACCGCCATCAGGTTCGCCGGCAAGGATCAGCCGGGCCTGACCACCGGTATCGACAACAACACGGTCCAAGTCAAGAACATCACCAACCTGACCCAATTGCCGCAGACCGGTGGAGCCTTGGCCTTCGCCTTCTGGCTGGCGGTCTCCTGCCCATTGTGGGGCAGTGGAATCGTCCTCGCCGAACGCAGCCTGAAGAACCGTCGCAAGGCAGTCAATCTGGCTGGCAACGGTCTCGCCTGATCCAAGAGAGACCATGACGCGGGACGTGCGTCGGAAACGAAAACCCGTCGAACGTCCCGCTCAATACCTTTTTTCCAAAACCATGCCGAACATGAGATTCAGGGGAAGAGAAAACACAATGCACAGCATATTGAAACGTTCCGCCGCACTGATCGCATCCGCGGCCACGCTTCTCGGCGGAGGCCTGCTCATGGCGGGCACCGCGCAGGCGGACGGGATCGGCCTGCCGGTCATGACCATCCATCCGGCCGCGAGCACATCGTATCCGAAGGAGCTGGTCAACGGCGGTTTCCAGACGTTCGGCAACCAGATCGTCGACAAACGTTCCGGCGGCTGGCAGTACCTCTCGTTCGTCGACGGCAACGGCATGGCCATGGAAGGCTCGAGCGACCAACCATGGGCGAAGGTGGACGGCTGGGATGCCGTGAAATTCGGCTGGAAATCCAATGATTCCGTCAGCGGGCACAGCGGGATCGTGGAAGTCCAACGCTTTAGGACGGCCGTCAAAGGCAGCACGGGCAACGTGTGGGGCGAGATCGCGGCCGCCACGCAGGGCAAATACCTCTACCAGGACATCGACACGGCGAACACATCCGACGCCATGTACACGGTCCGTCTGAAGCACGCCAGCCGCAACAAGGACGCCAGGGACAGCATGCAGGTGCTCGTCGGCGCGCCCGGCCGGGAGAAGCCGGTCACGATGCGCCGCACCATCGCCAATGCGGGCGACAAGGCCGGCGAGGAATCCACCACGATCACGTCCACGGGAACCGGCCAGGACGACCAGTGGGACACGTACGAGGGCACGGTCCTCGTCCCCAGGGGACAGGATGTCACACGGTTCACGTTCAAAAGCGTGGCCGATTCGAACAGTGCCGGCCGTCCCGACAGCGCGGAAGGCAACCTGATCGACGATGTCGTGTTCACCAAGGCCTACCAGCTCACGTACGACGCGAACGGAGGCGTGAAAACCCGGACCAGCCAGATCGACTACACGACAGGCGGTGAAACCCGGGGCAAGGTGAAGACCGTGCGGGATTCGCCCGCACCGCCCGCAGGCCAAGAGAAGATCGTCAACGGCGACTTCGAATACTCGGGGACCGGGGCGGGCCTGTCCGACTCCCCGTTTAACTACGTGAGCCTGAGCCGGAAATCCTACTATTACAAGGATTCCAGGAACGTCAACCACCGTGTCGCCCTGCCCGCCGGATTCGACGCGAAACGGTTCGCATGGAAAAGCGACCAGACCGGCAAGGATCTAGGCAACCCGCCCTACGAACAGGCCGGCGACGTGCAGGTGTGGAACAGGTACGACGGCTCCAACCATTACGCCGAACTCACGGCCGCCCAGGCCGGATCGGCCATCTACCAGGACATCGACACCGAATCCGACAGCGACGTGCAGTACATCGTCAGCCTCAGGCACGCGAGCCTGAACGCCAGCCACCTGGACAGCATGCAGGTGCTCATCGGCGCTCCCGGCCACGAGACCCCGGTAACCATGACCCGCGTGACCGCCAACGGGTACGGCGACAAGGTTGGCGAATCCTCCGACACGATCGCCACCAGGGTGTCCAACCCGAAACCCGCGGACAGGGAGGACTCCGACCATACGGGCCAATGGGAGACGTACACGGGAACCGTGACCGTGCCCGCTGGGCGGCCGGTCACCCGGTTCACGTTCCGCAACGTGTCGTCGAAGAGCGCATGGAACGGCAACCTCATCGACGACATCGCGTTCACGAAAGCCCGCAGGCTCGACTATGACGCGAACGGGGGAACCAAAGCGCAGGCCAGCCAGATCGGCTACAGGACCGACGCGACCCAAGGCGCGGTGGAGACCGTCGCATCCAAGACCCTTCCCACCGAACTGGTGAACGGTTCGTTCGATTATCTGCTGGATGGCGGTTGGGATACTATCAGCCCGGTAGGTCGTGGCGGATACGCTGATGACCGTGGTTGGGGCAGGTACACAAGTGTGGACACCGCTAGCGGCGAATACATCCAGAACGCCGGACAGAATCCGGCAACATTCGATTCCACCGGCAAGTGGGTGAAGTGGCCCGGTTTCGATGCCGCGAAGTTCGGCTGGGCTTCGGACCAAAAGGGCGGACAGCCGCAAGGCGGAGTCGGGTTGACCGACCGGCCCAATGCGGTCGAATTGCAGCAGGATTCCGTGACAGGCAACACGTATGCGGAGATCGTCGGCTCGGAGAGGGGCAAGGCGATCCTACAGAAGATCGACACGCAGCATGATTCGGACACCGTATACACGGTGCGTTTCGACCATGCGAGCCTGTCCAAGGAGCACGCGGACTCGATGCAGGTTTTGGTCAACGGCAAGCCCGTGACCATGACCCGCGTCACCAGCAACAAGGCGGGTGACGAACAGGGTTGGACCGGTACGAGCATCACCACGCACGCGACCAACACCAACCGTTTCCAGCATGACGGCCAGTGGGCGACCTACGAGGGCAAGGTCACGATCCCGGCGAACACGCCTGTCAGCACGTTCACTTTCAAAGCCCTGAACGCCGTGGACCCGACCAAGGGCAACCTGATCGACAACCTGACGTTCAAGATCGCATACAGGCTCGGCTACGACGCGAACGGCGGAACCAAGAAACAGGCCAGCCGGATCAGCTCGAAGACCTTCGGCAAGGCGAAGACCGCGAGGACGGAGGCCATCGCCTCCCGCGCTTCGGGTGACGAGGTGGCCGTGAACGGCGGGTTCGACGTACCGAAATGGAGCATTGCGAAGGAGGGGCAGGGCCTGCCCTGGGTGTATGTGAAGCCCAATGCGGGCACGATCCGCTCCTACGCGCAGGCCATGGCCGGACAGACGGGCGTGAAGGCCGGCGGCCTGACCGCCGCCACGTTCGCCTGGCAGGACGTGGACGCCATCGGCAGCAACCAGAACTTCGAACTGCACCGGGAGAAGGACGGGAACACGGCCGCCGACGCGCACGCGGGCCGTACCGTCGCCCAGACCGTGAACACGACGCCCGGCGCCAGCTACACGTTCAGCATCCGCCACTCCGGCCGCTCCAAAGGCAACGCGGGCGGAGTGACATTGCTCACCGGCTCCGACAAGGATCATCTCACCCCAGTCAAACTGACCCGCACCACGGTCTCCAAGACCGGCCAGAAGTACGGGGACAAGACCGGCGATGTGGGGACCGTAGCCTACACGCACTCCGATTCCATGGACGCCACGGAAGGCGGCCACGATCCGTGGGACCATTCCGACGATTGGGAATCCTACGAGGGCACGGTCATTATCCCAGCCGGACAATCCCGCACGATGATCGCCTACAGGGGCGTCGCCAAGGACGGTACTCTTACTGCCTCCGCCAATGACAGCATCATCGACGACCTGAGCTTCCGTCTCGCCTACAGGCTCGGCTACGACGCGAACGGCGGCGACAAGACGGACACGTCGCAGATCAAGGCATCCTCCGACGGTACCATGAAATCCATCGCCGACAAGACCTCCAAGGTTCCGGTCCATGATCTGGAGGACACGGACGTGCCCGGCCAGTACCGTGATTTCATCCTCGACACCACCAAGGTCAAGTTCTCCGATGTGAAGTTTGAGAATGGTGCATGGTTGAACGCGCCTATGCCGGACTCCGGCGACGGCGCAACCGCCATGTTCCCGTTGAAGATTGGTGCCAGCGCCACCCTGCCGAATGTCGGCGAGTGGACCGATGGCAGCGGGCACACCCATTCGATCAACGCGATCATCTCGCTGCATTCGTGGAACGGCGGCAGCATCAGCCGATTGTGGACCCCGCTGGACGGCCAACCGCCCACAAGCCGTGACCTGTTCTGGATCAACACCGTCGGCAGGAACTCCGACCTGCCGGCGCAAGTGATCAAGGCACTCGGCGACATCGACACGTCGAAGCGCGTCGGATGCCAGTGGACCGTCAGCTTCACGTACGAGGACGGCACGCCCGTGCCCTCCACGTTCAAAGGCGTCACCGGATTCAACGACCTGGACGGATTCGACGCGCGGCCGGACCTGAAATTCGAGGGCGTGCAGCTGCTCTCCGGATTCGACGGAGCCTACCGGACGCGGGACGCGGAACTCGCATCCTACGGGACCAACGGGTACGCGGGCATCAAGCACGATGCGGGCGACGAGTCGAACCTGAACGGCGCGCAGCAGGTCAGACACCGTCTGGCCGCCACTTGGACCGGCCCCACGTTCACCTACTCGTACGACCTTGAGAACCCGACGGAACGCACGGACGGCGTGCGCATGACGTTCGGCATGCCGGTCACCCGCACCCAGGTCCTCACCTACAAGGCGAACGGCGGAACCGGCCAGGTGCCCTCGCGCACCGAGGCCGGCAAAACCGAAACCGCCGCCTCCAGGATGAACGGCACGGTCAGGCTTGCGGCCGACAGGGACACCGAACCGGAGTCCGGAACCACCACCGACGATCGCAAGGTGCTGACCGACACGATCGCCAGACAGGATGATGGGACCAGTCAGCGGACGATCACCCGATCCGACGGCAGCGTGCAGGTGCAGACCATCGCCGACACGGGCGCCGTATCCGGCTGCCAGGTGTACTATCCGGCCGGCGCCAAGATCACCCTGGCGACCGCGAAAGCCGACTCCGACTGCTGGGATTCCAGCCAGATCAGCAAGACCAACCGCACGTTCTACGGGTGGAGCGCGAACACGGACGCCAACGACAAGGACGTGCCCGTCGCCGACACCATGGACCGCGCCACCCTGGATGCGAACGCGGAAACCCAGATCACCATGCCGGCCAGGGCGAAGACCGTATACGCGTTGTGGGCCATCAACCCGACGCTCACGTATAACGTGAACGCTCCGGCCAGCATGACCGTGCCCTATAACGTGAACGCTCCGGCCAGCATGACCGCGCCCTATAACACGGCGGCCGACGACAAGTCAGGCTGGACCGTGGGCGACACCGGCAAGATTACCGGCTACTCGTTCGACGGCTGGTACACCAGTCCGACGGGCGGCGACAAGTACGACTGGTCCACGAAGCTCACCAATGATGTGACCATGTACGCGCATTGGACCGCGAACGGCTACACGGTGAAGTACGACGCGGGCGGCGGCAAGGGCACCATGGGCGACCAGAAGTTCACGTTCGACGTGCCTCAGAACCTGAGCCCGAACGCTTTCACGCGCGACGGGTACACGTTCACGGGTTGGAAGCGCGCCGACACCGGCGACGCATATCAGGATGGCCAGCAGGTCGCCAACCTGACCAGCACACCCAACGGCATCGTCACCATGATCGCCCAATGGACGCCGAACCCAGCCTCCATCAACTACGATCCGAACCCGCCTACCGGCAGAACCCCGGGCGGGCAGGGCACCGCTAACTGGACCGGCCACACCGGCGACACTCAGGCCATCGGAGCGAACGGCTGGACGGTGGATGGCTACACGTTCATCGGCTGGAACACCAGCGCCGACGGCAAAGGCACGGCGTACGCGCCCGGCACCACGTGGATCGCGAACGGCACGCTGACCCTGTACGCGCAATGGACGCCCGGCCAGGCCGGCCTCACCTACGACGGCAACGGCGCGACCGGCGGTAAGACCGACCCTCAGCCGGGCAAGACCGACGAGAAGATCAACGTCCGCGACAACGGGTTCACCCGCGACGGATACATGTTCGTCACGTGGAACACCCAAGCCGGATGCAAGGGCAAGGCCGTCGACCCGGGCGACGAGTGGACGCTGCAAGGTTCCGGCACCCTGTACGCCTGCTGGGCCGGTACCGTGCAAACCCTTGCCTATCACGGCAACGGCGCGACCGGCGGCAACACGGCTGTACAATCCGGCAAGACCGGTGACGAGCTGACCACAAACGCCAATGGTTTCACCCGCGACGGATACACGTTCGTTCGTTGGGACACCGCCAAGGACGGTTCCGGCACCGCATACGGCGAAGGCAAGAACGGCGTCAACCAGTACACGATGAAGCCTGCAGGCAACGACCTGTACGCCATCTGGAAGGCGAACCCGGCCAGCATCGTCTACCGCAACGGCTACCCGAACACCACGGGCAGCACGCCCGACACCACCGGCAGCACGGGAGACACGGTCACCGTCAGCCAGAACGGTTTCGACCGTCCCGGCTACACGTTCACCGGATGGAGCACCAGCAAGCGCGGCGATCCGAGCCTTAACCCCGGCGACAAGCACACGCTGGAACCCGGCACCACCACCGTGTGGGCCCAGTGGAAGGCCAACCCCGCACACTTGGTGTACAACAACAACGTCGGCGGCATTGGCTCGGAAACCAGGACGGTGGACGGTGTCGTTGACCAGACCGTGAAGACGCTCGGCAATCCGTTCGACCGTCCCGGCTACACGTTCTCCGGATGGAACACGCAGGCCGACGGCAAGGGCAAGGCATACGATCCGGGCGCGGACTGCACGCTGACCGCGAACGACAAATCCACGCCGAAGAACACCTCGGTGCTCTACGCGCAATGGACGATCAACAAGGTCACGTTGAAGTTCGACCCGAACGGCGGCGTGGGTGGATACCCATCCATCAACACGGACGCATTCGGTTCGGTCACCATCCCCAAGGATGCCAAGGAGCCGAAGGTCACACGCCCTGGCTTCCGCTTCACCGGCTGGAGCCTGAAGAAAACCCCGGACAAGGATGAGACCCTGCTGACCCCCGGCAAGGATACGGTCAGCATGCCGGCCGAAGGCGAGGTCGCCGTATACGCGCAATGGGAGCCGGCCATGACCACGCTCCCGTTCACCGGCGGCAACGCTCAGATTCCGACCATCTGGCTGTGGGCCGGCCTCGCGTTCCTGATCATCGCGGCAGGAGCCTTCTCCCCGATGATCCGACTGCGCATGGGAGCCGGCAGCAAAGGCCGTCACGCCGGGACGCCGACCATTGGAAGGCATTCCCGGTGAGCATGGCCGTAGCGACATCGCGGGACGTGTGGGAGTCCATGCGTCTCGCCGTCGATGACAGGCGGGCCCGTGACAACCGGGCCCGCCTGCTCATCCGCCGTTCACGCGTATACGCCACCGCCGCTCTCATCTGCGTGGCATTGGGGCTGATACTCATTGGCATGCCCCGAATCCAGCAGCTCATCGGAGATAGGGAGACCGACGCTCAGGCCCGTTCCGTCAGTCAGTCCGCATCACTGTTTCCTGAGGGTAGCCGTCAGAGCGCGATCAAATCAGCAATCGAATACAACCAGCGACTTTACGAGTCGGGACAACCTCAAATCGGCGAACCTGTTTTTGATGGAAAGGTCAGGGGAAACTTCGAGGGCGACGACGAATACCGGCGCCAACTGTCCGTCAACGGGTTGGACGCGATGGGTGAACTGCTGATTCCGAAAATCAGTGTGGATCTGCCTATCATGCACGGCGCGAGCCAGGATGTGCTCGAACATGCTGCGGGTCATCTGGCTGGCACGAGTCTGCCTGTCGGAGGCAGGAGCACTCGTGCCGTGATTACCGGGCATTCGAACCTGAAGGGGGCGACCCTGTTCACCCGACTCGGGGAACTCGATGAGGGGGACCCGTTCTATATCAAGGTCATGGGCAACACGCTCGCCTACCGGGTCAACGACATCCGCATTGTCAGCCCCACGGACACGAAGGTGTTGAAGATCCGGAAAGGACGGGACGAGGTCACGCTGCTGACCTGCACCGGGCAGGGCAACACGCTCCGTCTCCTCGTCACCGGGGAACGCAACAGCATGCCCGACCAGGCCCCATTGCCCGGCGATGCGCCGAGCGACACGAAACAGGCGATCGTCATCTCGCTGATCGTCATGGCCGGCGTGCTGATCATCGGGTTCGCGGCCTGCCGCAGCCGGGATGTGTTCGGCCGGCATGTTGGAGGTCATGGGAACGGAAGTCGATAGCCGTCCCATACGGATCAAGGACCCGTCTCATCCGTGATGTTGCTTCGCGGATGAGACGGGTCCTTGATGTTCCCGGCGGATTGGAATCCGTCAGTCGTTCACATGCCATCCGTCCGCATGCTTGGCGGCACGCACCCTCACGAGCACGCAGCCAGCGCCCGCGATGGTCATGATCGCCGCCAATGTGGCGATTGCGGTGGTGTCCGATCCGGTGGAGGCCAGACCGTCGCCGGTCACGCCTGCGGCCTGCTTCCTGGCCTGTTCGGCCTTCTGCTTCTTGGCTTCGGCATCCTTCTTGGCTTGGTCGGCCTTCTTCTGGGCTTCCTGCTGCTTCTTGGCTTCCTCCTCGGCCTTCTTCTGGGCTTCGGCTTCGGCCTTCTTGGCGGCGGCGAGCTCCTTGTCGGACGCCTGCTTGTCGGCGAGCTTGGCGTCATAGTCGGCCTTGGCGTTGGCGTATGCCTTGTCGGCCTCATCCTTGGCCTTGTTCGCCTCATCCAGCTTGGACTGCGCTTCCGTCAGCTTCGCGTTCGCCTTCTTGAGGTTCTCCTCGGCGTTCTGCAGACGCTTGATGGTGTTCTGGGCGTCGTGGAGCTTGCCGGTGGCCGTGTTGAGGTCGTCCTTCGCCTTCGCGTATGCGGCCTTGGCGTCGGCGATGGCCTCGTCGGCGGCCTTGACCTGCTTGTCGGCGGCTTCAACCTTCGCGTCGGAAACGGTCTTGGCGTCGAGCGCGGCCTGCTTGGCCTTCTCGGCCTCGGCCTTCGCGGCCTTGGCGGCGGCTAGGTCGGCTGCGGCCTTCGTCTTGTCCGTGTTCGCCTGCTTGATCGCGGCTTCCGCATCCGTCTTGTTCCTGGCGGCGGTTTGGGCCAGCTTGTCGGCGGTATCGATCTTCGCCTGTGCGGCGGCGACTGCCGTGTTCGCCTTGTCCACTGCCGTCTGGGCTGTGGTCTGGGCGTCGGTGGCGGTGGCGGCTGCGGTCTGGGCTTCCTTGGTGGCCTGCTGGGCGGCGGAGTACGCTTCGTTCTTCGCCGTCTGATCCTTCCTGGCTTCCTCCAACGCCTTGGCCTTGTCCTCGTTCGCCTTCACGGCCTCGTCATAGGCTTTCTGCGCCTCGTCGGCGGCAGCCTGCAAATCCTTGGCCTTCCGTGCGGCCTGCTGGGCCTTGTCGGCGGCCTTTTGCGCGGACTGCTGGGCGGCGGCCAGCGCCTTGGCCGCGGCGGAGGCGTCCTGTGCGGCCTGCTTGCTCTTGGACAATGCGGCCTGCCAGTTCGCGTCCGCGTTGGTCAGCGAATCACGCCATGCGGTCAGATCCGCCAGATACGCGTCCACGTCCATGACACGCCCCGACTGGTCGGGGGTCGCGTACTGGAACGTCTGCCCGTGCGTGGTCCCGAAGCCGAGCGTCCCGTTCTGGCTGATCGCGAAACCGGTGACCGTGTAGCCCTTGTTGACGACATTCAGATAATGGCCGGTCTCGCCCACCGCGTTCCCGTCCTTGTCCTTGCCGTCCAGCACGCCGTCGGTCATGTCCTTCTCGTAATTGGCCTTCTCGGTCGTGTACCAGCCGTCGAACGGGTCCTTGTAACCCCAGGCCATGTTCTCGCCGACGTCGAACTGGCCGGAATGGCCGATGTTGTCGTCGGACCAGTCGACGTTCGCCATGCTCATCGCCATGAGCGTGTCCGACACCTTCAACGGGGCCAATCCCTCCTTGGCGCGAAGCTGGTTGATCTCCTTGATGAACGCGAGGGACGCGATCATGTTGTCGATGCTGGTCGCGTCGCCCTTCTGGCCGTTCTTGATGCTGGACAGGTAAAGCGTCGTGTCCTCGTCGGTGAGGACCTTGACCGCGTCGGACGCGTTCCTGTCGCCGAAGTAGGCGACGGCGCCCTGCGAGAGCTTCGACTGCGCCTGGTCGGCGATCTGCTTCAGCCGGTCAGCCTCGGCCTTCGCCTGTTCGGCGGCCTGCCGTTTCGCCGTGGCGTTCGCCGAAGCGTCGGATGCCGCCTTGTCGGCCGCCTGCTGCGCCTGGTCGGCCTTCTGCTGGGCGGCGGCGGCATCGGCTGCGGCCTTCTTCGCGGCCTTGAGCTTCGCGGCCAGGTCGGAAAGACCTCCATCATCCTTGGACAATTGCTCGACCTTGGCATCGGCCTTCTGCTTGGCTTCAAGCGCCTTGGCCTCGGCCTGCTCGGCCGCGGCCAGCTTGGCTTGCGCGGCGTTCGCCGCCTCGTCGGCCTTCGTCTTGTCGCCGGTCGCCGTGGCCTGCTGCTTCTTGGCTTCGGCCAGCTCCTTCTCGGCGGCGGCCTTGTCGCTCGCGGCCTGCTTTGCGTCCGCGTCGGCCCGGTCGGCCTTCTTCTGCGCATCACTGATGGCGGTATCCGCCTGATCGGCCTTCTTCTGCGCGTCCGTGGCCTGCTTGTCGGCCGCATCGATATCGGTCTGGGCCTTGTCGGCGTCCTTCTGATGGGAGGCGGATTCGGCGGAGGCCTCATCCTTCGCGGTCTGTGCGGCCTGCTTGTCGGCTTCTGCCTTCGACTGGCCGTCGGAGGCCTGCTGCATGGCCTTGTTGGCGTCGTTGATGGCGTTGGAAGCGTTGTTCGCGGCCTGTTGGGCGGCGGCGATCTTGTCGGCCGTGTCGGTCGCATCCTGTGCGGCCTGCTGCTGGGCCTTGCTGGCATCGTCGTAGTTCGCCTGCGCCTGCTGCTGGTTGTTTGCGGCTGTCTGCTGCTGGGCGGCGGCGTTGTCGAGGTTCCGCTTGGCGGTGTCCAACGCGGCTGCGGCGGCGTCGGCCTTGGCCTGCGCCTCGGTCACGCCCGTCGGGGATGCCTGCGCGATCGCCTGATTGGCTTCCGCCGTGCTCTGCTGGGCCTGTGCGACGCTGTCCTGCGCCTGCGCGATCGCCTGACCGGCCTGATCGCCCGTGGTCGTGGTCTCGTCGGCCATGGCGACCGCGGGGGCGGCGAGCGTGGCGAGCGTGGCCGTCGCGGCCACCGCGACTGATGTGAGTTTGCGTGACATGTTCGAATCCTTTCTTCCGGAGTCACTCCCATTCTAGGAGGGGGGATGCGTGTCCGGCGGCCCCGGTCCGGAATCCGGCCCATAGACCCGCCGGCATGCCGTATGCGTCCCGGACGCATCTATCTTGACGGGCATGTCCACGCCCGGCCAACTGCCCGCCCCAGGCATGCCCGTGCTCGCCTCCCCGGCGGCATTGCCCGGCTGCGCGCCCACGATGCGCGTCGCGTCGGCGCGCATCGTCGAACGGCATCGGCATGATCCCGGCGTCCGAGTCTCATACGATCCGGACGGGCGCATGGACGAATCCTACAGGCCTGCCCTGCCGCCCGTACGCCTTTCCTAGTCGAGCACCCACCCGTCGTCCGGATCCGCGGCGACGCTCACCGTCGCATCCCCGTCCGGGGCGGGCGTCTGGTCGACGACGCCCACCGGTTTCGGCCTGGCCGGCATGAGATCCGACCAGTCGACCGGCGTCGCGTCCGGCACGCCCGCCATGCGGGCCCGCACGTCCGCGTTCGGACCGCACCACCAGCATTGCACCATCTGCAGGCCGCGCCCCATGCGCTCGTACACGCCCCTGCCTTTCGGCATGCCGCCCGAATCCATGGCCTGGCGGATCAGCCGGTTCCCCTCCCTCTCGTTCTGCGCGCTCACGTTCCCCCTCACGTCGCCCGCGCCGACGAACAGGCGGCCCATCTGGTTCTTCGCCAGGCCCGCGTCCGGCAAAGCGTCCATGCTCTCCGCCTTCATCATCTGCGAGCCCAGGATCATCGTGATCCCCTGGGAGCGATGCTGGGTGAGGATATGGCTCACCGACGCGCCGATCCGGCGTTTCAGCCGGTCGCGCCACGCGTCCATCATGATCATGTTGTCCACATCCGGGTCGCCCGTCGGATTCCGTTTCACGCCCTTCGACAGTTCCAGGAGGCTCACGAACTCGTCCAGAAACACGATGATGCGCGGCGGGCGGATGCCGGCCGGCAGCATGTCGATGTTCTCCGCCCCATGCTCCTTCTGCAATGCGAGCCGGCGCCGCCCCTCACGGTCGATCCAGTCGAGCATGGCCGCGCACTCGTCCAACCCGGTCGCGAACCCGGACAGTTTGCCTTTCACGGGCGCGAAATCGTTGCCCGACTTCACCGGATCGCCGACGAACGCCTGCCAGCCGTGCAACAGGGCGGCGTTCACCAGGGTGACGGCCGCGCTCGTCTTGCCGCTCATCGTCTGCCCGGTGATCAGCAGATGCGCCGTGTCATGAGGGTCGAACAGGACCGTGCGCCCGTCGTCGCCGACCGCGAACGGCAGGCCCGTCGAATCCGGGTCCGCGCCCATGAGCCGCCAGTCCGCCATGACCCGTTCCGGCAGCGGATCCATGCGTGACAGGAGGAGCGTGAGCGGCGCATCTCCCCTGACGCGGCGCGCGTACATGAACCCGCCGGTCGCGCGGAACGCGTCCAGACGGCCCATCGCGCCCTCCACGCCCAGGCCGGCCGGCAGGGCGAACGACGCCTTGACGAGCCGGCCGCCCCCGTCCTCGACGCGCAGCGTGGTCACGGGACGCCCGTCCGCGCCCGTCGCCTTGGACGCGGCCCACGCCTCGTCCAGGCGCAGCCTGATCATCCGGTCCATGTCCCGGCGGGAACGCCAGTCGCGCGCGTCCATGCTCGGCACGCCGCCCGCCCACAGGATCGCATGCCCCTGGTCGCGCCACTCCCACAGCGTCTCGTCCGCACCCATCGCGCTTTTCAGACGTTCCTGCACGCGACGCAGATCCGACGCGGTCAGCCCGCCCTCCAGGCGGATCGGGATACGCCATGCGCTGTTCGCGCCCACGCCCAACTGGCTTGCGGCCCCGACCGTGGGCGGCGTTTTCAGGGCGAGCGCGCACGCGTGCGACACGATGACGCGCGCCAGGAGGCTGCGCGCCCTCGAATCGCCGGTCAGGGCGCGCAGCGTGTCCGGCATCCCCCGGTTGTCGTCCGTGTTGGGCGCGTGCACGAACTGGAGGAGCCGGGAGCGGGGCCGGTCTCCTTCCAGCCAGGGCAGGAAGTCCGCGATCGGGCTTTCCGAGAACGCGCCGCGCAGGTTCGAACGCATGTAGTCGGCGGCCGTGTACGCGCGGCCTATCGCCATCGCGTACGATGTGATCCGCCAGCCGGCCGGATCGGCGATGGTTTCCGTGTTGTCGTGGAAGATCGTTTCGGGGGCGGGCAGTTTCACGGGTTCCAGGCCGCCCGACATGATCGATTTCAACCGTTTGTCCTCGCCGATCAGCCGCATGTAGCGGACCGGATCGTCATGGCGGCGGGTCAGCGTGTCGGACATGAGCGGCCGCATCGTCTTCGGATCCCAGTCATAGGAGTCCCAGTCCGCGTCCACGCTCACCCAGCCGTGCCCGCCGCCCGGATCCGCGGTCACCAGTATGTTCTCCGTGTTCATCCAGTCGCCGAACGCGCCGGGCGCGGCCCCTTTCAGCCAGTCGCGGGAGATCATGTCCCAGTCGGCGTTCGACCCGTCGATGCGGAACGAGCGGACCGCGGGCCTGCCGTCCCGGGACGCGACGATCCTCACGTCCGTGACACGTCCGGGGAACGCGCCGTACATGGCGCCCATGCGCGTCTCGTCGACCATGAGGCGCGCTTCGAGCATCGTCCGGTCGGCGAGCAGGTCCGCCGGGTCGGGCGCGTCCGCGGGGCAGACGGCGACCGTGACCCGCGTCCTGTCGCGCCCCATGAACGCGAAGCCCGCAAGCATGCCGTCCGCCTGGGTGACGGGCGTGAACGTCTTCATGGTCGAATCGTTCGCCCATTGGACGGCGTTCGACACGTCCAGTTGGAAGACGCGCGACCCGTCCGCGCCGACACGCGTGTCGTGCGCGCCGCCGGGCAGCGCGTCGAACGGCGGCTTGTTCAGGCCCGCGATCCACCGGCCGACCATGAGGCGGCTCTCATAATCCGTATGGAAGCGTTTCCGGTTCGCCCGCCATGCGGGCCACATGGGGGCGGCGGCGCCCAGGCACATGAGCATGGGCATGGGCCACCAGACGCCCGTCCACGCGGATTGGAGGACGCCGAGAACGAGTCCCGCGCCCAGTCCCGTGAGTATCCACGGCAGCCGTTTCCTCGCCCATCTGACGCGCATGCGCCGCATGTTCGAATCCAGGCCGCGCACGGTGCAGGTCATGTCGCGGCGCTGCTGGCCGACGCCCATGACGGCCAGCCAGCAGGCCAGCATGTCCGCGCCCGCCATGATCGGACGCCACGTGCCGGACGCGGACGATATCCACCCGTAGTCGAGGCATGCGATCGCCATGGCGGGCATCGCGTCCGCATACAGGGGAGACAGCCCGCCGTCGAGCCAACGGGAGGCGCGACGCCATGACGCCTCCATGCGCCGCTCCCTCTCGTCCCCGGGCGCCGGCCGGCCGTCCAGACCCTTGCCGGACAGGACGGGACGCCGGGCCGTCAGACGGGCCGCCAGCCAGCCCAGGCACCAGACGGTCATGCCCGGCAGACGGAACGCGGTCAGCATGAGCGCGACGACGAGCGTGAGGACACGGACGAACGCGTGCGGGCTGGACGGTTCGTCCCGTTTCGTTTTCGGCCGCGACCGGCCGTTCCGACGGTATGCCATGCGCGCCGCCTATGCCGGCCCGCGCATAGGCGCCCCCCGCAGACGACCACGGAAAGGAGCCATCATGGGCGTGGACAGGAACGGGAGGAGCCACAGGCCGAGCGGACTGCCGCAGGGGTATGCGGGCACGTTCGACAGGACGGGCGGGGATGCGGGCGGCGACGTGGCCCCGCCCGACCCGCTGATCGCCATGGCGAGCGAAAGCATGCGCATGCGCGCGCTGACCGACCATACACAGGTGAAAAGCGCGTCGGAGACGCGGGGCCTGCTCGACATGGCCGACCATGTCGAATACGGGCCGGACGGCGCGATCCTGTACGACGGGGACGGGAACATCCTGTTCCGTGAGGATCCGTCCGTGCCCGGACTCGACTCGACGGTGATGCGGCACGATCCGAAAACGCAGGCCGCGGTTCGAGCCGCGTTCCAGGCGGACCTGGGCGAATACCCGGCCGCCGGCCGGCGCGCCCTGATCCGTGCCGCGAACCGGCATGCGAGCGCGTATTCACGGCGCCGCGCCATCGATTCGAGCCCGAACCGCAGGTATCTGCCCGCATCCACGATCGCGTCGAGCCTCGCCCGGCGTGCCGACCGGGACACGGCGGACCGGATCCTGCGCGAACTGCACTACGAGGACGCGAACGCGAGCGCGAACGTGATCCGCGCCGGCTACCCGGACGACAAGGCGAGCGCGTTCAAATTCATCAACTACACGAAGATCCGACGCGACAAGGACGGCAGGCCGGTGCACGGCGAATGGACCGACCGGGACGGGAAGCGCAAGAGCGGGATCATGCCCGAACCGCGGGGGGCCGCGTCCCGCGCCTACCTCAGGATGCTGTACCAGCCGACCGACGGCGTCCCCTCGAAGCAGGAGTGCGACCGCATGGCCCACGTGTTCGCCCGCATGGACGATCCGGACATCCAGGCCAGGGCGTTCTGGAACCTGTGCCACGGCAACGCGAACCCGGACGACCGGTGGGACGACGTGAACTTCGAAATCGGGCTGATCGGCCAGAAAAGGACGGACAGGGGCGGCGCCGCGCTGCTCGACGCGTACAGCCGGCGCAAAGGCGGTCAGGGCAACGCGGCGCGCATGCTCGCCTACAGGAAATGCATGAGCCGTGACGCGGCCGTCCGTTTCCTCGCCATGGACGACATGGACGCGCGGCGCGCGCACACCCAGTACACGCGCCGCCGTCGCAGCAGGACGACGGGGCTCATGGAGGACGTGAAGCCGAAACGGCTCACCGAGATGCGCGCGTTCATCCACGCGGTCTACCAGATCCCCAACCGTGAGGTCGACGAGTACCGGGCCGTACGGGACGCGGACGCGTGACGATCATGGAAGAAAAGAGGGGGGCCGTCCGGTTCCCGCCTGCCCCGATGGGGTTGCGGGACCGGACGGCCCCTCTTCCTGTGCCGGAACGGCCCGTCATGCGACGGGTCGGGGTTCGGCGGGCTCCCAGTCCTCGCCGATCTCCTCCTCGTTGACCCAGTCGCGCTCCCACAGGGAGTAGCCGCCGGCCAGCGCGTATTCCACGCCGGTCAGGCCGTTCAGGTCGGCCACGTGCAACGCGTCCTCCTTGGACGCGCACCATGTGGCGTTCTGCGCGTCCGGCTCCCATGCGCCGTCCGTGCCGTCAAGGTCGGCGTCGTACAGCCATGCGCCGTCCATATCGCGGCGCACCGCGTATTCGACGCCGCCCTTACCGTTCAATCGGACCATGTCGTCTTCCTTTCGTCCATGATTGATGCCGTTTTCCGAAGCCCGCTATGCGTCCCCGCGCAGCATGCGCGTGGATTCGGCGAGCATGAGGGCCGCGAGGCGTCCCGCGGCGCGGATGCGTTCCAGCCGGGCGTCCAGCGTCCCCTCCCCGTCCCCGTCATGGTCGAGGATGAGGCGCAGCACGCGTTCCACGTCGCGGGCGAGCGTGGAGTCCAGCCACGCGAACAGGGCGGCCCGTTCCGGCCGGCCTTCGGCCAGTCCGGGCACGTCGGGCACGATCGGCCCGTACGCCTTGCGCGCCGCCGCCCATTGGACGCGCAGCAGTTCCAGCGCGATCGGGCGGATGCGTTCCGTATGCCCGTCGGCGAGCAGGCCGGCGCGGGCGAACGTGAGCGTCAGCTGCGTGAACCCGTATCCGGCGACGTTGAACCCGTGTTCCGACCAGGACGGGTCGTACGGCCTGCGCTCCGCGAGCGTCACCTCCGGCACGGGCTCCGGCTCGGATGCGGCGGATTCCGGCGCCTGTTCCGGCACGGGTTCCGGCTTCGCCTCCGGATCCGTCGCGGGTTCCGTCCCGGATGCGACGGGTTCCGGCTTCGGCGTCGGATTCCATGGATCCTCGCCCGGACCCGAACCCATCCACCGGTCCATCGTCTCACGCCCCTGCGGCGTCTCCCACGGATCCGGCGCCGGGGCGGGCAGGCCCGCGCGAGGACGCGCCACGGCCTCCCCCTCCGGCCCCGAGGGCTTCGCCTCCGCGACGGGGGCGTCCAATCCGAACAGATCAAGCATGACGGGCTCCTTCCCCACATGATTCCAACCGCCGGTATGCGTCCCCGCGAACCCGACGCGCGGATCGTCCGGACCGACGCTCGACAAGGCGTCCCGCCGGCCCGACGGTATGATCCGGGCCAGCGGGCAGGCGCGCGCCACCGGACACCAGGCGCACAGGCCCGACGGCCTCAACGGCAGGACGCCGTCCCCGTCCGCGCCCGTCGCGCGCACAATCCCGTCCCATGCATGATGGAAACGGGACACGGTGTCCGTGCACGCCGCATCCGACAGGTCCGCGGCCGCCCACGCATGATGCTCCACATACACGTCACGCGCCGCACGCACCTCGCGCACGCCGTTCGCCTCCAGCATCAGCCGGTACAGGCGCAGCTGGTCCGCATGCCGCCGGCGGGCGTCACGGTACTTCGGCGTGCCGCCCGTCTTCCAATCCACCACCGTGCCGTCCACGTCACGATAGTCCACGGCGCCACGCAACGGGATGCCGTCGACATCCGCCTCCAGATCCTGCTCCAACGCGGCCGGCTCCAACACGCGGCCCAACGCGTCCGTCAAAACGAACCCCGACAGCTTCGCCGCCGCGGCCCCCACCCAATCATCCTGCGTGGCGGGCGAACCGTCCGGCATCGCCACGCCGGGCGGGATCGGCTCATCGCCCCAACCCCGCGCCCTCCACCGCTCGTACTCCACGCCGACGCCCCTGGCGCACAGGGCCCGCCAATCCGGGGCGACACGATCCGGCGTACGGCAGGCAAGCTCCAACGCGGCGTGCGCGATGCCGCCCAGGACGAGCGGACTGCCCCACAGACGGGGCTTCGGCATCAGCTTCTCCGCCGCCCAACGCGCCGGGCACGACATCCACTTGTCCAACGCGCTGAACGACGCGTGCGAGGGACGCGCCAGACGCGCACGGGCGACACCCGCCCCCATATCGAACGTCATCAACAGTTCATCACTCATACGCGCGCTTATGCGTCCCCCGAAAAAAAACAGGCCGGGGCCCGCCGGCCCCCTCCCGGAAAAGGAAGGGGACGACGGGCCCCGGCCTATGCCGCCGCCGGTTCAGGCGGCGAGCCTCCACGCATGGTCCAGGCACTCCCACAAGGGGCAGTACCGGCGCGACGCCCACTCGAACCCCCTGAACGGGGGGACGGTCAGTCGCGGGTCGATCCGCGCGAGCTCCCTGTCGCACAACGGGACGCCCAGACGGCGCAGCCACGGCAGACGCGCCATCGCCGCCCTCACCATGCGCGCGTCATACGAGCCGTCCGCCGACGGCCGGGGCAGCGCATGATGTTCGGACAGGAGCGGGAGGAACGATTCCGGCACGTCCAAAAGACGCGCCGTCTGGCCCGCGGCCAGCATGCCCGGCATCACCATCAGGCCAGCCCCCTGACCGCATCCACATCCAGGCCGGGCGCGGCGGACGCCAGCGCGTACTGCAGGTCGGTGGGCGACGAGCCCGTCGGCTTGACCGAACCCGCCAGATCCGGGTCGAGCGCGAGCGCGACCCTGGCGGCGCGCCTGACGCCCGCCATGTCCTTCTCCAACGCCTGGCCGACCAGGATCGCGCGTCGCAGCGGATCCGTCTCGTCATGCCATGCGACAAGCAGGCCGACCGGCGCCGACAGGCCGCCCTTCAACACGGCCAGGGCGAGACGGTCCGCATCGTCCGCGTCCACGTCCGCGGCGGACGCGACCACGCGGCGCGTCCGCCCGTCGTCCAGCAGGGCCAGCGCCTCGCGCGCCTGACGCACCCGATCCGCGGTCCACGCGAACGCGGGGCGCGCGCGTTTCGGACGCGGCCTCGCCTCCACGGCCTTCGGCTCCGCCGGCCCCGCGTCGGACTGCGGTTCCGGCGCGGCCGGAACATCCGGCGCGGGTTCCGGCACGGGTTCCGGCTGCGGGTCGAAACCGTTCCAACCCCGATCACCATCGAACATCGACATGCTATTGCTCCTTCAATCCAGGGACGGATATCGTCACGCCGCCCCTATGCGCGTGCGACGCATCATGCCACGCCCCGTCGAACAGACGGCGGCGCGGCCCCCGGGCATCCGGCGCAAGCCGCGGACGAAAACGAAAAAAAGGAGACAAAGAAAAGGAAAAAGAGAAAAAGAGCAAAAGAGGAAAACACGATACGACACCATCCCATCAGCCATCAGAAAAGAAAAAAGACAGGACACCGACACCCAGGAACACACGCGACGGACACCACACCACGACGGAAACACCACAAAACAGCACCACATCAAGGGGAGGGACCGTTTTCCCTTGCAAAAAACCGGATATCGGGGGCGCATAGCCGCCCGCCATGACTCAGGCGGCTATCACGTTCGTGACCGGCGGATCCGGCGGCATCGGCAAAAGCACCGCCGCCCGCATGCTCGCCCACGCGCTCGGCTCCGCCCGGCTGCGCACCGCGCTCGTCGACGGCAACCCCGGACAGCAGTCCCAACGCGCCTGGCTGAACGTCCCCGATTCGAAGGCGTTGGAATACGCGTTCGTCGACGGATTGCAGTCCGCGCTCGTCCGGCCCCGGGACACGGGCGGCATGTTCGCGCTGCTCGCCGGACCCGCCGACCCGCATTCCAGGGACATGACCCACGACTACCTGGAAGCGGTCATCGGACTGCGGGCCATGTGCGACATGATCGTCGTGGACGCGGACCGTGTCGACGGGCGCCTGTGGGACGATCCCGCTTCGTTCGCGGGCGGCGTCATGCGGCCCATGGTCGAGACGGGCGGGGCGCGCATCCTGTTCAGGATCGGCCAGTCCGGCTCGCAGACGGACGACGGGCTCGCCGCATTGGACGCGATCCGCCGGCCGGACCGGATCCGCGCGGTGGCGGTCGCGCCTCCCGGCGTGAAGCCGTGGCCGGCCCGCCCCCGGCGGGCGCCGGCCCCCACCGCGACC
>OBUQ01000399.1_pt1 | contig 38793 bp, 30 predicted proteins | sample 1494951 | NCBI WGS metagenome assembly OBUQ01 (sample SAMEA2579938, study PRJEB22360) | human gut metagenome | biome: human gut; feature: human-associated habitat; material: faeces | place: Denmark | collected 2008/2010
TGGTTTTCGTCGACTTTATTCTAAAGGATTTCAAGGTGTCTGTTTGCGTTTATTAAAAAAAAGAAAAAGTGTTGGCAACAGAAGGGGTCACCAACACTAGATATTATAGAGCCAATAATAAAAACCGATCAATTGATCGGTTTTTTTATTTGTTTTTGATTGTAAAAATAAGGTCGATACTATTCCGTATCGACCTTTTTCTTTTACTTGCTAGATAATTCAGTGTAGCTCTTTACTCGTTCTTCCATGTCTTCAACTGTTTGATTCAACATTTCTTCTACTACGGAATCATCCTTCTTGATGTTATGCAGCGCAGAGAAGCGTGTTTGCCCTTCTAAGAAGGCATTCATCTTGCTGAAGTCTGTTTTCTTGAAGTCGATGCGCATTGGGTCTTTGCCCTTTTGTGCTCGGACTGGATCGTAACGATAAAGCGGCCAATAGCCAGATTCTACAGCTTTAACCGATTCTTCGATTGACTGGCTCATTCCGCCACGTATTCCATGATTGATACACGGTGTATAGCCGATAATCAATGATGGTCCTGGATAAGCTTCTGCCTCTTGAATTGCTTTTAATGCTTGTGTCGGATTTGCTTCAATCGCAACCTGTGCGACATACACGTCACGATAAGTCATAGCAATCATACCAAGGTCTTTCTTCTTCGTCTTCTTACCACCCGCTGCAAATTTTGCAATAGCAGCTGATGGCGTAGCCTTCGACATCTGTCCCCCAGTATTAGCATACACTTCATTGTCCATTACAAGGATATTTACATCCTCACCAGATGCTAGAACATGATCGATTCCGCTAAAGCCGATATCATAGGCCCAACCGTCTCCACCAATGATCCATTGACTAGGTTTAGCAAACATATCTTTATCAGCTAAGATGGATTGTAACTCATCATTTGTTTCTTCGCTTAGAACAGCACGCAACTTAGCCGCACGTTGCTGGCTGCCTTCACCTTCTAACATGTGATTCAACCAATCTTGTAGCTGTGCTCTTGTATCCTCTGTCCCAACACCGTTTTCTAGCGCTTTGGAGATTTTGTTCGCCAAACGATTCCGTTTCGTTTCATTGGCCATATGCATACCTAAACCATACTCAGCATTGTCTTCAAAGAGCGAGTTACTCCATGCAGGACCGCAGCCCTCTTGATTGACCGTATATGGTGTAGCTGGTGCAGAACCGCCCCAGATAGAAGAACAGCCAGTGGTGTTAGCAATCATCATTCGATCACCAAATAACTGAGTCAGCAACTTCACGTAAGGAGTCTCACCACAGCCAGCACAAGCGCCTGAGAATTCAAGTAGGGGCTGCTCAAATTGAGAACCTTTTACTGAAAATTTCTTGGCCGGATTTGCTTTTTGACGAAGAGTCATCGCAAATGCCCAATTTACCGCTTGTTCTCTTTGTTCTTCGTATGACTTCATGACCAATGCTTTTTCTTTTGCAGGACAAGCCTCTACACAGAGTCCGCAACCGGTACAGTCTTCTAAAGACACTTGAATACGATATTTGAAGCCATCTTTTCCGCGCATATCCCGAGTGATAAATCCTTCAGGTGCCGCTTCCATCTCTTCCTCGTCTGCAAGGAACGGACGAATCGCTGCGTGAGGACAAACAAAGGCACATTCATTACACATCGTACAAGCCTCAGGAATCCATTCTGGAACCTCTAAAGCAATACCACGTTTTTCATAAGCAGCAGTACCAGAAGGCATTACACCGCCCAACATACCATTTTCAATCAAATCACCCACTGAAAGCTGATTGCCTTCTTGACGATTGATTGGTTCTAAAATATTACGAATATAGGCTGGTTTATTTTGATCTTCGTCATCAACAATTGTTTTCACTTCAATCGTTGCCCACTCGGCTGGAATTTCGATTTTTTTCAGTTCAGCTACAGTAGCATCAATCGCCTGCCAATTTCGTTCAACAATTGTTCTTGATTTTTTCCCATAGGCTGCGTCTACTTCTGCTTTAAGCAGCGGCAGATAGGTCTCATGATCCATAATATCTGTTAACTCAAAGAAAGCTGTTGACATTACTTGATTGATCCGACCGCCAAGTCCCGTTTTTTGAGCGATCTCCATTGCGTTGATGATGTAAAAATTAATATGATGCTCTGCTAAATAACGTTTGATTCGACTTGGTAATAATTTTTTGATCTTTTCCTCATCCCAAACTGTGTTCAGTAAGAAGGTCCCACCATCTTTCAATCCTTTGACTAGGTCATACTGATGAATATAAGCACTATTATGACAGCCGACAAAATCAGCGGCTTCCACATTATAGGTAGAAAGAATTGGTTCTTTCCCAAAACGGAGATGAGAATTTGTTAAGCCCCCTGATTTCTTAGAATCATAAGAGAAATAAGCCTGCGCATAATAATCGGTATTATTCCCGATAATTTTGATTGCTTGTTTATTTGCTCCAACTGTTCCATCTGAACCAAGTCCCCAGAATTTTGCTTGGAATGTTGATTTTGGTGTCAGATCTAATACACTACTCATTGGAAGAGAAAGATTTGTTACATCGTCATTTATTCCCACAGTAAAGCGCTGTTTCATATCAGCAACTGGTAATAATAAATGATCAAAAACTGCTACGATTTGATCTGGTGTTACGTCTTTTGAAGCAATACCGTAGCGACCGCCAATAACGATTGGACGGTTTGTATGACGATATAGCACACTTTGGACGTCTAAGAGCAATGGTTCTCCATCAGAACCTGGTTCCTTCGTCCGATCCAAGACTGCAACTTTCTCTACAGTTGTCGGTAATTTTTCCAATAAGTTCTCTGCTGGAAATGGACGATATAGATGAATATCCAAAAAGCCGACCTTTCGCCCGTTTTGATTTAAATAATCTACGGTTTGCTGAATCGTTGGTGAAGCTGATCCCATAGCAATGATTACTTCTGTCGCTTCTGGATCTCCGTAATAATTCGTCAAATCATAATTTGTACCGCGCAATGCATTGATCTTGCCCATGTATTTTTGGACAATTGCTGGCATTTCATCATAATAACGATTCACCGTTTCTCTTTGTTGGAAATGAATATCTGGATTTTGTGCGGTACCAGATACATTTGGGCGATTTGGATTCATCCCTAAACGTCTGAAATCAGCTAACGCTTCCCAGTTCATCATTGCCTTTAGATCTTCATAGTCAATCACTTCAATTTTTTGCAGTTCGTGACTCGTTCTAAACCCGTCGAAGAAGTTCATGAAAGGCAGTTTGCCCTCAATACTCGCTAAATGGGCAACGGCAGACAAATCCATTACTTCCTGAACGCCACCTTCAGCCAGCATACAAAAACCTGTTTGCCGAGCTGCCATTACATCACTGTGATCTCCAAAAATACTTAATGCATTCGTAGAAACTGCACGTGCTGCTACGTGAAACACAGTAGGTAACAATTCACCAGCAATCTTAAACATGTTCGGAATCATCAGCAGCAAACCTTGTGAAGCGGTATATGTTGTAGTTAAAACACCTGTTTTCAAAGAGCCGTGAACGGTTCCGGCAGCTCCTGCTTCTGATTGCATTTCAACCACTTTTACTGTTTCATTAAAAATGTTCTTGCGACCTTGCTCTGCCCATTCGTCAACGACTTCTGCCATTGTTGAACTAGGCGTGATTGGATAGATTCCGGCAACTTCCGTAAACGCATAAGAAATATGGGCTGCTGCAGTGTTTCCATCCATCGTTTTCATAGTTTTCATCATTTGCACCTCGCTTAAACCAATTGCTCCTATCTTGTCTTTTGAATATACTGATCAATTTCATTTGCTGCTATTTTCCCTGCACCCATGGCTAAGATGACGGTTGCCGCACCTGTAACGATGTCACCACCGGCGAAAACTCCTGGAATTGACGTCGCACAAGTTTCTTCATCCGCATCAATATATCCCCATTTATTTAGTGCTAGTTCAGGGAAAGTGTCCAATAAGACTTTATTGGCTCCTTGTCCGATTGCTTCGATTGCTGTATCTGCTTCAATAATGAATTCACTACCTGGAATAACGATTGGTCTTCGACGTCCCGATTCATCCGGTTCGCCCAATTCCATCTGAACACACTTGACCGCCTTTAATCGCCCGGCCCCATCATCCATGTATTCAACAGGATTGCTTAACCAATGATACTCTATTCCTTCTTCTACTGAGTGATGATATTCTTCCTCACGAGCAGGCAATTCTTCCAATGACCGACGATACACGATAGAAACTTTGTCAGCGCCTAAACGTTTGGCAGAACGTGCTGCATCCATCGCTACATTTCCGCCGCCAATGACAACGACATTTTTCGATTTCTGAACAGGTGTATCATAGGTTGGAAATTGATAACCATGCATCAGATTTACACGTGTCAAGTACTCACTTGAAGAGTAGACACCGTTTAATGATGTTCCTTTGATTCCTTGGAATCTAGGGGCACCTGCTCCCACTGATAAATAGCACGCATCAAATTCGGAAAGAATCTCATCCATTGTAATTGTTTTTCCAACGACCACGTTGGTTTCGATTTTCACACCCTGAGCGACGATTCGTTCAATTTCTTTCTTCACAGTACTTTTTGGTAAACGGAATTCTGGAATTCCATATGTGAGTACGCCACCTGGTGCATGCAATGCTTCATAAACAGTCACATCGTACCCCAGCTTCACCAAATCTCCAGCTGCCGTTAACCCGGAAGGTCCTGACCCAATAACTGCAACTCTACCCTTATCGCCAGTGACTTCCTTATATTCTACTGGTTGCTCTAAAGCCCAGTCCGCCACTAAGCGTTCCAGTTTTCCGATCGCTACTGGTTCAAATTTTTTCGATCGTCCTAAGCGACATACCATCTCACATTGCTTTTCCTGTGGACAAACACGCCCACAAATTGCTGGTAGATTCGTATAACGACTTAAAATCTCGTAGGCTAATGGCATATCGCCTTCTTCGATTGCTTTAATAAAGCCAGGGATATCAATCATTACGGGACAATTTGTAATACAAGGCGCATTTTTACATTGCAAGCAACGGCTTGCCTCTAATTGTCCCTCTTCTAACGTATAGCCTAAAGCGACCTCGTCGAAATTCTGATTTCGAACCTCAGGTGCTTGTTCTCGCATCGGGGTTTTTGTATAACTGCGTTTAGCCATTTGTATTCACCTGCTTTTCATAGCTTTCATTCGCCAGTAATTCTTCCGGACGGTATTGCTGCATCCGATTGACGAATTCATCCCAATCGACTTCTTCGCCTAAAAATTCTGGTCCATCAACGCAAGCAAATTTAATAGAGTTCGCCACAGTTACACGACAGCCTCCGCACATCCCCGTTCCATCAATCATGATCGGATTCAATGAGACATAGATAGGTACATCATATTTTTGTGCTGTGAGTGTACAAAACTTCATCATGATACTTGGTCCAATTGCCCAAGCCATTGAGATGTCTTCCCGTTTGAAGACATCTTCCATTGCCTGAGTTACTAGACCCTTTTGACCCACAGAGCCATCATCTGTCATCAAAATCAGTTCGTCAGAATACTGTGCACATTCCTCCTGTAGAATCAATAACTCCTTATTTTTCGCCCCAAGAACAGTAATCACACGATTACCCGCCTCTTTTAACCCTTTAACGATTGGGAATAATGCCGCGATTCCAACGCCACCGCCAACTAAGAGAACGGTCCCATAATTTTCGATATCCGTTGCCTTACCAAGTGGTCCAACAATATCCATTAAGGCTTCTCCAGCCATAACAGTAGCGAGCTGGGCAGTTGATTTGCCGATCACTTGAAAGATTAAGCGTACCCAACCCGCTGCTTTGTCCGTATCCACGACAGTTAGCGGAATCCGCTCACCTTGTTCGTCGATTCGCAAGATCACAAACTGCCCCGGTTGTGCTTTCTTGGCAATTCGTGGTGCCTCAACTAAAATTTCATATTCAGTTGGCGCCAGTTCCTTGCGTTCTAATACTTTAAACAAAATCTCACTCCATTCTTCCCAGGTGACCCTTATTCCGCTGCTTCTACCAAAGCTTTCACAAATGCTTTCAATACTTCTTCATCCTCATCATCAGCTTCATTTTCAATTTTCACTGTTTCCGCTGCTTTTTTCGCTCCAGTTTTCGCAAAAGCCTCATCAAATGCAACTGCTGCATGACAGAAGTAATCTGGATACAGTTCGCTATCTCCACTTCCTACTACACCATAAATTTTTCCTGATAGATCTTCGTCAGGTAATTCTTCATGTAAATCTTCTAAGTCAAACGGCAGTTCACCATCTCCATCGGTATAAGTAGCTAGAACACAGATATCCGCATCTTCATAAAAATCTGCTTCTGCATCATCCGCTTCAACGCGTTCAACGTCGACGCCAATTTCTTCAAAAGCATCCTCCAAAATTTCAGAGATTCCTTCTGTGTTTCCTGTGTTGGTTGCATAAACGATTTTTGCTAGTGTCATTTTGTTCATCCTTTCTTTTTTGGGTTTATACATTTGTGGTGCATATATAAAGTCAGACGAGCTGACTATTATCACTTTGAAATAAGAACTTTTGTACCTCTAACTTCAAAATCAGATCCATCAACTGATGGCTTTCCAATTGAGAGTAATTCTCACAAGGTTTCTTCAATCTCTTTGTTTTAGGTAATTAACACCTTGGTATTATCATACCTTAAAATAGTGAATTATTAAACATTGCTGAGAGATTTTTATTCTAATTTTTTCGATAAACAATTCCCTATTCGTGTTTTTTTATCTCCCTTATGCTTCACAAGAAAAAAAGTTGTATTTTTTCTGAAACTATCATAAAGGTATCGCTTTCTAAGAATGACAAAAAAGAGCTGATAAAACAAAACATTTTGTTTATCAGCTCTCTTTTTCGCGTTTATCACCCATAAATATGAGAAAATAATCGGTTCAAATTCTTTCTATTTTTTAATTTTTTCGGTTGTTTTTAGAATGAACAATTGAAAGTTCATTTCTTTATCTGCTTGTCCTGTCTTCACTTCATAATCGTTTTCAACCAACTCATCATACATCGATACAAGTAATTCTAGTGGAAATTTCGCGACTTGTTGCATTGCTAATTTCACTCGATAAGGATGGACGCCTAACGTTTCCGCAATATTAGCTTGCTGATAACCGGTTTTTTGTAAAATTTTTGTTTGCAGCAGCAATCGAATCTGTCCAATTAATATTGCCGTTAGCTTGATCGTTTCTTCCCCTTGCAAATGTAATTCCTCGTAAGTTTGATAAGCTTTTTCTGTGTCTCCCTTTAAAATTCGTTCAGTCAATTCAAAAATGTTATGTTCCAATGTCTTTGGTACCAAATCCTCTACTAGTTGAAGAGTGATAGTGCCTCCCTCACCAGCTAATAGAAGTAATTTTTCAATTTCATTCATCGCCTTTGAAAGATCAAAGTCTGTTAAGCGTAAAAATAGATCAAATGCTTCTTTTGAAATTTTCACATGTTCGTTGCTAATATAGCGCTGTAGGAAGCTGCGAAGATCTCGCTCTTGCAAAGGAGCTGCTTCAACAATAGTGGTTTTCTTCAGTGCTTTTGTAATTTTTTTCCGAGCATCCAGTTTGGGATAGTTCGCCCAAAAAACAACAATCGATGTGTCTAATGGCTGCTTCAGATACTCTACTAATCCATCAACGTCTTGGTCTGGCACATTGCTTTTTTTCTCTCCTGTTAAGAAGTAAGGTTTCTCAACAAAAATCAATCGATAATCACCAAAAAAAGGCAAGGTTTCAGCCTCATCAATCACCGCACCTAAACCATTTTCTTCCATATCAAAGGACATAAAATTTAATTCTTCTAAATCATCTTTTTTCATTCGATCCATAAAAGCTTGCCGAACTTCCTGAATCAAATAATCTTCCGTTCCAGTAATCAAATAAACCGGTTTTAAAGGTTCATTTCTAATCTGTTGAAGGGCTTCCTGTGTGTTCATGTAACTACTCCTAACTTGTATTCAAAACTATAAAAATAGGCTGATCATTCTTCTACTCACAAAGAGAAAAAGCTTCAACTTTCCATGCTACCACGTTTATTCCGGAAAATCTATCATGACTTTAACCCTTCCTCGTTTCGTCACCGCTGACCATTGATAATAGATCATCCCGTGTTGATCAGTTCGTAATATTCGAATCTGATGTTTCTTTAACTTTTCTAAAGTTTCCTCTGTGGGATGACCATAGCGGTTCCTTTTACCTACAGAAATAATACCATATTTAGGAGAGATTTTTTCCAACAGCTCTTCACTCGTCGAAGTATTACTGCCATGATGACCAACTTTGAGAAAGTCTGTTTTCAATTGCGGATAATTCTTCAGCAAGTCCTTTTCACCGGTTATTTCTAAGTCTCCTGTTAATAAAAAGCGCTTCTTATTTAATTGAAAATAAGTAACAAGAGAATCATTATTCTCGCCTTCACTTTTTTTCGGTGACAGTATTTGAATCTTTAAGTAGTTTCCGACAGTATCTCCTTGCTTTATCAGATGAATCTTTGTCCCTCTAATTTTTCTTATCATGCTCTGTAATTCTTTTTGCGACCCTCGAGCCAAATAAAGATTTTTCACTTTTATTTCATCGAGTACATGAACTAACTCACCCATATGATCCGCATCATTATGAGTCACCAGCAAATGATCAATCTTGCGACACCCCTGCGATTTTAAAAATGGCAATAAATTATAGTCAGAGAGATGTTTTGATTGCCTTTTCTGCCAATTGTCCTGTTTAAAAGTTAATTTTCCACCAGTATCTATCAAAAAAGTTTCTCGTTTAAAGGGAAGCTTGATAAAAATGCTATTCCCTTGTCCCACATCAACAAAGGCTACTATACCGTTGGTTGATATAGAGATTGAGCCGAGAAGAAAAAAAGCTGTGATCAAAAAAAGATAAATGCTCTGATGATATTTTAACCGATCAATAATCAAAAGAACTACTACTAGAAGAAGAAGAAATAGAAAAAATGATGGTTTTCCAATCGTGAAATTAGGGAAAGTAAAGACCTGCAAAAATTTCTCAAGAAGAAGAAAGAAAAACTCTATCGTATTACTTAGTATTTTCGGTATTGGAGCAAAACAGCCTAGAAAAAGTAATAAGCATCCAGGTAAAATAATCCATTCAAAAATTGAAAATAGCAGTAGAGTTAGTACACCGCCAATTATGCTCCATTCACTAAAACTAAAAATCAATATTGGTAAAGATAAAACCGAGAAGACGAGCGTCTGCTCCCACGTGTGAATAGGCAAATCGTTTAAATATATTAGTATTAAAGCAAAGTACAGACTTAACTGAGCACCTACAGACCAAAGAACTAAGGGAAAGCTTAAAACTAATAGGAAAAGCATTATGCTCCATTGATCCAGTTTAGAAAGTAAAATGTCAAAAGTTTGACAGACAAAACCAATGATAAAGCTTAAAACCGCTCGAATTGTACTAAAACCGCCACCTGTCAAAATAATGAATAACACGCCAATACAACTTAAAAAAATGAAACGCGAGTCCCTTGTTAATCGCGCTCTCTTCAACAGCAAATCAACGCCTCCCAAATAAAACTGGATATGCATTCCTGACAAAGTAAATAAATGTAACAGTCCAGACGCTTTGTAACCTGATGTATATTCTGTGAATGCAGCATCCTTGTAGCCAATTACCAAAGCCTTAAGGTAACTGGCAAGTCGGTTAGAATACCTTTGATCTATGCGAAAAATCAACTGCTGTCGTAAATCACTCAGGTTAAATCCTCTTCGATCAAGTTGCGTTAATGAATTCACTTGAAGAATTCCTTGGATTCCAAGACTTTGATAATGGGCTTTTGCATTAAAGCCTTTGAGATTTCTTACTGAATCAAACGTTTCCGTTTCTCCGCTAACTAGTCCTAAATTTGGCGGCTGGTTAGCAGTCCAACGTTGTTTTTCTTCTGGAGACTTCAATGAGTAGTAAAGCACGTACTTTTTACCATCAACTTTCCCGATCATTTTTAAGGAACTGCCATCAACAGTGATCGAATCAGATTGAATATAGACGGTTTTATTTAATATAGATTCTGAAGATTCCGAAAATTGGTTTACATAATAATACGTTCGTAAACCAATAAAAATGCTGCATAAAAAAGCCAACAAAAGCATCTTGTGGCTTTTCATGCAGCAAAGTCGAATCAATAAAATAGTCGCTAGTAAAAATAACCAACCATTAAACTGATAGATCAGACTAGCAAATAAAATCGGTAGTAGAATCGGTACAATTAAGAAATTTCGAAAAGAAGCTAAGGCTTTGGTAATGTGGCAGCATCTTCTCCTAGCTGAAGTTTTGTAAAATATTTACTTTCTAGGTGTACTTGATGTGCACTCGCTCCTACTTGATCGATCAACTCAATCGCATATGGATCATTACGATAGTCTTTCAAGTAATGAATTTTCTTGATACCGGCCTGCAGGAGCGCCTTTGTACATTGTAGACAAGGAAAATGAGTTACATACACCTCGGCTTGATCCGTTGCAATACCTAGTTTGGCACATTGTAGCAATGCATTCATTTCCGCATGGATCGTGCGAAGACAATGACCATCTACGACATAACAACCATCATCAACACAGTGTACATCTCCACTGACAGAACCATTATAACCTCCTGCGATGATGCGTTTATCACGAACGATTGTGGCACCCACTTCTAAACGGGTACATGTACTCCTCAATGATAATAAAACAGCTTGCGCCATAAAATATTGGTCCCAAGGTATTCTTTCAGTCGTCAAATTTTTACCCTCTCTTTCGATCTTTCTTATATTGTAATCGAGTCCTTTAAATTTTCAAGCATCTTTTCGTCGATGTTGACTACTTTCATCACCCTTTCACTCTTGGGAAAACTGCCATTTTCCGCGTGTTACTAAATATTACACATTTTATTTTTTACCGATTCTTAGCCAATGCCGCCTATGGTGTTCATTTATATCAAAATACGCAAACGAACCTGTTTGCTTCTTATTCACAAGTATTAGCAATGATTATCATACTAATGTAAAAATATTCCTTCGCATTTATTGGCAACAAAAAGTGATAACTCATACCTCACAAGGATAAGTTATCACTTTAAACTATTTAGTCTACAAAACATATACTTATTTTAATCGTCGATTATTCTTTTTCTACTAAAAATGAAGAAAAAAACTAATGCTCCGAACAATGCGTAACCTGAAATAAGACAATAAATTGTTTGTATAGATATTATTTTTGCCAATAGGCCGTAGATTAGGCTAAAGAGGATCATTACTACATTTTGTCCCAATCCGTAAAATGACATTACCGTAGCTCTGCCTTCATCAGTGATTGTTTCTTGTAGCGACTTGATTAATAACACTTCGGAAATAGACATGATCATCATTGAGGCACCGAAAGTTACAACAGCATAAGTGTGCCAAAGAAAAGTGAAGACCGCTAAGAAAGCGCCTGCAAAGCCATATAAAATAAATATCCATCGAATTGATCTGCACTTTTTATCAACTTTGGGGGCTAACAAATCTCCTAAAGCAACAAAAATGAATCGCACTGTTAACAAAACACTCACCCAGTAGTAGTCCACCTTAGAGTCGCGGATAATCAACGCATCGAACTCATCAAGATAACTTACAAGATTAGAAAACAGAATAAGAAAAAGGACAGTCAGCAGAGAAAGACTGTTGTCCCTAAAGAGCTGGGCCGCATCCTTAAATGTTCTATGAATAGCAATCGTCGAGTCATTTAATTGATTTGCATAATAATTTTTCTCCTCCAGTTTTGAGGCAAGCAACGCATTGATGAGACAGATACATGCAGACAAAAGAGAAATTTCCGCGAAGCTAATAAAAGTCACTAAAACACCGCTAATAACAATGCCAGTCAAATTTCCAATGTTTGCGAAAAAACGGCTCCTGCCATAGATTCTGCTAAATTGGTCTTCACGATTTTTACTCTTCAGATTATCATAGATTAGACTTTCCTCTGTGCCAGAAACAAAAGCGTTTCCAATGGCCAAAAAAAAAACCAACAGCAAACAAACTGAATGATTGAGAAAAAGACCAGATAAAAAAACATAAACCTTCAACAAATGAAGCAATAACCAACATATTTCTACGGCTCCATCGATCGGCCAATATACCAGAGGGTATTTCAAATAAAATACTGAACCCACTCCAGAGAGAAACGAGGATAGCAATCTCAGATATACTCATCCCTCTTTCAATAAACAAGAGCGTGTAAAATGCATAAATTGGCAGACAATGACTCATAAATTTGTAACGATACAATAACTTAACATTAAATGGTATCATTTTTTCTCCTCCCTTTTGTTTTTGAGCAAGACTATTTCAGGGAGGGCCTCGAACATTTTTTTGAGATTCGTTTTAACAAGGGTATCGAATCATTTTCATGGTTTCTCATCTCCTGACTATGGAATTTTTCGAGAACTTTTTGAAAACGTTATATTCTTTCTTATATTGTAATTGAGTCCTTTAAATTTTCAAGCGTTTTCTCACCAATGCCGGATACTTTTGTTAGATCATCGATCGCGTTGAAGCTGCCATTTTCCTCTCGATATTTGATTATATCCGTCGCCTTTTTCTCACCAATTCCTGATAATTTCTGCAATTCTGTCGCATCCGCTGTGTTGATGTTGATCTTTTCCTGAGATTCCCCTCCAATTGATCCATCTGACTCAACTGTTGCTTCTTTTAATCTAGGGATTTCCTCTCCAACTTTAGGTACATAAATGATTTCTTGGTCCGACAAAAGCTTTGAAAAATTGATCTGATTCTGATCCGCTTCAGCTGTAAAACCGCCTGCAAGATCAATAGCATCCATTAGACGCATGCCTTTTGAAATACGATACATTCCTGTTTTTTTGACCGCTCCTTTGACATCGACATACCACTCTTGATTGATAGATTCACTTGTTTCTACCTTACTGCTCTCTGAATAATAAACGGCTGGATCTGTTAGCTCTTCTTCAGATGTTCTGGAAAAGAAGAAAAAAAGAATAACTGCAAGAATAGCCGGTACTGCTAGCCAGTAAGGATACTTTTTTAAATACTCTTTCATAACTACCTCCTTTTCAATAAGTTACGCAAACGATCTCATTTTTTCGGACTATTTTTCTCAAAAAAAAAGAATGTTAGATCTATTATCTAACATCCTTAATGACTTCTATTTCATTGATTCCAAATACTCTAAAGCATCCTTCACTGTCTTCACTGGAACGATCTTCATATCTGTATCCAGCTTTTTAGCTGCTGCTTTGGCTTCTTCATAATTGGATTTAATACCTGGTTGTGCTTCCTTCATTTCTTTTGTAATCTCATCATCAGGAGCGAAAAAGACCTTATTTTTATCCGCCGCTGCACTAGCGACCTTCTTATCAATCCCGCCAATTCTTCCGACCTCTCCTTCAGAATTAATTGTTCCAGTCCCAGCGATCTTCTCACCGTGACGCAGATCCTTGTCAACGAGCTGTTCATAAATTTCCAGTGTAAACATTAAGCCAGCAGAAGGTCCACCGATATCACCAGCATCCACCTTCACTTTATCCTGCGAGTCAATCTCCGTGTGATCAGTTAAAGTAATTCCAATCCCGGGCTTTTTATCTGTTGGTAATTTAATCAACTTCTCGGTAGCTTCTTTTGTTTTGCCATCATGTGTATAGGTCACTTTCATTTTTTGACCGACTTTTTGGGATTTTACGTACTTCATAAAATCTTCGCTGCTGGTAAATGTTTTTCCATCTGCTTTTGTAACCGTATCGCCAACACTAATTTTTCCAGCAAAATTTGAATTTTTCTCTACACCTAGTACATAGACCCCTTTGTACTCCATTTTATAAGGTCTATTAGCTAATTTTAAAGCTTGTTCAATTGCAAAATTTTGAGACGTTTCCATATTGAATTTTTGAATCTGCATATATTCGTCATCACTAGCACCGCCAGTCAGTTCATCAGCAGAAATAATTTCATGAAAAGGTTCAATTTTTGCTTTTAGAGCTGTAAAAACCGTTGCTCGACGTATACCAACTGAGGTTAAACTAAAAGATCCTTTGTTTTCATCCTTTTTATCATTGACTGTAATCAACTCTTTTAAATTGATTGTCTCTCCTGGCTCCTCGATGTAATAAGGAATCGGTACAATCACACAAGCCACCACTGCTAATGCTAAAAATATAAGTAATAATCGTTTGACGAGTTTATTATTTTTCACTATTCTCACGCTTCTCTTCCAACGCCCGATAGACTGCATCAGGCACATATTCTTTAATATCTCCGTTAAAGGCCCAGACTTCCTTCAAAATTGAAGAACTAATATGACTGTATTTCGGTTCTGCTAACAAAAAAACTGTTTCTAATTTATGGTCTAAATGATGATTCATATAAGCAATCTCTTTTTCATATTCATAATCTTTGACACTTCGAATGCCCCGCAGCAAAAATTTTGCTCCGAGCTTCTCTGCGACATTAACTGTCAGCTCATTTTCCTGACCAATCACCCGTACGTTAGGAATGTGTGCTACGGTCTCCTTCACAACCTCAAGCTTCTCTTCTGACGTGAAGTAACTTTTTTTCGTTGTATTCACAAAAACGCCAATGATTAACTCGTCAAATAATTTTGCTCCCCGTTCAATTGTATCAAGATGACCCATAGTCAAAGGATCAAAGCTACCAGGGAAAAGCGCAATTCGTTTCATCCTAATCCTCCCAATCGTAAATCGTTACAGCAGTAATCCCATAATCTTGACGTTTACGTTCTTTCAAATTTCCGATTGCTTTAGGCAGAACAATTTCTTTCCCAGTCTCACATACAACGATTGATGTTCTGGTCAGTAAGTCATTATCAAGCAACAGATTGATTTGCTTCACGATTTCTTGTTTTGCATAAGGCGGATCCAATAGCACTAAATCAAATTTCACTTCATTCGCAATCAGCTGCTGAATTGCCTGATTTGCCGGCATTTTCATCAATTGAAAGGCTGATTCGTTCTTCGTCACAGCAATATTTTCACGAATGATCTCCATGGCGCGAAAGTTTTTCTCTACCAAAACGGCTTGATCCATCCCACGAGAAACAGCCTCGATTCCTAGAGAGCCGCTACCAGAAAATAGATCCAATGCTTTTCCTCCGTCGAAATACGGGCCGATCATATTAAAAATAGCACCTTTTACCTTATCCGTCGTAGGTCGTGTATTATTTCCTGATAAAGTTTTTAATTTACGACCACCAAATTCACCTGCAACCACTCGCATGAATTACATGCCCCTCTCATTACTATTCATCAGTCAAATGCACAGCTAAGGATATCTCTGTTTTATATGATCCAAAGCCCATTCAGACTCATTTGACCTCTTTATTATCAAAGAAAAAGATGAAAAATGTTTGAACAAATCAGACATTTTTCACCTTACTTAGACTGTTTCAGCTAATCGAATCTTTGTATTGGCTTCCACGACATCCAACTCATCGTCATCTTTAACTTGATAAGCGGCCTTCGTTCCAATTCGATCCGCAAAATTCATTTCAATATCTGGTCGATAAGACCGCTCAACTTGACGTACAAAATGTAAGCCCTGTAGCTTATCTTCTGTTTCATCAACGACCTCTTCATTCACATACAAAACGACGTATTTCATTTTTCTTGAGACAAAATGAATCAAACCAAATCGTTTTAAGGTTTTTAATTGCTTTAAAGAATATACCCAAACAATGATTCCTCGTCTTTTCTGCATTACAAATTCTATGTTATCCATGACAATTCCCCTTACAACTAGGATTTCCAGTTTCAAAAAAAGGATTTCCCGCATTGACTTTGATTTCTGATGAGATGGTTTTTGCCAAACAAATGCCGATTTCATCTAAAAGTTGCTGAAAATCAGTCTCAGCAAGGCGATAAGCGGCTACTTTCTCATTCAGATCAAGAGCTCGCTTGCTTAAACGAACGTTTCGTTGCTGTTGGCGATAATTTGGCGAATACTCGCCGTAAGCAGCGATTTGCTCATATTTATCCTTTTCTGCTTGAAACGTTTTTTTTAGCTGTGCTACCTCTGAGCATTCGTTCATCTGTCTCTTTGCTTGCAAATAGTTTTTATAGCATCGACTTGCTAAAATTTCTTGAATCAATCGTTGATTCTGATCCTCTAGCTGAAAAAAAGCATCATTAATGATCAACCTATTCACTATCCTTTGTTTTTTCTGGTTCTTGTAACAAGACTAGCACACTTTCTTGATTAATTGCAACGCCTAGCTCTGAATCGGAGGTCGTCACTATTTCAGTCAAATGTTCATGGCTAATCCAATCCAAGAGATTAAACAACGGATCTATCATTGGCGAATAGAAAAAGCCATCTTCATAGTCGAGTTTGGCATTTTTTGCCAAATCTTTAAATTCGGTTGGTGTTAATTCAAAAGACAAATTGCTTAAATGAGCACCCTGATCTGTTTGCCACTCCTCTAAACGATCTGTTTCCAGTACCTTTTTAGGTGTAGTTAAAAAACTTTTTAAAAGTTTTTTACTGTTAGTCATCGAACTGTCAGCAGTTGGCAGCTTTTCCAGTTTGCGTAGCGTTCGATAAACATTCATAGCATTGATTGTACGTTCTTGCTTCTGCTGGTTTAAAAGGGTCCAATCAAGATTGCTTTCTTGAACACGATTCGCTAAAGGATTTCCACTGTTAATCTGATAGGGCATTAAGCGTAAAAGATTTTCAATGTCTAAATAAACGGCTCCTACCAATTTTTCATTATCTCCATTGAAAAATAGCATTGCAAATGTATTGTTGTCAAAAGCAATCAATGGTCGAAAACGCATATCGTTTTCACTCAATTCAATCTGCACAGGTTCTTCGTCATAACTTAATGCAAAATCCGCAGATAGATTGATCTGATCTGATAGTTGACTGCTACTCATTCCAAGTTTGAACGGTTTGACATCAGCCTTCTTTGCCATCACTTTGATTGTACTAACCTGCCCAGACTCTACATTCACTTCCAGAATCCCTTGATCTAGAGAATACTCTCGCGTTTGAAAAAAGAAGCCACTGTCTTCTATCTTGATAGGTCGCCCAAATTCCTCTTCAAAAGTTTCGATGGGCTCTGAAATGTAGTTTGCATACCCCTCAGCCTTAATCGATTGATGCTTTAACGCCTTGTGTCGGACAACTTGATTCGTAGGTGCGGCAGGGCTCTTTTTTTGCGTAGGCGGAAAGAGGACAGGCTGCAAATAGTAGCCGATCATAACTAAAAACAGAATACTAAGAAAACCAATCACTCTTTTCACGCAACAACGCTCCTAACTCATACTAAACAAAATCAAACTATTTTTCTTTCACTTCAATTAATAAGTCTCCAGATGTAATACTTTCCCCTTCCTCCACATATAGGTGTGAGACTTTTCCAGCGAAACGAGCATCAATGGAGGTTTCCATTTTCATCGCTTCTGTAATCAATAACGGTTGTCCTTTTTCAACATGATCGCCCTTCTCAACAAGAACTTTCAATACTGAACCTGTCATTGTCGCACCAATCTGTTCACGATTTGTCGGCTCTACTTTACGTTTCGTTTGGACAGCACTCTTGATTGACGCATCCTTAACAAGTATTTCACGACGTTGACCATTCAAGTTAAAGAACAATGTCCGGTTTCCTTCAACATCCGCTTCACCGATTTCATCTAAGCGAATAATCAAAGTTTTTCCCTTTTCGATTTGAACGGTAATTGTTTCCCCTAATCGCATACCACTAAAGAAGGTTGGTGTATCTAACAAAGTAACGTCCGCAAACTGTCCATAGGATTTTTGATAGTCTAAGAAAACTTGTGGATACATTAAGTAGCTTAATACATCCGTTTTACTAGGTTCAAAGCCGATTAATTCTTGTAACTCTTTTTTCACTTTATCAAATTTTACTGGTTCAGCAAACTTACCTGGACGTTCCTGCATCGCAGGACGGCCTTGTAAAATGATCTGCTGTAATTTCTCGGGGAATCCGCCAACTGGCTGTCCTAGCTCGCCTTGGAAGAAGCTGACTACTGAATCAGGATAACTTAACTCATCGCCACGATAATAAATATCTTGTTCTGTCAGCTCATTTTGTACCATGAATAAAGCCATATCACCCACAACTTTAGAGGATGGTGTTACTTTTACAATGTCACCAAACATCATATTAACCGTTTGATACATTTCTTTGATTTCATCCCATTTTTCGCCTAGACCTACAGCTTTTGCCTGCTGCTGCAGATTCGAATATTGTCCACCAGGCATTTCGTGGTTATATACCTCTGTCTGAGCAGCCATAATTCCATTTTCAAAGCTTGCATAGTATGGGCGAACATCTTCCCAATAATGATTCAATTGACGAACATTCTTCAGATTCAGATCCGGTGTACGTTCTCCATATTGAAGCGCATAATATAAACTGCTCATACTTGGCTGACTCGTTGCCCCACTCATCGCACTTGTAGCAACGTCTACGATATCTACCCCAGCTTTAACAGCGGCAGACAATGTAATAATTCCGTTTCCAGCAGTATCATGAGTATGCAAATGAATCGGCAAATCGGTTGTTTCTTTCAGTTCACTAATTAAGCGGAAAGCTGCCTGAGGTTTTAACAATCCGGCCATGTCCTTGATCGCAATCATATGTGCACCGATTGCTTCCAATTCTTTAGCCATATCTCTATAGTATTGAACATTATATTTTGTGCGGCTTGGATCTAAAATATCTCCTGTGTAGCAAATCGTTCCCTCAGCAATTTTTCCAGCATCACGTACGTACTGAATACTTTTTTCCATTTGAGGAATCCAATTCAAGCTGTCAAAAATACGGAAAACATCGATTCCATGATATGCCGCTTCTTTAATGAATTCTTCCAAAACATTATCTGGATAATTTGAGTACCCTACTGCATTTGATCCACGAAACAGCATTTGCAATAACGTGTTTGGCATTGCTTTACGTAATAATTTCAAACGTTTCCAAGGATCTTCTGTTAAGAAGCGGTAAGCCACATCAAAGGTCGCTCCCCCCCACATTTCACTTGAGAACAATTCAGGAATTCCTTCACCCGTAGCTTGAGCAACATTTAATAAATCATGTGTTCTGACACGCGTTGCAAGTAAACTTTGATGGGCATCACGGAAGGTCGTATCAGTAAGCAACACGGAGTCTTGTTTTTTAACCCAATTAGCTACCGCCTCTGGTCCTTCTTTGTCTAAAACATTCTTAGCAGTAACCATTTCTTTTTTCTCAATTTTTGGTGTTCGAGGTGTTTCAAAATAGCGTTTTTCTTGTTTTTCAATTCCTGGAAAACCATTCACTGTGATTTCTGAAATATAGCGCATTGTTTTATTTCCACGGTCGCGAACACGCGGAAACTCAAATAATTCAGGTGTATTATCAATAAACGTCGTTTTCGCATCTCCGCTTTGGAACACAGGATGACTGATGACATTGTGCATAAACGGAATATTGGTTTTCACTCCACGAATTCGGAACTCAATCAAGCAACGTTGCATTTTTTCAATGGCTTGATCAAAATTCAATGCATGGGTACATACTTTTACTAATAAAGAATCAAAGTATGGTGTTACAGTTGCTCCTGCATAGGCATTTCCTACATCTAGACGTACACCAAAACCACCTGGTGAACGGTAAGTATCAATTTTCCCAGTATCAGGCATGAAGCCATTTAATGGATCTTCCGTGGTTACTCGGCATTGGATTGCCGCACCTGACATTTGGATGTCTTTTTGTTCTGGTAAACCAATCTCTTTGTGCAGGTCTTTTCCTTGAGCGATTAGCAATTGCGAAGTAACAATATCCACTCCAGTGATTAATTCAGTAATTGTGTGCTCAACCTGGACACGAGGATTTACCTCGATGAAATAAAAATTATCACCTTCAACTAAGAATTCGACGGTACCAGCATTTACATAGCCCACGTGTTTCATTAATTGAACGGCCGCTTGACAGATTTTTTCTCGTTGTTCATCAGTTAATGAAATACACGGTGCGACTTCAACAACTTTTTGATGTCGTCGTTGAACAGAACAATCACGTTCGAATAAATGAAGAACATTTCCCTTTGTGTCACCTAAAATTTGTACTTCAATATGCTTAGGATTGGCAACATATTTTTCGACGTAGATTTCATCGTTACCGAAAGCCGCTTTCGCTTCACTTTTGGCACGATCATACCCTTCACGTGCTTCTTTTTCATCATGTGCTACCCGCATTCCACGACCCCCACCGCCTAAAGCGGCTTTGATCATGATTGGATAACCGTGTGATTCAGCAAATTCTAAAACACCTTCAACTGTGTCGACCGGACCATCAGAACCTGGAATTGACGGAATTCCTGCTTCTAACGCGGCAGTCTTTGCTTTGATTTTATCGCCGAAAATATCTAAATGGTGCAACTCGGGCCCAACAAAAATTAGTCCCTCTTCCCGACAGCGCTTCGCGAACTCAAGGTTTTCAGAGAGGAAGCCGTAACCTGGATGAATCGCATCCACTTTTGCTTCTTTCGCCACCCGAATAATATCTTCAATATCCAAGTAGGCATCAATCGGTTTCTTCCCTTTTCCGACTAAATATGCCTCATCTGATTTGAAGCGGTGAACGGAATACTGATCCTCTTCAGCAAAGATCGCCACCGTTTTAATGTTTAACTCACTACACGCACGAAACACCCGCGTTGCAATTTCTCCTCTATTTGCTACCAATACCTTTTTCATGCACTTCACTCCTGACTTTTTAAGTATTCATACTCGATTGCGAGTTTTGTCCGTTTTTCATCCGCACTAATATTTAATGCAAAAGCTACGCCCACTGACAATACAAGTAAGCTGTTTCCTCCTTGACTCAAGAATGGGAACGTGATCCCAGTCAATGGAATAATTCCTAAAATACCACCAAGATTAATAAAAACTTGTAATAACAACAAACTTCCAATACCGATACAAATCAGCGAATTGAAAGGTTTTTTCGAACGAATCCCAACCAAGTAAATTCGTGCGATCATAAAAATTAAAATTGCTAATATAATTAAAGCGCCGATCAAACCAACTTCTTCTATTACTATAGAAAAGATGAAGTCCGTATGAGCTTCACTTAAAAAACCTTTTTTCTCAATACTATTTCCCAGTCCACGGCCAAACCAGCCACCATTAAACATAGCGTAATAACCGTTGACCATTTGATGTCCTTGATCTAGCTCATATTTGAAGGGGTTTTTAAAACTCTCAAATCGACTGACGATATATTGGAGCTTCCCTGGAAAAATTGCTTCACCAAAATGCGTTAAAAATTCAATAACAAGAAAACTTCCAACTATTCCTGCACCACCAACAATCAAACTATAAACCCAGTTAACTCCGCTAGCCAGAAGCAAGATCAACGCAAGCAATGTGATAATAGCGGCATTTCCCATGTCTGGTTGAACGGCTACTAAAAAAATCATTGCAAAAACCAGCATTAGTGGACGTTTCATATCTGTCACGAAATTTTCTTGAATCGTATCTTGACGCTTCGACAAGATATAAGACAAATACCAAACGACCATAATTTTCAAATACTCAGCCGGCTGCATACTAAATGATCCGATCCGAATCCAACCTTTAGCGCCATTTACTTCATCACCAATAAAAAAGACAACAATCAACAAGATGAATATGAAATAAGTCGCAATAATAATTAGCTGCTGACTTTTCAATACATCTGTTTTCATCTTGTACATCAAACTGATCATAATTAAACTTAAAACCCAAAAAATTCCTTGGTTCATCACCAGGCTTGTTGGGTTCACATCATTTGTAATCAGCAAATAGGAAGTTGAACTGTAAACAAAAATCAATCCGATCACAGTTAAAATCAAATAAGGAATCAAAATACTATAATCTAAAAAATGTCGTTTCTTTATCTTCGTTGGCAAGGGTTAAGCCTCCCAGCCGGCATCCGTCAGATCCTGACGAGTTTCGTACAATTCCGTATATAAACGATTTAACTCTGCTTCCAGTTCACTAAGCATTTGCTGCCCTTCTCCGCGCTTCAAGATACCTACTTTTTCAGCAAAGAATACTTGACGTGAGAAGCCATACATTTGTGTATCAACGACTTCTTCAAAAGCTTTACATTGAGAGATACACAAACTATTCGTTTGATTGCGAATCAAAAGCTTGATTCGATCAGCATCTTCTTGCAACACTTTAATGGCAAAATCAGAAGAAATATTTTCCATTCTGCTTCCCTCCTATCTTGATTTCAACATTATAACATAGAAAAAAATTAAAAAGGGAAAAAATACGTGAGACTAAGCTTTTTCTAAACTCTTTGTTCGGATTTTGACTTTTACACAGCCTGTAGAATATTACAAAGAGATTACAACCCAGAAACTTTATATGAAAGCGCGAAAAATCAATTCTTTTTGCAACCCTCCCTGTGAAACAAAGCTTTCATATGAAACATAACAGTTTTTTATAATTTCCAATTCTACAGTTTAACAATACGTTGATTAGATTTTGATCGAAGCGATGACAATCGTTCCTTACCGCGACTTATTCACTGAACATTTTTTTAATCCTAAGCACGACAAATAGCCTACTAATTTAGTAGGCAAAAAATCAACTATTCAATTAATAAAGATCAGCTTACTATGAATCTACCATATACCAAAGTTGGATTTTTTTATTAAGCAATTACCATGAGTTATTCTCGTTTGCGAATATGATCTAGTAGACGCTTTCGTCTTTTTTTTAGATATTCAGGTGGCTTCTGGAAGAGCTTCTCATTCGCCTTTTCCTCTGTTATTCTTTGAATCAGTACGAGTCGCGAGGGACTTGTGCTGTCATCTATACGAATATCCTCCAATGTGGCTCCAGCAGTTACGCAAGCAGAGATTATCACCAGTGCTTGACTATCAGTCAGCTCCCTTGGATCAATGTCGCGAGGGAATTCAATTGCTCGTACTAGAACATCTGCTTGTGGTCTTTCTTCCGTAATTACTAAGTCTTCAGGAATGCAGATATCTGCTAATGTCTGTTCAGTTTGTAACACCTGCGCTAGTGTTTCTGTTTCTTGGATGTTAGCATCAGCAGTTTTTGACACCTCAATATCTTTTGAATCGAAGATCGGTGTTTCCCGTTTTTCAATCATCTTTGCATGTAAAACTTTATGAAATAAGCCTATACCATCTTTTTCAAAGAGGTTTAGCTTTGTTAATTTTTCTAAAGAAGCTCTGATTTCTCCGGCTGTTTTCCTTGGGTCGAATCCTTTTAAACGAAGATGTTGACTCTTGCCGTTCGTGTTCGCAAATTCAGCATCTAATGTATACATTCATTCTTTCCCTTCTTTTTTAATTTTTCTAATCTTCTTGATTATCGTCATGAACCAACTAATCCAGCTAACGGCTGTTTAATAATCTGCGTAAATATTTTTTTAAGCTTGTCAGCAAGATATGTTTTTGCAGGGAATAGCTTTATCAACAATAAGCGCCATTCTCTCTTTTCAAAATATTCGGTAAAAAAAATGTAATAGCGGCGCAATGTCGCATTAGATCTAGTTCGTAAAAAGATGTAGTGAACCAAATCAGCAAGCATAAAAGAAAAATCCTCTTCACACAACTCTTCTCTCACTTGAAGCGCTACCAATAATTGGATCGCGCTATTTCCATCTTTCGTATCTTTGTAAAAGTGCTTGATTCTTTTTTCTAAAGTCCTGCGCTTTATTGAAAAAAGCTGCTCCTTTTTTAATCCATGTTCCTCTACCATGATTTATCTCCTTATTTCATTCATTTCTCTCAATTAAACATCGCAATCAAAATTCCAATCACCAGCTAAAACGCTCCCTACACCTCACAAAAATAACATAAACTATTTCTCACAAAACATCATGCCAGATTTTTTAAAATAATTAACATATAAGAATTGATCTTATTAAAAAAAATAAAATCAAGGTTTTGATTACTATAAAATAATCATGATAATTTAGAAATTAAAAAAGACCACACATAAAGTGTGATCTTCAATCAAAGCAATGTTCTTATTCTGCAGCTAATTTGCGTTTCTTCGCTGCTTTTTCACGTTCTGATTTATTTAAAATCTGTTTACGTAAACGAATCGATTCTGGTGTAATTTCACAGTATTCATCATCATTCAAGAACTCTAACGACTCTTCCAAGGTTAAAATTCGTGGTTTTTTGATAACCGATGTTTGGTCTTTTGTAGCGGAACGAACGTTGGTCATTTGTTTAGCTTTTGTAATGTTAACACCTAAGTCTTTATCACGACTGTTTTCACCAACAATCATACCCTCATATACTTCTGTCGTTGGTTCGACAAAAACTGTTCCACGTTCTTCAACACTCATAATAGAGTACATTGTAGCTTTTCCATTATCAACAGAAACTAACGCACCATTACGACGTCCACCAATCACTCCTTGGATCAATGGTAGGTATTGGTCAAATGTGTGGTTCATAATACCATACCCACGCGTCATTGATAAGAATTCAGTAGTGAATCCAATCAAACCACGAGCTGGTGCCAAAAAGACCAAACGGACTTGACCGTTTCCTGAATGGATCATATCTTGCATTTCAGCTTTACGTTGCCCTAATGCTTCAATTACACTCCCCATATATTCTTCTGGAGTATCGATTTGTACACGTTCAAACGGTTCACATTTCACACCATCTACGATTCTTTCGATAACTTCTGGACGAGAAACTTGTAATTCATATCCTTCACGACGCATATTTTCGATCAAGATTGATAAGTGCAATTCCCCACGCCCTGAAACAGTCCATGCATCTGGTGAATCGGTATTTTCAACGCGAAGTGAAACGTCTGTATGCAATTCTGACATTAAGCGTTCTTCGATTTTACGAGCAGTCACATATTTACCCTCACGACCAGCAAATGGTGAATTATTCACTAAGAAAGTCATTTGCAAAGTTGGTTCATCAATATGCAGAATTGGTAATGCTTCTTGATGGTCAACAGGCGTCACTGTTTCTCCAACGAAAATATCCTCCATACCAGAAACAGCAATCAAATCTCCTGCTTTTGCTTCTTGAACTTCTAAACGCTGCAAGCCAAAGAAACCAAAGATTTTTGTAACGCGGAAATTCTTAATTGAACCATCAAGCTTCATAACAGAAACTTGATCGCCGACTTTCATCTTTCCACGGAAGATACGTCCGATACCAATACGGCCTACGTAGTCATTGTAATCCAACAATGAAACTTGGAATTGTAATGGCTCATCACTATTATCAACAGGAGCAGGAATTTTTTCAACAATCGTATCAAAAACAGGAGCCATTGTTGGTTCTTGTTCTGCAGGATCATCGGATAAACTAGATGTTCCGTTAATCGCTGAAGCGTAAATAACTGGGAAATCTAATTGATCATCATCTGCACCTAATTCGATAAATAATTCTAATACTTCATCTACAACTTCTTCTGGACGAGCAGAAGGTTTGTCAATTTTATTTACAACAACGATTGGTGTTAAATGTTGCTCCAATGCTTTTTTCAATACGAAACGTGTTTGCGGCATCGTACCTTCATAAGCATCTACAACTAATAGTACGCCATCAACCATTTTCATGATACGTTCCACTTCACCACCGAAATCGGCGTGTCCTGGTGTGTCCATAATGTTGATCTTGTAGTCTTTATAGTTTACAGCAGTATTTTTCGCTAAGATCGTGATACCACGTTCTTTTTCTAATGCATTTGAATCCATTGCACGTTCTTGTAGGCTAACGTGGCTGTCAAGGGTATCAGATTGTTTAAGCATTTCATCAACTAGTGTTGTTTTACCATGGTCGACGTGGGCAATAATGGCCACGTTGCGGATATCTTCTCTGTAATTCAATTTTAATTGCTCCTTTTCTTGTAACGCGAGACTCACTCGATTGACAATTATAACAGAAAATCATTAAGAGTGTTAGTAAAACATTTTCATTTTTTCAGAAAAAGTATTTTCTTAACGATTGTCTTCATCAAACGCTTGGATTTCAGCCATCGCGGCCTGAGTTGCACCAATAAAAAACTCCCGACCTTGGAAGCTTAAGGGCTTTTGATTTTTTCCTGTAAAGCTCATTCCTAACTGCTCCATCATAATCGTTCCCGCTGCATAGTCCCACGGACTCAACATACTGACATAACCAATTTGAGTTCCCTTTATTATTGCGATGAAGTCTAACCCGGCGCACCCTAAAACACGAATCCCCATAGACGCTTGTCCAATTTCTTGCGCATGGTAACTATTTTTACGGTACAGCGCGGCATTCATACCAATTAACCCTTCTCTTAACGACTGATTTTCAGGGGCTGAAATTTCTTCTTGATTAAAGAAGACTTTCCCAACTTTTGGTCCACCCCAAAAAAGTTCATCTCGCATCACATCATAAATAAATCCTAATTGTCCTTTTCCCTCTTCGTAGACAGCAATCATGATACAAAAATTTTCTCGCTGCATGACAAAATTTAGTGTTCCGTCAATTGGATCAATGACAAAAACACGTCCTTTATCGATTGGTGTCTGATCCTGTCCGTTTTCTTCTCCTAAAATCAGAGCCTCTGGATCAAAAGCATTAATTTTTTCAACAATAAAATCTTGAACCTCTTTATCAACATTTGTCACTAAATCGGTTCGTCCATTTTTTTGGTCCACTTTTAGTGCGTCACCTAATCCTGATTTAATTATTTCAGCCGCCTCATAAATCCAACTAATAATTTCTTTTTCCATCTTGATAATCTCTCCTAGCTAAGTTTTGATTGCCACCATGAATAAGTATTAAATAGAAAATATTACATTTTAAAGCGTTTTGTCGTTGTTGCTTTTGCTTTTTGTAATGTTCGATAAATAGAATAATCGCTAACCTCTTGAAAATCACGACCTATTCGTTTTTCTTCTCCGATACTTTTAACAACTGTTTTGAATTTTTTATAGCCTTCTAAAAAGACTTCTTTATCAACACCGTTTTCGTTCGCTTCTTCTACTAAATTCAGAAAGTTGATAACAATCACGATTTCTTCATGTGTCCAATCTTCATCAATTGGATAACTATAATTTGCCATTGATCCACACTCCATTCCAAATTAGTTTACCATAGAATCATCGAAACTTTTGCTTATGGACCATCCTGTTCGTCTACTATATTTAGTTGGTTTGCTCAGACTCTGCTAAAGTTGACTGATAGAGAATATTCAAACGGTTGCCATAATTTGTATAGCCACAAACATTCACAAAAATATCGATGATTCGTTCACATTGATCCTGTCCTTTTGAATCATGCTTTTTTACTAAAAGCAAACCATAAATGAACTTTGCATACAAATCATAGTGAATATATTTCAAATCACGATTGGGCGTTAAATAGCTGAGATACTCTACTAAAATTTTCTCTGCAGAAACTAGATGAACTTCCTGATGATTTGATTTGCCCCTACTGTCTTCTCGCCAGATCTATTAATTTAAGGAAGAAACGAGTAGATAAAAATCGGCAATATTTTTGGAACGACTTTTATTAAGAAAAGACTTGAAATACCATGTCGCACAGATACAAGTTTCGTTTATCCATCTTGAATGAAGTAGCTATTGCCTAGATCAGCAGTTATTTTGGGTAAAAAAGCAGCACTAAACTAGTGTGCACGGATCAATAGAACACTCTTGATTGTGATAAGTTTAAGTTAGTATTTCTATTGAAAAAATCTTCTTCTGAAAAAGCATATTGATAAGGGGGAACGTTTCAGACTGTAAAAAAAAGCCAAAATCCACTAATAATTAGGATTTTGGCTCTCTCTTTTTAAATATGGATTGGCATACCTAAAGCTAATTCAGAAGCATCCATAACAATTTCACCTAATGATGGGTGTGGGTGGATGGTTAAAGCAATATCTTCGGCATTCATACCAGATTCGATGGCTAACGCCAATTCAGAAATCATATCACTCGCTCCAACACCAGCAATTTGACCGCCAATGATGACATTGTCTTCTACGGTAGTTACTAAACGAATGAATCCTTCTGTTTTACCTAAAGATAGGGCGCGGCCATTTCCAGAGAATGGGAATTTGAACGCTTTTGCTTCTAATCCAGCTTCTTTTGCTTCCTTGATCGTCATTCCAACAGTAGCTAATTCTGGATCAGTAAAAGCTACTGCGGGCATTGCTTTATAGTCCACTACAACTTTCTTGCCAGAGATTGCTTCCGCTGCGATTTTCGCTTCGTAGCTTGCTTTATGAGCTAAAGCAGCTCCAGGAACTATGTCGCCAATGGCATAGATGCTAGGCACGTTTGTACGTCCTTGTTTGTCGACTGGAATCAATCCTCGATCTGTCATTTCAACACCCGCTTGTTCTAAGCCCATGTCATTTGTATTCGGACGGCGACCGACAGTTACCATCACATAATCAGCATCAACCGTTTCTTCTTTGCCGTCAACTTCATAACGAACCGTTACACTATCACCATTATCAACAGCTTCACGAGCCATTGCAGAGGTCACGACTTTAATTCCTTTTTGTTTGAAATCTTTTTCAACAAGTTGCACCATGTCTTTTTCATAAGTAGGCAAAATTTGTGGTGTACCTTCAACAATTGTCACTTCAGCACCTAGATTGGCATATGCGCCACCTAGTTCAGCACCGATAACGCCACCGCCAATAATGACAAGTTTTTCTGGAACTTCTGCTAAGGCTAAGCCGCCAGTAGAATCTAATACGCGACCACCGAATTTAAAGCCGGGGATCTCGATTGGACGAGAACCTGTTGCGACAATTGCATTATTAAATGAGTAAGTTTGAGCAGAATCAGGGTGAATTACTCGTAAAGTTTTGTCATCTACAAAGAATGCTTCCCCTTCGATAATTTCTACTTTGTGTTTTTTCAATAAAAATTTAACACCTGAAGTTAATTTATTAACGACTTCATTTTCTTTCCACTCTTGTGTTTTCGTGAAATCCAATTTGACTTTTTCACTTGTGACACCAAACATTGATGAATCAAGTGAGTCTTGGTAATGATGTCCCGCAGAAATTAGCGCTTTTGACGGAACACAACCGACGTTTAAACACACGCCTCCAATATATTCACGCTCAATAATCGCTACCTTCTGTCCCATTTCAGCGGCGCGGATAGCGGCAACATAGCCGCCAGGTCCAGCACCGATTACAACTGTATCTAATTCAATGGCAAAATCTCCAACTACCATGATTTTATCATCCTTCCATTAATAATAATTCTGGATCAGCCAATAAACGTTTAATATTGTTCATAGCTTTTTGTGCTGTCGCACCATCAACGATACGATGGTCGAAGCTTAATGAAAGTTTCATTACACGGCCAACCGCTAATTCGCCTTCATCGTTAACGATTGGTTGTTGTGCAATCGTACCAACGCCAAGAATCGCAACTTCAGGGTAGTTGATTACTGGAGTAAACCAGCCACCGCCTACAGAACCAATATTTGAGATTGTGATCGTCCCATTCCGCATATCATCCGCAGATAACTTACCGTCATGTGCCAATGCTGCTTTTTCATTAATTTCATCTGCAATTTTAAACATACCTTTTGTATCAGCATTTTTGACGTTTGGTACATATAAACCATGATCAGTATCTGTCGCAATACCAATGTTGTAGTAATTTTTATAGACAATTTCTTGAGCTGCATCATCGATTGATGCATTCAAGACTGGGTATTTTTTCACTGTTGCTGTTAAAGCTTTCACCACGTAAGGCAAGAACGTTAATTTTGTTCCGTTGTCTAAAGCTACTTGCTTGAATTTCTTACGATGATCCCAAAGCTTAGACACTTCTACTTCGTCATGCAGAGTTACATGAGGTGCAGTATGTTTGCTGTTAACCATTGCTTTAGCAATCGCTTTACGGGTTGGTGTCAATTTCTCACGAGTTTCCATTTCACCCATATTTGACGTAAATGGTTGAGCAGGTTTCTCAGCTATCACTGGTGAACTTGCTGATGAAGCAGCTGTTTCAGTTGATTTTACTTCTGATTTGGTTGGTTCAGTTTGTCCACCGCCGGAAATAAATGTATCGATATCTTCCTTAAGGACACGTCCACCTTTTCCAGTAGCAGTTACCTGGCTAATATCCACATCTTTCTCACGTGCGTATTGACGAACGGACGGCATTGCTAAGACGCGTTTATCTGGATTACTTGCTTCTACAACTGAAGTGTTTCCTTTCGCTTCAGCTTTTGGCGCCTCCGTTGGTACAGATGCTTCGCTTGAAGAAGCACTTGAATCATTGTGTCCAGGTGCATCAATTTCGACTAAAACGTCTCCAACATTGGCAACTGTTCCTTCATCAACAATGATTTTCTTGATTGTCCCTGTTACTGGAGAGGGAATTTCTTCCACTGATTTGTCGTTTTGAACTTCTAATAAAGTATCGTCTTCTTCGATCTTATCGCCAGCTTTAACGAACCACTTAACGATTTCGCCTTCCGCAATGCCTTCACCAATATCGGGTAATTTGAATTGGAAAACTCCGCCGCCCTCATTAGAACTGCTGCTCTCACTTGATCCGCTTTCGACCGTTGGTTCAGCCGCTGGCGCTTCTGGTGTTTGCGATTCTGCTGCAACACCTGCGTCCCCTTCATTATCTTCATGACCAGGTGCATCGATTTCAACTAAAACGTCACCGACATTCGCAACTGTTCCTTCATCAACAATGATTTTTTTGATTGTTCCTGTTACAGGAGAGGGAATTTCTTCCACTGATTTATCATTTTGTACTTCTAATAAAGTGTCATCTTCGTTAATTGTATCGCCAGCTTTGACGAACCATTTGACGATCTCACCTTCAGCAATGCCTTCACCGATGTCAGGCAGTTTAAATTGGTAAGCCATTTTTTTTCGCTCCTTTAGTTTAAAATTCTACGATTTCTTTTACTTTTGCTTCGATATCTGCTGCGTTTGGCAACCAGATACCTTCCGCTTGTCCAAATGGGAAAATCGTATCTGGAGCAGAAACCCGCCCGATTGGTGCTTCTAATGAAAGAATTGCCCGTTCTGAGATTTCTGAAATTACTTGTGCAGAAACGCCTGCTTGTTTTTGCGCTTCTTGAACAACAACGACACGACCAGTCTTCTCTACTGATTTAATGATTGTTTCAACATCAAGAGGAGCTACTGTCCGCAAGTCAATAATTTCTGCATTAATATTTTCTTTTGCTAAATTGTCAGCAGCTTTAATTGCTTCACGAACCATCGCGCCATAAGTAATAATTGAAACATCTGATCCTTCCTTAGTTACAGCTGCTTTGTCTAGAGGTACTTCATAAATTCCTTCTGGAACTTCTTCACGGAATGAACGGTAAAGCTTCATATGTTCTAAGAAGACTACCGGGTCGTTATTTCTGATTGATGCGATCAATAGTCCTTTTGCGTCATAAGGGTTTGATGGAATAACTACACGCAGACCTGGTGATTGTGCCATTAAACCTTCTAAATTATCTGAGTGGAGTTCTGGTGTATGAACGCCACCACCGAATGGTGCACGAATCGTGATCGGTAAATTCCGAGTATTTCCCATGCGATAACGAGTCCGAGCCATTTGTCCGACAATTTCATCCATCGCTTCAAATACAAAACCAAAGAATTGAATCTCTGGAACTGGACGGAAGCCTTGCAATGCTAAGCCAAAACCAAGTCCCGCAATACCAGATTCAGCTAATGGCGTATCGAAAACTTGATCTTCACCGAATTTCTCTTGCAATCCCTCAGTGGCACGAAAAACGCCTCCGTTCTTCCCAACGTCTTCACCGAAAATTAATACTTCTTTATCTTTTTCAAGCATCAGAGCTAAGGCATCTGTAATTGCTTGTATCATTGTTTTTTGTGCCATGATTATTTCGACTCCTTCGCTTCATAGAATTCAATTTGCTCTTTAATGTTTTGTGGCTGTACCTCATACATATTTTTCAAGAAATCAGAAACTTTCTGCTTTGGTACACGGTCGGCATCAGTAATCGCTTGTTTAATTTCTTCTTTTGTTGCTTCGATCACTTTTTCTTCTTGCTCTTCTGACCATAAGCCTTTTTCTGTCAGATATTTACGGAATCGAACCAATGGATCTTTCTTTGTCCATTCATCATCCATTTCTTTTGAACGGTAACGTGTTGGGTCATCACCAGATAGCGTGTGTGGACCATATCTGTAAGTCAAAGTTTCAATTAACACTGGACCATTGCCGTTTGCTGCCCACTCACGTGCTTTTTTAGAAACGTAATAGACTGCTAATGGATCCATTCCGTCAACCTGAATACCAGGAATTCCTGCTGCCACTGATTTTTGAGCTAACGTTTTTGCTGCGGATTGTTTTTCACGAGGAGTAGAAATCGCAAATCCGTTATTTTGAATATAAAATACAGCGTTTGCATGATAAGCACCGGCAAAGTTAATTGCTTCATAGAAATCACCCTGTGATGAACCACCATCGCCTGTATAAGTGAAAACAACGTTTTTGCTGTTACGTTTCTTCAGTCCTAAAGCAACACCAGCCGCTTGAACATATTGCGCACCTATAATGATTTGTGGAGGCAATGCTTGCAAATCCACTGGATAGTTATTTCCTGCAACATGACCTCGAGACCATAAGAAAGCCTCTGCTAATGGTAGTCCGTGTTTGATCAATTGTGGTACATCACGATAACCTGGTAATAAAACGTCTTCTTTTTCAAATGCAAAGTGACTAGCTAATTGGCTAGCTTCTTGTCCAGCAGTTGGCGCGAAAAATCCTAAACGTCCTTGACGATTTAATGCAGTCGAACGTTGGTCTAGCACTCGAGACCAAACCATCGAAGTCATTAATTCTACAAGTTCATCATCGGATAGCTCAGGAACTAGGTTTTCATTTACAATTTTCCCGTCCTCATCCAGCGCTTGGTACACGGGAAAATCCGCGTTTACATCTTTTAGTAAGGCTTCAAAATCAATCGTTAACTCTTTTTCTGCCATGGTGTACACTTTCCTCTCTTAAATAAATTAAGTCTTGTTATCAGTGCAACAGCAAGTCAATCTGTATTATTGCTATTGCTCCTTCCATTCTAAATTAGCATTTTTGTATTCAATTGACAACAAACTTGCTCACTAATTCTGAGCGAATTGAAGCGTTTCACATTTTAGGCTTGTGAAATCATGTTCAGCACCCTTTCAATAAGGAATTCTTACCAACCGGACAAAACAATAAGATTAAATCAAAAGGGTATTTAGTTTTATTAAAGCTCTATCGTTTTTAGAATAATTTATAACTAAAACGATTGACTGCACAATCTTTAAAACTTAAATTTTGTTGCCTTTTTTCACAAAAAAAGAAACAGAATGGCAACACAGGCCATTCTGTTATAGTTCAGATCCATTCTTTTGCAATTTTTATATATACGACTTTTCCTAGCTGAGTCGCCAACATGTAAGCAGCAACGATAATAAGATACCATAACCAATAGCTGCTTGGTAAATGAACAAAATCAAATTGTTCAGCAATTGGAGTCAAAACAACTAATGCTCCGACAACAACAGCCATCAGTAAACTGGCAAAAACTTGTGGTGCTGGACGACTTTGGATAAATGGAATTTTCTTCGTTCTTACCATTAAAACAACCAATGCTTGTGTGGTAAGACCGATCATAAACCACCCGGTTTGGAAAAGGTTTTGTGCACCAACTGTATTGGCACCAAAAATGAACCACATGACTAAGAAAGTAATTATGTCGAAAACTGAGCTGATCGGACCAATACAGACAGTGAATTTCAATAGACCGGTAGTTTCCCATTTAGTTGGAGCCTGTAACTCCTCATCATCCACATTGTCCCAAGGAATTGTTAGTTGTGCAAAATCATAGATTAAATTTTGCAATAGTAATTGAATTGACAGCATAGGTAAAAATGGTAAAAACGCGCTAGCAATTAGAATAGAAAATACGTTTCCGAAATTTGAACTAATAGTGATTTTAATGTATTTCATCATATTACTAAATACTCGGCGGCCTTCAATAACACCACTTTCTAAAACGCCTAGACTTTTTTCTAGTAGGATGATTGAACTGGCATCCTTAGTGATATCTGCCGCTGTGTCCACCGAAATTCCGACATCAGCTTTTCGTAAGGCTGGCGCATCATTGATTCCATCCCCCATGAAACCCACCGTGTGTCCCTTAGTTTGTAGCGATTCAATGATTCGTGATTTTTGCATAGGGTTTAACTTGGCAAACAGATTGATTTTTTCTGCTGCTTGATACAGCTCTTCATCTGACATTTCATCAATTTGATTCCCTAATACAAAATCATCCGCAGGAATACCAACATCTTGGCATACTTTTTGAGCAACGATTGCATTATCCCCTGTCAAAACCTTCACTGTTACACCGTGTTGTTGGAGCGATTTAATTGCTGGTTTAGCTGATGCCTTTGCTGGATCAAGGAACCCCATAAAACCGATTAATGTCATATCTTTTTCATCATCCGTTGAATAAATAGGTTCATCATGGGCATCTCGCCGCACAGCAACCGTGATTACTCGCATACCTTGACGATTCATTTTCTCGTTAACAATCTGTAACTGTTGGCGGATATCTGGCGTTAATTCTAAAATTTCCCCATTTATTTCAACATATTTGCAGATTGCTGCCATTTCTTCAACAGCGCCCTTAGTGATCATTAGTTGATGCTCATCCGTCTTCATTACGACAGTTAAACGCCGACGAGAAAAATCAAATGGTATCTCATCAATTTTCTGAACCGCTCGATAAGGCAAATGACGATTTTGCTCTTCAAAATAATTAATTACCGCGATGTCCATCAAATTTTTCCACCCTGTCTGATAGGTAGAATTCATAAAAGCCAAGTCCAAAACTTGTTCATTTTCATTTCCTAAAGGGTCTAAATGCTGTACTAATACAACGCGATCTTCCGTAATAGTTCCCGTTTTATCTGTACATAAAACATCCATACTACCTAGATTTTGAATCGAAGCTAATTCTTTCACAATGACTTTATGCTTCGAAAGAGTTAATGCCCCCTTCGCCAAATTTGAGCTTACTATCATTGGGAGCATTTCAGGTGTCAAGCCCACTGCAACTGCAATTGCAAAGAAGAAGGCACTACTCCAATCCCCCTTAGTAAATCCGTTAATTAAAAACACTAAGGGAAACAGAACCATAACCATACGCAGCAGCAACTTACTAACTTTTGATAATCCAATATCAAAAGAAGTCTTGCCACGTTTCGATGTCGCATTTTTAGCGATATCACCAAAGAACGTTTGCTGACCTGTCTTTAGAATAATAGCTTTTCCTTGACCACTTAACACGTCAGTTCCCATAAATACTAAATTGGTTAAGTCTAATGCGGTTGTTTCTTCGTTTATTTCCGTCTCATCTGAAAGATATTTTTCGACAGGCATTGATTCTCCCGTTAACGAGGATTGATTGACGAAGAGATCCTTCGTCCAGATTAACACCGCATCTGCTGGAATCATGTCTCCAGTCGCTAACGTCAGAATGTCACCAGGAACTACTTCGTCCATCGGAATTTCCTTTGTTTCTCCATTACGTGTGATCGCAGCGGTATTTTCAATCATTTCCTTTAATTCAATACTCGCCTTTTGTGAGCGATATTCTTGAATGAACGTAATCAAAACACTAGCCAAGATCATGATCGTCATCACAATTGAGGCCTCAATATCATTTGTCAACAATGAAACGATGGCTAAAAGCGCTAAAACATAGACAAAAGGATCGTTGAAAGCCTGCAAAAATAATAAAATACCAGGTGTCGGCTTCTGCGCAGAAACTTCATTAGGTCCATACTCCTCCAAACGACTTTGCGCATCCTCCTCTGATAGTCCCTGAAGAGATGTTCGCAAATTAAGGAATAAGTCACGATCAGATAAAATTGCTAATTTTTTTAACTCTTGATCTTTATTGATTTTGCGAGCAAGAAGGCCTTTTTTGTTCATCATAGTTTTTCCTCCTAAAATTCAAGGCAGCCAAAGCCGCCCAGTTATTCTTACTTTTCGGTCGACTATCTTCAAGGTCCATCTTCCTCACATCCTTTCATTATTCTTTGGCGATATTAAGCAACCTAACATGCTTACAGGTTTAACTGACAGAAAAAAAGCGCACACTCGAAAATGAGCACGCGCGAAAATTCAATCATGTTCATCGTCGAGCTTTAGCACTATAGGGCGTAGACAAAATTTGTCAGCTACGTTATGAATCACCTTCACGATGATTCCTGTTTTACCCATTGGCGTCTCTCGACATTTTTGGGCAGTAGCCTGTGTCCGTATAGGAGCCTCACCTAACAATTATTCTTATTTACATCCTTACTATATGTCAGTTAACTCTCGGTGTCAAACATTAGATTGAAAAAACTTTTTCATTTTCAGAAACTCATCGACCTTTTTATTTGGGGAACTGCTAAAGTAATCTGCAAATTTTTTACTCCACAGTTTCGTTTCGCGAGCTTCTGCAAATTTTTCCATCGTATCATCATACTCTTCTATTAACTGATAGTCATAATCTTGGTACGTGTCATAGTGTACAATTGCCTGTTCTGGCAAACGAGGTTTGATTTTCATTTCCACATTGGGCTTTCCAATGCTCAAGCCAGCAACAGGAAAGACGAAATCAGGTAAATCCAACAAATTGCTTACTTCTGGAATATCTTTTCTAATCGATCCAACGACTACAGAACCTAATCCTAAAGATTCAGTGGCGATTACTGCATTTTCCAGGGCTAAAGCAGCATCGGTTACTGCTGTGATCAACGGATCTATACCTTCATTAATGCGATAACCCACTTCATAATGTTTAGCGACCTTCTCTGTTCTTTTTAAATCAGCTACGAATACAAGAAAAACCGAACTTTTAAGCATGTGTGGATTCCCTGGATTCAGTTCAACAAGCTTTTCTCTAATTTTCCGATCTCGTACCACGATAATGCTGTACATTTGACCATTCATCCAACTCGGTGCTTGACGACTTGCGTTCAAAATTTTTTGTAATTCTTCCTCTGATAATTGATAGTTTTCGTCAAAATTACGATACGTTCGGTGTGTCTGTAAACTCTTTAATGCATCCATTTAATTCCTCCTTAGCTCTCTAGAAATCTTCTGTAGTTTTTCGAAAAAAAATTGCTGTGCTTTTTCTGATAGTCGAGTATAATTCACTCTCATTGCCATTGTATCACTACTAAAAAGAAATGCGGGGGCAATTAATATTTTTTCTCTTAGGAAAATATCCCAGTCTTTTCTGAACAATTTTTGATGCCGCCAAGTAAAATAAACATAGATTCCGCCTTCAATTTTAGAAATTATCCAATCCTCTGAAATACTATCAGCTAATGAAACAAATAAGTTTGCACGTTTCTTTAATTTACTTACTAATTCTTTCTGATTCCGTTCAAACTGTGAATCAGTCAAAGCGGTATGGGCGATCACCTGTGGAAAAACGCTGATGGAAAAATCCATCATTTGCTTGGCCTCGGATAATCGTTGAATTAAATCCCGATCAGCCACAATCCAGCCAATTTTGATAGAAGAACCAAAAATTTTAGATAACGAGCCTAGATGAATCACTTGATGTGGCGCAAGTTCCTTCAACGAAGGAGGGATGAGGTTAAAATTCATCTCACTGAATACTTCATCCTCGACAATTGGTAGCTGGTATTTTTGACTGAGCTCAATCAATTGCCTTCTGCGACTTTCTGACATTGTCTTCCCCGTCGGATTTTGAAAAGTTGGATTAAGGATAATTAGTTTTATTTTTTTGGTGAGAATTAATTGCTCTAACTTATCGATCTTCATTCCTTCGTTATCCATCTCTACACCATACAGTTTAATACCTGCAGTTGCGAAAATCGGTAATGAGTATAAAAAAGATGGATCCTCGATAGCTACGCTGTCTCCGCTCTGCAGCATTACCTGAAGCAGTAAGAACATTGCCTGCTGTGCGCCTGAGGTGATCAAGACTTGGTCCGAAAAAACATCAATTTTCTGTTCTATTTTTATTTTCTGACAAATAATCTGCTGCAAAGGTCGATATCCCAAAGGGCTTTGTTTTCTTTCTTCTAAAAGTAATTCTTCCCAGGTGTAAGAAGGGAAGCGAAAATCAGGAATCAAATTTAAGGGGAGTTCTCCTGAGTAAAGATCAAGTGCTTCAGAATCAGACAATAAAAGTTGTAATTTTTCCAGAAAAGGTTCTCTAGGATGTGATTCCTGTGTAAAAAAACTGCGCCAATCAACCCTTGGTATCGTACTTCTTCCCCAATTCCCCTCATTAACTATTGTCCCACTACCCTGTCGCCGCAATACCCAGCCCAGACTAACCAACTCATCCAAAGCGTGAACGACTGTCGATCGATTTACATTATAATATGTAGCCAATTTACGCTCCGACGGCAACCGATCTCCTGGTTGCAGAGTGCCTTCTTGAATATAGGAAATAATTTGTTCCATAATTTGTTGATATATCGGTATTTTTGTTTTTTCTGATAGCTCCCACATAGAAATCCCTCATTTATTATTGGATGACTCAACGCTAACCCAATTCAATAAAAGAGTCAAGATAATTAAAAAACTCATACTATTATTAGTATGAGTTCAAATAATAGGCTCTATAATATCTAGTGTTGGTGACCCCTTCTGTTGCCAACACTTTTTCTTTTTTTTAATAAACGCAAACAGACACCTTGAAATCCTTTAGAATAAAGTCGACGAAAACCA
>OBUQ01000406.1_pt1 | contig 37977 bp, 28 predicted proteins | sample 1494951 | NCBI WGS metagenome assembly OBUQ01 (sample SAMEA2579938, study PRJEB22360) | human gut metagenome | biome: human gut; feature: human-associated habitat; material: faeces | place: Denmark | collected 2008/2010
AATGCCTGCATTCTCTTTCGACAATTTTTGTTATTGAACTTTATCAGTGGCTCCTGAAAACCCCTCCTACTTTTATAAGATGTTTCGTAAAAATTTAAAAATCCTACCAACAGAATATCGGGAGAAATACTCCTTTAACACGAAGAAAACCGATTGATGCGTCAATCGGTTTTTTAGAGCGTAAATTTTTGGCGGTATTGATTGGGAGAAAGTCCGGTTTGCTTTTTGAAGTAGTGATAAAAATAAGCTTCACTAGAAAAGCCCAAGCGCTCAGCGATGAGCTGAATCGTCAGATCGGTGGTTTGTAATAATTGCTGCGCCTTTTGTGTGCGAATCTTCTGCGCATATCCGACAATGGTCATTTTTGTTTGGCGCTTTAATAAGCGGTTCAAGTATTCTGCATTATAATGGAGAGCTGTTTCGAGTTCTTTGCGGGAAATATTGCCAAAGCGGCTTTCAATTAGATGAATCACACGATTAACGAGGTAATCCTCCTTTGACAAATCCAGATCCACCTGCTGTAAGGAAAACTGATTGGCGTTCTCTAAAGCGTCTAATAAGCGTAAAATCAATCCTCGTTGAAAATAAGCGCGGCCAATTTTGGAAGTCGCAACTTCTAACTGCAGGGAATCTATGATAACGTGGAAGCCTTCGCTTTGATAAGGCAAGCAGGGAGAAAATTCAATATAGCTGCGCTTCCACTGAGAATCGGATTGCAGATTTTGCTGCAGGAATTGAAAGATTGGTCCCTCGCCAGAGTCAATAGCCAGCAGCTCTCTAAGCAGCGTGGGAGATAAATTTAAAAAGACGACGTTGCAGCCTTCCGAAAGAATCTCTCGATGCAGAATTTGAGTATTCAGCAAACAGCCCTCGCCAGCGTGAAATTGATATTCCTTGTCCTCGATGAAATTAGTCAGCTCGCCTTGTAAGACATACATCAATTCAAAGTTCTGGTTTTTGTGCAATGCTTGATATTCTTCATCTTCAAAGGCCGTGATGTCGCCATCCTGCACCTTAGTATAAAGAATCGTCTCACCAATTTTTTGCTTATAGAAAATCGCGATCGGAGAGCGGGTACTGATCTGAGGCAGCTCGCTATTCGTGGAATGCAGCTCGGAAAAAGGATCGTTTGTCATCGGACACCTCCATAAGGTCGGAAAAATGCAGGAAACGCTTTCTTCAAGTCGGTATTTTTCATTATATCACAGGGCTTGACGAACTAGAATGGGGGATATCAGAGGAGGAACGAAGATGCGAGAAAAGAAAAAAATCAATCAGCATTGGCAATTTCATTACGGGGAAGTAGGAATCCCGAAAAGAACAGCGAAAAAAGCCCATGCGTTAGGCGGACTAACCGCGCCATTAGCTGGAGAAACTGGAGCTGCGGTGACCTATGGCGCAGGAGGCGAGCACTTTCTCAAGCTGATCGCGCAGGGGGATATCCTTCAAGGATTAAAAAATTTAGCTGGCACTGATTTTACTTCTGGTCTTGATGAGAACTGGCAAACAATAACACTGCCTCATGATTGGAAAGTGAGGCAGCCGTTTAAACAAGATCCAGAACTGCTGATGTCAGGCTCAAAGGAAGAGGGAATCGGATATTATCGTAAGACCTTCCAGCTAGCATCAAGTCTTTTAAATACTAGTAGAGTTGTCCTTCATTTTGAGGGTGTGATGCGTTCTGCGGAAGTTTGGCTGAATGGCGCGTATTTAGGAAAGAATGATAGCGGATACACGAGCTTTTCTTTTAATGTCACCGAGATGGCTAAATACGGAGAAGAAGGCACGAATGTATTGCTGGTGCGGGTAGACACGACGACCGGCCCAGAAGGCTGGTGGTACGAAGGGGCAGGGATTTATCGTGACGTGTGGGTAGAATACTTGCCGTTGGTCTCGTTTGACTATGACAGTGTTTATATTTACACGAAAGAAATTCAAGAGAAGCAAGCATTGTTAGGCGCAGAGCTCTTGGTAGAGAACGAGTCAGCGGATACCGTGACCGTTTCGCCAGTGATAAAAATCAACGATCAGGTGATTCAACTAGGTATCCAGACCTTAGCGCCCTATGAAAAACGGCTATTAAAAGAAACCTTTCAATTGCCGGAACCGTCACTTTGGACCCCAGAAAATCCTCATCTTTACGAAGCGGTGTTTCAAATGGAGACAGACGAATGCCGGAAATCATTTGGTATTCGTACCTTTCATTACGACACAGCAGGCTTTTATTTAAATGGAAAAACCTATGAGCTGCGGGGAGTATGTGAACACCAAGATTTTGCCGGAGTAGGGGTCGCATTGAACCAAGATATCGTAGATTATAAGATAAAGACAATGAAAGAAATGGGAGTAAATGCTTGGCGCAGCGCCCATCATTTTGCCTCTGAGGAGCTGTTAACTGCCTGTGATCGTTTCGGAATTTTATTGATGAATGAAAATCGCCTACTAGAAAGCACGCCTTGGCGAATAGCCGATTTGGAAAAAATGGTGAAGAAAAGTCGGATGCACGCCTCGCTAGCCTTTTGGTCCGTAGCGAATGAGGAAGTTATCGGCAATACAACTATGGGCAGCCGGATTGCTAAAAAGCTGGTACATTGTATTAAAAGCAACAACTATGAAAGCTTAGTCGTTTCAGCAGAATTGCTTAATCCCGCGGGGCTAGTAAATGAAGAGTATCTAGCCAATTATGATGTCCTGGGCGTCAATTATCCAGAAGCCGATGTGATGGGGCCGGGAGCGACTAAAATTAAAGAAAAACATCCAGACTTGCCGATGATGAGTACGGAAAGTGCGTCTTATTTTTCTACTCGAGGTGTGTATAAAGACGATGAAGAGAAGTGTCAGTGTTCGAATTTTGGTTCGCTGTTTTCTATGGTCTTACCGGGAAAACGACGACCGGAAGACCCTGGAGCGGGAGGAACAGCGAAGCCGGAAAAGGTCATGAGATATTTAGCTGAACATCAATATATGGGCGGCGTATTTCTTTGGACAGCCTTTGATTATTATGGCGAGCCTTCTCCTTTTAGCTGGCCGGCTATTTCTTCACAATTTGGAATCGCTGATCTATGCGGTTTTCCCAAGGATTACTATTATTACTATCAAGCCTTTTGGCGTAAAGAACCGGTTCTGCATGTGATGCCTCATTGGAATCGTCAGGGGCTAGAACGCACTGCTGATGAGCAAGTAGCTATTCGTGTCTTCAGCAACGTGAGTGAGGTTGAGATATTTGTTAATGGAAAAAGCTATGGTAGAAAACCTGTAAAGGATTGCCGCGCGGATTGGGAAGTTTCTTATGAGGAAGGAACATTAACCGCAATAGCATACGAACAGGATGAAAGAATCGCTGAAGTGAGTCGTGAAACGAGCGGTACGATACAAGCCGTTCGCTGCGAACGGATTTTTGCGGGAAAAGAATACAGTCTTTATCAGTTAGAAGGAATAGATGAGCAACAGCGAGTGGTTCCTACAGCAGATAACAATCTGTCTATCTGTGTCGAAAACGGAGAAGTTGTTGGTCTGGCCAATGGAGATCCAATAAATCAAGCGGCGTATAGTTTGGAAAGTATCCGTTTATTTCAAGGAAAAGCCCTGGCGATTGTTCGTTCAGGAGAAAAGGATAGTCAGATCAGAGCGATACTACAAGATTAACATGCAAAGTAGTAGGCAGAAAAGAACGACCTATGAAAAGACCACAAAGCGCATGAATTTTGCATATGGCGAGGCGTTTTTTTCTAGCCTATACTTTGAGTACCAATTGAAAGCGGAAACAAAAAAGATGAAGGAGTGCAATTATTATGAATAAGAAAAAATTATCTCTAGCTTTAGGTATCTTAAGTATGAATCTTTTACTGATGTCCGGTTCTGTCGTAGGAGCGGCGATTGCTGCTATTTCGAAATCTTTCCCACAGGAACCGATCTCAAAGGTCCAAATGCTTAGTTCAATTCCCCAGTTGGGGCAATTAATAGCGACGCTGCTATTTACTTGGCTGACTTACAAAATAACTCGTAAGAATATCGGGGTTCTCTCTGTCGCCATTGTCGCCATTAGTGGATTATTGCCGATTTTTTACAACAGCAGCCTGAATATTATTCTAGCCTGCATGATCGCTTTAGGCTTTGGACTTGGCTTGATCAGTAATGTTGGTCCGGTATTGCTTCAGGAGCATTTTGAAGGAGAAGAACGAGCGACTGTCATGGGTTGGGCAGTGGGCTTTAACAACCTAGGAATGATGGGCTTTACTGCTATTGGCGGTGTCTTAGGAAGTACAAACTGGCAAAATCTTTTCTGGGTCTACGGTGCAGCCATTGTTATCTTGTTGGTGGTGTTAGTCCTGGTACCTAAGGATCGAAAATTATCTGAAGAGGAAGTATCCAAGCAACACTCAGTCAGCTTTGGCAAAACAGTGAAAAGTTTAAATGGCTATATATATGTGATGCTGATCGTTACCTTTGTTACCTCTCTTTGTCTAATGATCTTTATGGCGAATCAATCAATTTTATTGGCTTCAAAGGGAAATGGGACCGCCTATACCGCGATGGTCACTGCTTTAGGAAATGTTGGGGGAATCTGTACCGCCTTCGGATTGAAGTACATTCGTAAGCTTACAAAAACAGACACGATGGCTTGGGGCTTTGTGGCCTTTGCATTGTCCTATATCTGTATTGTCTTTTTCAACAATCCTGCTTTGCATATCGTTGGTAATATGTTTTCAGGGATGGGGATCGTTATGGTGAATGCGACGATTCCGTTTGAACTATCGATTTTGGCGAATCATCAACAATTTCCAGTAGCCATTGCTATGAACACCTTGATTTCCTCTTTAGCCGGTTTTGCAGCACCGATGCTCCTTGCTGCAACAAAAATTTCTGCGGGAACCAATTCATATCTGGCAGGGATCGTAATCAGTGGTCTTATGGCAGTAGTCTTGTTGATTACTCGCTTAGGAAGTCGGATCGAAAAAAAGTCTGAACAGGCAGCAATTCCTAAAGCCGAAGGAGTACGAGAGGCATAAAGGAGAGGCTTGTTCGCAAGCTAAAAAGCAGGCTCTATTCCATGTGAATGAGCCTGCTTTTTGCCTTTTTCTATGCGTAGCAGAAAAAACTTTTTAATACGGTGTTCATTCGTTGCTTAGTAATCAAGTATAAGAGCAAAAAAGCTTAGCTCTTATACTCTTGTTTTCGCAGCTCATTCAGTTCGCTGATTTTTAGATAAATTTGTTTTAGTTCACTGTGTTTAATTTGGGGAGAAATGAACACTTTTGGGATGGTTAGTTCATTGTAGGTAGATCGATCTTTCAAAGGGACAGTGAGTAAAATATCTATGGGATCAGAAAAAGAATCCGCAAATACAATATTGAAATATCGTTTGATATGATTTTTTAAGCTTTCTTTGATGAGTTCGTTTACAAGCGCCGGAAAGTCGGTATCCAAAAAAAGGACAAAGGGTTCTTCAAAATAAGTTTCATAAGTCAAATAGGCACAGATGATCGAATAATGAGTGACAAGATAGTTTTTCGCGTCAAAAATTGGAGAAGCTGCTTCTTTTTTCGCTTGTTCATATATTTTTTGGCCTTTTTGATAAAGTGAGGGGATGTTATCTTTTATGTATAAATTTAAGTCGTAGTTCGTTATGTCGCAAGAAAATTGTGGGAAGAGCGTTGCGTGGTAATGGACTGAGAACAAGGTTTCCTTTATCCGTGCTTTTTTTCTTTTTGAGCAGCTAGCACGAACAAGCGGCTCTAAATGATGATAAACGGCTGTTACACTAGAGGCTATTTCTGTCGCTAATTCCTCATGTCCCTTCATAATTAGTATGCCCATATTCTGGGAGTAAAAATCTGCATTCGTCAACAAATAGAAGACAAAGAAATGTGCTTCTGTCACGGATAAACGATAGGAGCGAACAAGTAACGCGCGAACCATCTTAAACGGTGCAAAGTAGGTCGTATTTATTTTTTTTAAGAGTGCCCACTCCGTTTTCAAAACGACTGAATTCCCTGATTTATACCTAAAAAAATTAATAGCTAGAATAAGTGAAAGCTGGCTGCAGGTAGATGTTGCGAGGGATTTTGACAGAGACTGAGTCATGACCTCAACATCAGAAGAGATTTTATCGAATAACTGTGAGGAGAAGGGCCAAGTAATCCCCCGATAAACGCTCCAATAAATAGAATAAAGATAGTATCGTAAAGTATGCTCTTCTCCCGAAAATAAATACTGCCCTTTAGAATAGATCAACGTTAAGCCATACTTGTGAAGGTGCTTTTTTAATTTTGTCATCTGTCGCTGAATCGATGATTCACTTAAAAAGGTTTCTGCTTTGATTTTGTTGAGAGAGACGGAACCATGTTCTGTGAGCAACTTAATGAGAGTAAAGGGCACACAAGACTTTAAAACGCTATTTAGCAGCAATTTATATTCAAATTCTGTCAGGCAAAGTTTTACTCCTGCGCCTTTTTTTATTAAAAGCTTTCCAGTCTCTAAAAGCTCCTCTTTTTCAGAGAGCAGTTTCAAATGCTTATTAATGGTTTTCTTATTATAGTTAGTTTGGAATTCTAAATCGGAAAGTGTAATCCAGCCGGAATTTTGATAGAGTGTATCTAAAATTTTGAGCTCGCATTGTAATGAATAATCTAATAATGATGTAAAATCCATTGTTTCCCTCGTTTCTATTTTATTCATATTATAGGATAACACTGATAAACTGGTTGTTTTTATTATTAAATGGCATAAAGAACAGACCAAAAAAAGAAAAAACTTCAGTCTAGTTAGACTGAAGGAACAAATAATTATTTTTGAATGAGGGTTCTTAACTTTCTAGAAATCGTCTTATAGGTTTGAATGGTTAATTCTGGAGTTATATATATAATTTTTTCTTTAGCAATCGACTGTTCTAACACATGACTACCGGGCACAGTAAGAAGCAGATCAAAGTACTCTTGTTCATTTTCGGTGAAAATCAAATGATACGTATTTTTGAAATGATTGAGCAGCTGGTTTTTCACAATGCGTTCGATGAAGAAAGGAAAATCCGTCTCCATTTTTAAATAAATTTTTTTCTCAAAGTGCGTTTCTGAGAGAATATTTGCTAATAGGATTGAATAATGGGTAATCAAATAGTCTTCTTGTTCAAAACAGGGATTTTTATCGGTGGTCGTCAAGTGTTGGCTCACTGTCACGATCTCTTTTTTTAGCTGTGGGAAATTCCTATCTATATATGGCGTAAGCTTGTAATTACTGATATCAGTGGGAAATTCTTTGAATAGCATCGTGTGATAATGAATGGAAAATAAACTTTTAAAAAAAGACGAATCTGCATCCGTTTTTATGTGTAGCAACGGAAATTGTTTTTTCATCTCTTTTGCGGCTCGCTCTGAGGCTTTAGCTATTTCGGTTTTATCATGTTGATGATTTTCTATAAAGTGGTCCGCATAGTCCCATGAATGGTAGAAGGAGGGCCGAGTTAAAAGATAGAAAAAAAGCAAATGCGTCTCATCCTTTGACATATGATAGTTTGTAGTAAATAAAAGATTTAGTTGGTTGAAGGCAGGGATCGTTTCATTCAAGGCGTATAGCTGCTCGAAGGCATCCTCTCTATGAATGAAGCAACGAGTTCTATAGCGTAGGTAATTAATGGAAACGATTAAAGTAAGTTGGTTTTCGAAAGGAACAGCTAGATACATGCCTGCTTTTTGAGCGACTATCTGCAGATCCTCTGCTACTTTTTTCCTCAGTCCTTCAGAAAAAGGCCAAGAGACCCCCTTATACACTTGCCAATAGAATAAGTATAAATAGAAACGGATGGTTCTCTCGTCTCCTATCAATCTGTATTGGTTTCTTTTTTTTACCAGATCAATGTTGTAGGAGTTTAGAATTTTCTTTAGTTTCCTCATATAGCGATAAATATTTGATTCACTTAAATACGTTTCTTTGGAAATATCCGACATAGAAAAAGAGCCATTTTTTAAAATTTTATCAATCATAGCAAATGGAACACTTCTTTTTAAAATAGAGGTTTTTATTTTGGTATAATCGATCCTACTCATTTTCAGTTGAATACCAGCGCCTTTTTTCCTAATCAATCCGCTAAGTTCTGGATACTCATCAATAAGTGCTAGGTATTTTATAATTGTTTTTCTATTAAAACCTGTTTCAGCGGCAATCTCGTTGATGGTCACCCAACTATCATGTTGAAACAATACATCTAAGATAGAAAACTCATATAATAAGGGTTTATCTAATAATGATCTAAAGTCCATGCCAACCATTCCTCCTGCAATAAATTCATACTATACTATCTATTTGAATAGATAAAGAAGAACGATCACGAGAGAATTAGAAGACAAATTCAATAAAAATTAGCTGTGATCTTTTTCCAGTAGTGCTTGAAGCGATCATGAGTGGCTTTTCCTCCTATGGTTTACAATGTTTTATTAGATTATAATGGTTATAGATAATATCTGTTTTTGTATATAGTACATAAAATAAAGGTTAGTAATGTCTTTACTGAATAGAGGAGGAAAAGGAATGGATTATCAAGTTGTTACGATGGAAGACTTCCAACTGTTGGGCAAGGGTGAGATGCAATTAGTTGGTCAGGTGAAGGCCGATTTGTTTTGGCAGAAGTGTCAAAAAGATGGGACGCTTGCGAAACTAACCACTTATTCTACTTCTGATGAGAAAGAATGGATTGGCTTAGCTGATGGCGAATCTTTCGATGGGGAAGGTTACATGTATTACATTGCGACACCCTATCATGCAGAGACGGTTCCTTCAGGATACACAACTCTTACGCTTCCTTCTTCATTATGGATAAAGTTCCGCAGTGCTTCCTTAAATGTTAAAAACACGGCGGATAAAGACTGCTGGACCTGGATCTTTTCTGATTTTTTTCCGGCTTCAGAGTATGAGCCGGCAGGCTTCCAGCTAGAGGTTTATCCCAAAGGAGCCGGTAGCTACCCAGACAGTTTATCGGAAATATGGATTTCTGTAAAAAAATCTAGTGATTGAAGATAAACAAAGAACGATAAAAGTGAAAACAAAAAGGAGCAGAGAATGAAACACAATCCAATTATTTCAAACTATGATCACTTTGAAGAAGAACAGAGAGCCTTCGGCAGTAGAGCTGATCAGATCGAGTTTATCTATACAAAACGATTGCTTGATTTTTATATCGACTCCTCAAAAACAGTGCTTGAGTTAGGCTGCGGAACAGGCTATTATGGACTGTATTTATCAGAGAAATGTAAGTCCTATCAGGGAATTGATCTTGTGCCAAAACACATCAAACAGTTCCAGAAAAAGATAGTCGATCACCAACTCCCGAATGTTCAGGCGGCTGTTGGAGATGCAACTCATTTGCCAGAAATTCAAGAAAACACCTATGACATTGTGTTAGTCTTTGGTCCCATGTACCATTTGCAGCCCAATGAACGCAAGAAGGTAATCGCAGAAAGTAAGCGAGTCTGTAAAGAGGGCGGCTTAATTCTATTTGCTTATATCAATAAAGTAGGCGCTTATCTGCGAGCGTGCTTTGACGATGATATGAAGGTAAACTATCCCAATGCTGCCACAAATCATTCAGTATTTGTAGAGGGGATAGATGACCATCTTCCGGATGTTTTCTATTTCACTATGCCAGAGGAGATGGTGCAAGACGCAACAGACGAGGGATTAACGGTCGTCCGTAATGCGGGTGTAGATTTCTCCTTCAATCCAACAGGCATAAACAGTATGGACGAGGGAAAATATGCGGTTTGGACCGAAATAATGGACTATATGTACAACAGCAGCTCCTGTGCGGGAACCAGCAATCATGCGGTGCTGGTCTGTCGGAAATAGGCTGTAGACTTATAAAATAAAGTGTTCCCCCTGATAAAAGAGACTAGGTGTTTTATAATTATCGTAGCTCAAGAAAGCAATTGCTTCCTTGAGCTGTTTTTTTTATTTAGTAAAGTACTGAGTGGCGATTAATATGTTTTCGTATAGCCAGGCTATTCATTGTATACGATATCGTTTGTAGTATTTATCTAAAAACGTTATGTATGCCGTTTCCTTAAGCAATCTTTTCAAAATTTGTATATAAGGTGCTGTGCTAGATTGCTATCGAGAAGTTGGTGGTGAACTTTTCGGTTTGGTAAAGAATTAGTAACTGAACGTCGATCAATTTTTAGGAGATTAGTATTAATGAAGGGCTAAATAAAAATCTTAATCACGAACAACGAAAAACTATATATTTTTAAAAGCGTTCCGGACTTATTTATCATAAAAAAAAGAAGATTAAAAATGTTAATAAGTTAGTGTTTTTAGGTAAATTGGTTTTGTTCTAAAAAGAACCATCATATGATTTATCATGGATAAACAACTCTAAAAAATTATATCTATATAGTTATTTACAAACAAAAGATAAAGTGTATAATCAATTTTAGGAACCGTTTTCCGCTTTTCATTTTTCTATAAGGGAAAGTGAGAGAGTTACTACGAAGGTGTTCGATAGGTTCGTGAATACCTTCTACATAGGATCATACAGAAACATCGAAAAGAACTGGTGGGGGGAATGAGAATGTCGGATTTAACAAACAAATGGGCGCTTGTGACAGGCGCAAGCAGGGGAATAGGCAGAGAGATAGCGCTATTTATGGCAAAGCAAGGAGTCAATGTTGTCGTACACAGTCGTGAGCTGGAGCATACGAGCTCAATTGTTAAGGAGTTAGAGGAATTAGGCGTTCAAGCATTTTCTGTGGCGGCGGAATTATCCGACGAGCAGCAAGTCAAGCAGATGATTGCATTCGTTTCAAGCAAGGTGACGATTGACATTTTGTTCAATAACGCCGGTGTTCAGCCGAAAAAACAAACAAATTATTGGGGCGTAGCTGTTGATGATTATCTCAGTACTTATCGGGTCAATGTCATTGCACCGATGCTTTTAATAGAAGGTTTCTTACCAAAAATGCTGGAGCAAAACTTTGGCAGAATCATCAACACAACAAGCGGCATTAAGAATCAACCTGAACAAGGAGCCTATGCAGCATCGAAGGGTGCCTTGGATAAATTAACAAAGGATCTAGTGAATCAATTAGCAACGAAAGATGTCACAATCAATCTAGCAGATCCTGGATGGGTACGGACAGATCTTGGGGGTGCGGAGGCTCATCATGAAGTAGGCAGTGTAATTCCAGGAATGGTTCTGGGCGCTTTTGTTAAAAAGGGAGTAAGCGGTGAGTGGATTTCTGCTCAGAAATTTGCGGGAAAAGCCTTGGATGAAGCACTGTCCTTATTGGAACGGGAATACGAAAAAAAAACAATAGATTTAGGAGGAACGAGTATGAACAAAAACAGTACCTATACATTATCGAATGGAGTGGAGATTCCTGTCATCGGCTTTGGTACGTGGCAAACACCGAATGGCGAGATTGCTGAAGCGGCGGTAAAATGGGCGATCGAAGCAGGCTATCGTCATATTGATACTGCATCGGCTTATCGAAATGAAGCTTCTGTAGGTCGCGGGATAAAAGCCTCTGGGGTCTCTCGAGAAGAATTATTTATCGCAACAAAATTGGGAAGTAAAGGACATTCGTATACTGCCGCGAAACAAGCGATTGATGACTCTTTAAAAAACTTAGACCTAGATTACATCGATCTTTACTTGATTCATTGGCCAAGTCCCTTAGCCATTCGTGAAAATTGGAAGGAAGGGAACGCAGAAGCCTGGCGAGCGATGGAGGAAGCGGTAGAACAGAAAAAAATCAGAGCCATCGGTGTTTCTAATTTCTTGCCACACCATTTAGACGCATTGTATGAAACAGCGAAAATAAAACCAATGGTCAATCAAATCTTTCTAAATCCTAGTGATCAGCAGCAAGAAGTTGTGAAGTACAATCAGGCGCATGACATCTTAAGTGAAGCTTATAGTCCATTAGGAACGGGTGAAATCTTTAAAGTAGGCGAATTAAAAGAAATCGCTGAAAAATACAATCGCTCCATTGCGCAAATTGTTTTACGCTGGAGCCTGCAGCATCAGTTCTTACCATTGCCGAAGTCAGTTCATAAAGAGCGTATTCAAGAAAACCTTGAAGTCTTTGACTTTGAAATAAAACCAGAGGACATGGCAATCATTGATGGCTTAAAAGGATTAGCGGGAAGTGCTAAAAATCCTGATCAGGTAGATTTTTAAGCTTCTAAAGAGTCTATCTTCTACAAAAATTCAATTAGACCAACGATAGGATTCGTTGGTCTTTTTAGTTGCTTCTTCCACAGTAAGAACACTGAAACTACATAATCTAAAATGAGGGAGTTTCGCTAATGTATAAAACTAGTTTCTAGTATACAGCTCCATTAAAGAGGGTGTTAGTACGGACAGTATTCGTTCAGTGACAATTTCAGGAGAAGGATTAAAATCAGACAGAAACCATTCCTCCGTGATCGCTCGTACACCGGTTGTCATATAAAGGGCATAGCTTGTAATAGTGTCTTCAGAAAATTTAGCGGAAAAAATCTCGGGTAAAGCGTTCAAAAAATGATTGTAATAAGTGCCATGAAGGATATCCATAAAGTCGACAGTAGTGTTTTTAGATAGGAGACAGGCGATCTTCTTTTTGTTTTTATAAAAAAAGCTCATAATCTCCAGCGTGTTCGGATATAAAATCTTTTTGATCTCCTTAGTATCGGCCATATTCACAAGATTTAGAAACGGCAGGTTCTTCTTCTGTATTTCATCAAACTGTGCCAGTAACACTTCAACGAGGACATCAATTATGTCTTCTCGGTTTTTGAAATAATTGTAAAAGGTAACTCGACTAATGCCTACAGACTGAGTAATCGCTGTTACAGATAGTTTATCCAATGGGGTGGATTGTAAATGATCAACTGCGCAGTCAATGACCAAGTTAGGAATGACAGAATCGTTCATACTCTTTCTCCTTGAGTCTAGTATTTTTTATAACAAGTGTTTACTAGTTAATTATAATAATTACATTTGTTCTTTTCAAATGAGAGCATCATATTGTGCTAAATACTTTACATCTCCTAGTTAAGTGTAAATTGATATCTTCAATGAGGACTGTATTATAAGGTTAGAATAACAAAAAAGTATTTTTTAGGAGAGAAATGATGAATAAAAAAGTTGCAAAAAGAGTCCTCAATTGTTCTGTGTTCTCGTTGTTACTGTTCAATCAGGTACTGCCGGTGGCTGGATATGCTGGAGAGGCTACTGACGAGAATCAAAAAAATTCCTTCGAGGAAAATAACTCGTGGCAGGAAGAGAGTCTTCCTATTGCGGAAGAAGCTGAAAAGGGGGATTTTTCAGAGGAATCAGGAGAGAAAACCGATACAACAAGTAGCCAAGAAGAGCATTCATTGATACAGACGAATGTGGACATTGCTTCAGGAACGTTTGGAACTTGTCCTTGGTCTATCGATCAGGAAGGAACGTTACATATATACGGAGGGACTTTAGGTTACGATCCTACGAGTTATTGGTCCAGCTATCGAGAGAAAATAAAAAAAATAGTCTTTGAAGAAGCGGTAGAGGCACATTGGAACAGCAGCTATTTATTCTATCGGTTAAACTCCGTGACTGAAATCCAGAATATTCATCATTTAAATACTTCTAACGTGACGGACATGAGTGGGATGTTCGGCTTTATGAGTAGCCTAGAAACGCTAGACGTATCAAATTTTGATACGTCTAACGTTACAAGTATGAAAGAGATGTTTAACTCTATCGTCAGCTTACAGGCATTAGATGTGTCTCACTTTAAGACGAGTAATGTGACCGACATGGCGAATATGTTTAATGATTTAAGAAATATAGAAAGCTTAAATGTATCGAACTTTGATACGAGTAAAGTGACGAATACGCGGGGGATGTTTGCGAACACGAATAAGTTGACTTCTTTAAATGTATCAAACTTTGATACAAGCCAAGTGACGGATATGAGTTATATGTTCAGTACACCAAATATTCCAGCGCTGAACCTTTCGAACTTTGATACCTCTAAGGTAAAGAACATGCAGGGGATGTTCGCAATGCGGGGGATAGAGTCGTTAGACTTATCGAATTTTGATACGAAGAATGTTGAAAACATGAGTTATATGTTTCAATCCACAGAAAACTTAAAAGCATTAGATTTATCAAGCTTTGATATGACCAATACGACAAATGTGAATGAAATGTTTTTTACAGGAAATAACCGACCAATAACGCTGGAATCCTTAAAATTAGGTGTGAAAACAAAACTGTCAGAAGCGATGGGTTTAAAGGAACCACCAGAATGGGGCATTCATACAGGAAGATGGATAAAAAAAGATACTATAGACGCGTATTCATCTAGCGAGTTAGTTACTCAATATGAGGGCAGTACAATGGCAGGAGAATATGTTTGGGAAGAAAATTATGATTTGAAGGTGCGAGATATCCAAATTTTTGTGGGAGATGACTGGCAGATAGGAGATCATGTGATAGCTGTTACCAATCAGTTTGGTCTCGATATCCCCATAGAAAAGCTTGAATTTGAGACACTCGGAGTCGATCTCGCAAATAAAAATGTGGATACATCACAACCTGGTATATATTATATCCGTTTTTATCAAGGGAAAAAAATATTATCGGGAGCCATGCTGGTTATTGAGGAAAAACAAACAGCTGTGAGGGTGACAGATTCAACCCTTTTTGTAGGAGATGACTGGAAAGCATTAGATAATTTCGAAAGTGCAGTAGACGAAATCGGGCGCCCAGTATCCTTCGAAGAGATAAAAGTAGCAGGCGAAGTAGACACAAGTAAAGCAGGCAAGTATGAAATAACATACAGCTACGGTGGAGTATCAAGTAAAGCAATCGTTACGGTGAAAGAAAGACAAACAGCGATAAAAGTAAAGGATAGCACTCTATTTGTAGGAGCCCCTTGGCAGTCGTCAGATAATTTCGAAAGTGCAGTAGATGAAATCGGGCGCCCAGTATCCTTCGAAGAGATAAAAGTAGCAGGCGAAGTAGACACAAGTAAAGCAGGCAAGTATGAAATAACATACAGCTACGGTGGAGTATCAAGTAAAGCAATCGTTACGGTGAAAGAAAGACAAACAGCGATAAAAGTAAAGGATAGCACTCTATTTGTAGGAGCCCCTTGGCAGTCGTCAGATAATTTCGAAAGTGCAGTAGATGAAATCGGGCGCCCAGTATCCTTCGAAGAGATAAAAGTAGCAGGCGAAGTAGACACAAGTAAAGCAGGCAAGTATGAAATAACATACAGCTACGGTGGAGTATCAAGTAAAGCGCAGGTAACTGTGGTCAATAAAGAGAAATTGGAACTAACGAATCAAGACAAGGATAAAGATAAAAATAATTATCAAAATAAAATAGTCTCAAGCAATCAAAGGAGCAACCAACAGCGAAAATTGCCACTGACTGGAGAAAAGAAAAGTCAGTATTTACTTATTAGCGGATTAACGATAGTCGTTCTAGCATTAATTATCCTGCGCAAGGTGACACTTTGAGATTTAAATGTCGTATTTCTATCATAATAATCGGCGTATTCATACCCGACGACTAAACTATTTCTTGTTGTTTATACAACATCGACAGTAATTGTATTTAACTGATTAATCTCTAGTATTCGATTTAACTAGAGATACCCAGTAAAACCTTGATTTTTAAACAGACTGAAAAGTCAAAAAGAATGCCTTCTTTGGAATCACCGAGAAAAGCACATGATTAGGCTATTTTATTGTCTAGTCGTGTGTTTTTTTACGCACTTTCCATATATTTGTTCAATCTTCATTAGGCGGACGATAAAAGAAAAGTCATAAATGACCACTGTTGTTCACTTGTGTGAAATCGTTTTGGTTGAATAAATGGTCGGCAGTTCTATATAAAAATGTGATTTTTACCTATAAAAAATTTTTTTGATCTATTGTTTATATAACAATAATTTTCTGTCCATAGTAGCTATCATCATGTCATCTCGAGATACGTATGAATTTACTATAGAATACATCCTTATAAAACTGAAAAATATTTATATATAGAAAATTTGAACTATTTGAATGAATAATTTTTCTTATTTACATAACGTATGGCATGAGTGCTTAAACTTTAATTATAAATTATTCAGTGTTATTATATTGGGGTGAAAAGTAGTACGAGAAGGGCTATAGATGATTTCAATCAATGTGACAGATATCCCCAACGATTAAACGTGAGTAATCAATAACGATCAGAAGAAAGGTGATACTGATGGAGAAAGAAAAAAGAATAGCTATTTTACAAGACGTGATAAAAATTCGGTCAGTGAATAATAATGAGGCAGAAGTAGCCGATTATTATGCAAAACTTTTACAGACTCATGGTATTGATAGTACAAAAATTAACTACCAAGAAGGTCGTGATAATTTAGTAGCGACAATAAAAAAGGGAAATTCAAAAAAAGTCCTAGGATTATCAGGTCATATGGATGTTGTTGATGCAGGAGATGAAAGCCAGTGGAAATTTCCTCCCTATGAGGCAGTAATTGATGACAATAAACTTTATGGTCGCGGTTCTACAGATATGAAAAGCGGTCTGACTGCCATGGTTATTGCCATGATCGAGCTAGCTGAAGAGGAAGTTTCGTTTGATGGAACAGTGAAACTGCTCGCAACAGTCGGAGAAGAAATAGGAGAGCTTGGGGCGCAACAGTTAACAGAAGCCGGTTATGCGGATGATCTAACAGGGTTATTGATAGGAGAACCGACGAAATACAATTTGATGTATGCTCATATGGGGTCAATTAATTATTCCGTGATTTCACGTGGGAAGGAAGCGCATAGCTCAATGCCTGAACAAGGCTTCAATGCGATTAATCACCTAAATGAATTCATTACGAGAGTAAATAAAGAAATGGCCACTGTTGCTGAAAATTATGTGAACGAAGATCTCGGCCGAACGATTCATAATGTGACTGTAATTAAAGGAGGCAATCAAGTAAATAGTATTCCTAGCTATGCTGAGCTTCAAGGAAATATTCGTTCCATTCCAAATTTCAGTAACGATGAAGTGAAAAGCTTGCTCACTACGATCATTAATGAATTAAATGAAGGCTCTGATTATAAACTGGAGCTATCGATTGATTTCAATAAAATTCCTGTAAAAGCCGACAAAAATTCAGCGCTCATTCAAGCGGTTCAAGATCAATTCGAGAAGCCTTTGCCTCTAGTAACAGCAGCTGGTACAACGGATGCTGCCGAGTTTACTAAGTCAGAAAATACATTCGACTTCGTTGTTTTTGGTCCAGGAGAGCCCACACTTCCACATCAAATAAACGAATACGTCGAGATTGATAATTACTTAGATATGATTGATAAGTATAAATCAATTATCAAAACCTATTTGAGATAGCTGATTGATTTAGATAGAATTTAAAACAAACTAGGAACATTGTTTACCACGGAATGAAAAAATAGCCAGAAATACCTTGAAGAATAATCAGGTGTTTCTGGCTGTTTAGATTGGGCCAATAAAAAGAGACAATGTATGCTTAAAAGATAAAAACAAAATTGGTTATTGCTACTGATTTCACGGCATTTTTAGTCGAAACAGTGTTAGAAAAACGATTGATTGTCTCATAAACTTTTCTGGAAATATAAAATTATCCTCCTAATGTGATGCATCCTCCGTGTTCCTCTTTTTTCTTCAGTATATTTTGAACTATAATAAATAGATACATAAAAAGAATACACGCTAATTTACTTTTACAGCAGGTTTTAATTCCAGTATGCAAAATGTATAATTAAAAGGTAATTTAATTAAGCAGGGGTGATTCTAATCGAGAAAATAGTGAATGCTTGTCTAGGTATCTTAGATTCATTGAAGAGGGTACCTTTTCCCAACAGATTATTTTTATTTCTCTCATTAATTTTTGGATTAATGATGGTAAACATAGTTCCACCGTTGCAAGCACCGGATGAGGTGGGACATTTCATTAAGGCCTATTCATTTTCGGAATTTAAAATACGCCCCGAATCCTTAACGAAAAAGCTTGGAAAGAATGAAAGTACTTGGGGAAAATTTGGTTTTGAAGTCCCTTACACAATAAAAAGTATGAACTCCTATGCAATTGATATGAATGGTAAAAAAGAAAAATTTCCCTATTTTTACGAAGAGGTAGATAAGGATAAAATTAAAAAGGGTGAGAAAGCCTTTATTGGGACTGGAGGAATAACTAATTACTATTTCGTGAATTATATTCCCCAAATTCTTGGGATAACCGTTGGAAAAACCTTAAATAAACCTATGGTATGGCAATATTATGCAGCACGCTATTTTAATTTAATTGGCTATATCCTGATTATGTTTTTGGCAATCTGGAAGTTCCGCTTTTCTAAGTTGGGTGCGGCAGTCTTGGCTCTAAATCCAATGGCGCTCTTTCTCGCTTCGTCAACATCAGGAGATGCAATGATCATTTCAATGAGTTTCCTTTTCGTCTCTTGGCTAACCGGTCTGATCGGTAAAGAGCGATTAACGAACCTAAAACTTCTAATTAGCGCCGTGTTAATGATTACGTTAGTTCTGCTTAAGCCTACATTAATTGTTCTAGGAATGCTCTTCTTTCTGATTCCTAATAAGTCCTTCAGTATAAAAAGGAAAGCAGTGTGGGGGATTGTAATTTTTGTGTCCTGCATTTTATTCTATGTTATTTGGAATAAAATGATGATTGATCAACAAATTCTTTATCGAGATTTCGGGAATCCAGACAAACAGTTGGCGCAATTCTTAAAAGACCCATCAATCTTCTTTGAAAACTTTCGAAAAAACTACTTATTTGGTGTGAAAGGGGACAATATTGTCTATTCTTTTGCTGGTAAATTCGGCCTATTAGATGCTCCTATGGGTCTTCATTGGATCGTTCTATATTTTTCAAGCATTATTTTAGGTTCTCTGGTCCAAGAGAAAGATAGTCAATCATTGATAGCTTATCAACGTGCCATTCTGCTTGTTATGCTGGCGCTCTACACGTTACTAACGTTCTTTGCTTTGTATCAGATTTGGAACAAAGTCGGTAGAACAACCTCAATTGAAGGTCTCCAGGGAAGATACTTTATCCCTATAAGTTTATTAGTTGTTCCTTTGTTTTCAAGTAAGGATGCGATTTTGAATATCAAACCAATGAAGATTAACATTATTGTTTCACTGTTATTGGTATTAGTACTAATTGCGGCAATTGTAACTCTAACCAGCCGTTATCCAGCGGCAGTGTAAATTCAAGTCTTTCTTTTAATGTAAAAATAGCATAAAAATCTAGTTATCCGCATAAAAACTGGACTTATCACACTTTATCAAGGTCAAAACCACTCAATTTACTACTAATTTACTACTTATGAATGAGCTTTGATACGACGATTTATCCTTGAAAAGTGAAGATATAAAGATACTTCCAATAAAATTTGAATATTTAATAGGTAGACACTTCAAAAAATGAGGTGTCTATTTTTTTACCCGATTTTGAAAGGAAGTGAACTTATGAAAACAAAAAATCAAGAATCAAAAGGTCGTTCCCCACTCTTTAAGACCATCAAACATTCATTCAGCCAATAAAAAAGAAAGGATAGGTAAAAATATGGAACTTAAATTTGTGATTCCCAACATGGAAAAAACATTCGGCAATTTAGAATTTGCTGGCGAGGATAAAGTCGTTCAGCGAAGAATCAACGGACGGCTAACTGTCTTATCAAGAAGCTATAATCTCTATTCTGATGTTCAAAGAGCAGATGATATTGTGGTGGTGCTTCCTGCTGAAGCTGGCGAAAAACATTTCGGCTTTGAGGAACGTGTGAAGTTAGTCAATCCACGTATTACCGCAGAGGGCTACAAAATCGGCACTCGTGGTTTTACAAATTACCTTTTACATGCTGACGACATGATAAAAGAATAAAGAAAGAGAGGAAAAATGATGAGATTAGCAAATGGCATTGTATTAGATAAAGACACGACTTTTGGAGAATTGAAATTCTCTGCTCTACGTCGTGAAGTGAGAATCCAAAATGAAGACGGGTCGGTTTCAGATGAAATCAAGGAACGTACCTATGACTTAAAATCCAAAGGACAAGGACGCATGATTCAAGTAAGTATTCCTGCCAGCGTGCCTTTGAAAGAGTTTGATTATAACGCACGGGTGGAACTTATCAATCCCATTGCGGACACCGTTGCTACTGCCACCTATCAAGGAGCAGATGTTGACTGGTATATCAAGGCAGACGATATTGTGCTGACAAAGGATTCTAGTTCATTCAAAGCTCAACCACAAGCAAAGAAAGAACCGACACAAGACAAATAGTCGCTAGGTAGAAAGGAGACTTTTTCGCATGAAACAGCGTGGTAAAAGGATTCGCCCATCTGGTAAAGATTTAGTCTTTCATTTTACGATAGCGTCACTCCTGCCTGTTTTCCTGCTGGTTGTCGGACTGTTTCATGTGAAGACAATCCAGCAGATCAACTGGCAGGATTTTAACCTATCACAAGCAGATAAGATTGACATTCCCTATTTAATTATCAGTTTCAGTGTCGCAATTCTTATCTGCTTGCTGGTAGCGTTTGTATTCAAACGGGTTCGCTATGATACGGTTAAACAACTTTACCACCGTCAAAAACTGGCAAAGATGATACTTGAAAACAAGTGGTATGAATCTGAACAGGTCAAAACAGAGGGTTTCTTTAAAGATAGTGCTGGTCGTACAAAGGAAAAGATAACCTACTTCCCTAAAATGTATTATCGACTTAAAAATGGCTTGATACAGATACGGGTGGAAATCACGCTGGGAAAATATCAAGACCAACTCTTACACTTGGAAAAGAAATTAGAGAGTGGCTTGTACTGTGAGCTGACGGATAAAGAGTTAAAGGATTCCTATGTGGAATATACTTTGCTCTATGACACCATAGCCAGTCGTATTTCTATTGATGAAGTAGAAGCTAAAGATGGTAAACTTCGCTTAATGAAAAACGTATGGTGGGAATATGATAAGCTCCCTCATATGTTGATTGCTGGTGGTACAGGTGGCGGTAAAACTTACTTTATACTGACACTGATTGAAGCCTTGCTTCATACAGATTCAAAACTGTATATTCTTGACCCGAAAAATGCTGATCTTGCGGACTTAGGTTCTGTGATGGCAAATGTCTACTATAGAAAAGAAGACTTGCTTTCTTGCATTGAAACATTCTATGAAGAAATGATGAAACGTAGTGAGGAAATGAAGCAGATGAAGAACTATAAGACTGGCAAAAATTATGCTTACTTAGGTCTCCCGGCACACTTCTTAATCTTTGATGAATACGTCGCTTTCATGGAAATGCTGGGAACAAAAGAAAACACCGCAGTTATGAATAAGCTGAAACAGATTGTCATGTTAGGTCGTCAAGCTGGCTTCTTTCTAATACTGGCTTGTCAACGTCCAGACGCAAAATATTTAGGCGACGGAATCCGTGATCAGTTTAATTTCAGAGTGGCTTTAGGTCGTATGTCTGAAATGGGCTATGGCATGATGTTTGGCAGTGACGTACAAAAGGATTTCTTCTTAAAGCGAATCAAAGGTCGTGGCTATGTTGATGTAGGAACAAGTGTCATATCAGAGTTTTATACTCCCCTTGTACCAAAAGGATATGATTTCTTGGAGGAAATTAAAAAGTTATCCAACAGCAGACAGTCCACGCAGGCGACGTGCGAAGCGGAAGTCGCAGGTGTGGACTGATCTTGCTGGCTGGTGTGGCAATAGCCACGCCAGCACTTAACCCCCCGTATCTAACAGGGGGGTACAAATCGACAGGAAACAGTCAAAAAAACATTAGAAAATCCTTTGGTTACAAGGGATTTACAAAATTTCAGCGTATGTCAAATGGGCTTTAAAAGTTGACATACGCCTTTTTGATTGGAGGGATTTTTACTGAATGAACAAACTTGGTTACAGCATTTAAAAGAAAAACGCTTGGCTTATGGACTATCTCAAAACCGTTTAGCTGTTGCGACTGGTATTACAAGGCAGTATCTAAGCGATATTGAAACAGGAAAAGTCAAGCCATCAGAGGATTTACAGCAGTCCCTTTGGGAAGCTCTGGAACGCTTCAATCCCGACGCTCCCCTTGAAATGCTGTTTGATTATGTAAGAATTCGCTTTCCGACAACAGACGTACAGCAGGTGGTCGAAAACATCTTACAACTGAAACTGTCCTATTTTCTTCATGAGGACTATGGTTTCTATTCTTATTCAGAGCATTATGCTTTAGGCGACATATTCGTCCTTTGCTCCCATGAACTGGACAAAGGAGTTCTGGTGGAATTGAAAGGTCGTGGGTGCAGACAATTTGAAAGCTATCTTCTGGCACAACAAAGAAGCTGGTATGAGTTCTTTATGGACGTTTTGGTGGCTGGCGGTGTGATGAAACGCCTTGACCTTGCCATTAACGATAAGACAGGGATTTTAAATATCCCTGTACTCACTGAAAAGTGCCAACAGGAAGAATGTATCTCCGTCTTCCGCAGTTTTAAAAGCTATCGCAGTGGCGAACTGGTACGCAAAGAGGAAAAGGAATGTATGGGAAACACCCTCTATATCGGTTCATTACAAAGTGAAGTTTATTTCTGTATCTATGAAAAGGACTACGAGCAGTACAAGAAAAATGATATTCCCATTGAAGACGCAGAAGTAAAAAACCGTTTTGAGATTCGATTGAAAAATGAGCGTGCCTATTATGCAGTCCGTGATTTACTCGTCTATGACAATCCAGAGCATACCGCCTTTAAAATTATCAATCGGTATATCCGTTTTGTAGATAAAGACGATTCCAAACCTCGTTCTGATTGGAAACTGAATGAAGAATGGGCTTGGTTTATTGGGAACAATCGTGAACGATTAAAACTAACCACAAAACCAGAGCCTTACTCCTTCCAAAGGACGCTGAACTGGCTATCTCATCAAGTTGCCCCGACCTTAAAGGTTGCGATTAAACTTGATGAAATCAACCAGACGCAGGTTGTAAAAGACATTCTCGACCATGCGAAACTGACAGACCGACACAAGCAGATTTTGAAGCAACAGTCAGTAAAAGAACAGGACGTGATAACAACAAAAAAATAACTCAAATACAAATTCATTGAATATAGAGAGGAGAACATTTTTATGAATTTTGGACAAAACCTTTATAACTGGTTTCTATCAAACGCTCAATCACTGGTGCTTTTAGCAATCGTTGTGATTGGCTTGTATCTTGGCTTCAAGCGTGAGTTTAGCAAACTGATTGGCTTTTTAATTATTGCGATTATTGCGGTTGGCTTAGTCTTCAACGCTGCTGGAGTAAAAGACATTTTACTAGAGCTATTCAATCGCATTATTGGTGCTTAAATAAAACCGTTCTTTTGTGGAATATAAGTGGTTTTCTTATGTTCCGCAAAGGAATGGTACACCAAACGAAGTGCGGTAGGGATTTTTGAATCTCTACAAAGAAAGGACGTGAATATATGGACGATATGCAAGTCTATATTGCGAATTTAGGCAAATACAATGAGGGCGAATTGGTCGGTGCGTGGTTTACCTTTCCCATTGACTTTGAGGAAGTCAAAGAGAAAATCGGCTTGAATGATGAATATGAGGAATACGCCATTCATGACTACGAGTTACCCTTTACGGTTGACGAATACACTTCCATTGGCGAACTCAATCGACTATGGGAAATGGTATCGGAATTACCCGAAGAATTACAATCGGAGCTATCTGCTCTGCTCACTCATTTTTCAAGCATTGAAGAACTAAGCGAACATCAAGAGGATATTATCATTCATTCCGATTGTGATGATATGTATGACGTGGCACGCTACTACATTGAAGAAACGGGTGCTTTAGGCGAAGTACCAGCTAGTCTTCAAAACTATATTGATTATCAAGCCTATGGTCGGGATTTAGACCTTTCAGGAACGTTTATCTCAACCAATCATGGGATTTTTGAAATCGTCTATTAAATCTGTCGGTACATTACTACTGGCAGATTTTCTATTTTACGGGGTGGCTCAATCAGCTACCCCTATTTTTTATGAAAGGATTGATTACATGAAGAAAATACGAAGCTATACCAGTATCTGGTCTGTGGAAAAGGTACTGTATTCTATCAATGATTTTAGACTTCCGTTTCCCATAACCTTTACGCAAATGACATGGTTTGTCGTGTCACTCTTTGCAGTGATGATACTTGGCAACTTGCCCCCTCTTTCCATGATAGAGGGAGCATTTCTCAAATACTTTGGGATTCCTGTGGCTTTCACATGGTTTATGTCTACAAAAACTTTTGATGGTAAAAAGCCTTATGGATTTTTGAAGTCTGTCATTGCTTATGCACTGCGACCAAAGCTGACCTATGCAGGAAAAAAAGTAACGCTTGGCAGAAACCAGCCACAAGAAGCCATTACAGCAGTTAGGAGTGAATTTTATGGCATATCCAATTAAATACATTGAAAACAATCTCGTCTGGAATAAAGACGGGGAATGTTATGCTTACTATGAGCTTGTTCCTTACAATTACTCATTTCTAAGTCCAGAACAGAAAATACAAGTGCATGATTCTTTCAGACAGCTTATCGCACAAAATCGTGATGGCAAAATTCATGCTTTACAAATCAGTACAGAATCCAGCATACGTTCTGCACAAGAGCGTTCCAAAAATGAAGTCACTGGCAAGCTCAAAGCGGTTGCCTATGACAAAATCGACCAACAGACAGACGCTTTAATATCCATGATTGGCGAAAATCAAGTGAACTACCGTTTCTTTATCGGCTTTAAGTTGCTTCTCAACGATCAGGAGTTTTCTATGAAAAGTCTTACCGTTGAAGCAAAAAATGCTTTGTCTGATTTTGTCTATGATGTGAACCATAAGCTGATGGGCGATTTTGTTAGTATGAGTAATGATGAAATCCTGCGTTTTCAGAAGATGGAAAAGCTCTTAGAAAATAAAATCTCTCGTCGTTTCAAAATCCGCAGGTTAGATAAGGACGACTTCGGCTATCTGATTGAACACCTTTACGGACAGACAGGCACTGCCTATGAAGAGTATGAGTACCATCTATCAAAGAAAAAGCTGGATAATGAAACGCTGATTAAATACTATGACTTGATTAAGCCTACTCGCTGTTTGGTGGAAGAAAAACAGCGATATTTGAAAATCCAGCAGGAAGATGAAACCGTCTATGTAGCTTACTTTACCATTAACAGCATTGTCGGAGAACTGGACTTCCCGTCCTCTGAAATCTTCTACTACCAGCAACAGCAATTTACATTCCCGATTGATACGTCAATGAATGTGGAAATTGTAGCGAATCGTAAAGCCCTATCTACTGTCCGCAATAAAAAGAAAGAACTGAAAGACTTGGATAACCACGCTTGGCAAAGTGATAATGAAACCAGCTCCAATGTGGCGGAAGCTCTGGAAAGTGTGAATGAGCTGGAAACCAATTTAGACCAAAGCAAGGAATCTATGTACAAGCTGTCTTATGTGGTAAGGGTATCAGCAAATGATCTTGACGAACTCAAACGTCGTTGTAATGAAGTGAAAGATTTTTATGACGATTTAAGCGTAAAACTGGTACGACCATTTGGGGATATGCTCGGCTTACATGAAGAATTTTTACCTGCCAGCAAGCGTTATATGAATGATTATATTCAATACGTGACCTCTGATTTCCTCGCTGGTTTAGGTTTTGGTGCTACTCAAATGCTGGGGGAAAATGAGGGGATTTATGTTGGCTACAGCTTAGATACTGGACGCAATGTCTATCTGAAACCTGCTCTTGCCAGTCAAGGGGTTAAGGGTTCAGTAACCAATGCGTTAGCGTCGGCTTTTGTTGGTTCGCTGGGTGGTGGTAAATCCTTTGCGAATAACCTTATCGTCTATTATGCGGTGCTTTATGGGGCACAAGCAGTGATTGTAGACCCAAAAGCAGAACGTGGCAGATGGAAAGAAACCTTGCCAGAGATTTCCCATGAAATCAATATCGTCACTCTGACTTCTGATGAGAAAAACAAAGGCTTACTTGACCCTTATGTGATTATGAAAAATCCCAAAGATTCTGAATCACTGGCTATTGATATTCTGACATTCCTTACGGGGATTTCCTCTCGTGATGGGGAACGCTTCCCAATCCTTAGAAAAGCCATTCGTGCAGTAACCAATAGTGAAGTACGAGGGTTGATGAAAGTGATTGAGGAATTACGGGTTGAGAATACGCCACTAAGTACCAGTATAGCCGACCATATCGAAAGTTTTACAGACTATGACTTTGCACATTTATTATTCAGTAATGGTTATGTGGAGCAGTCTATCAGCTTAGAAAAACAACTGAACATTATACAGGTTGCGGACTTGGTACTTCCCGACAAGGAAACTTCCTTTGAGGAATATACCACTATGGAGCTTTTATCCGTTGCTATGCTGATTGTCATTAGTACCTTTGCTTTAGACTTTATCCATACAGACCGAAGCATTTTCAAGATTGTAGATTTAGACGAAGCATGGAGCTTTTTACAGGTAGCACAAGGAAAAACACTATCTATGAAGCTGGTTCGGGCTGGTCGTGCTATGAACGCTGGGGTATATTTCGTGACCCAAAATACAGACGACCTCTTAGATGAAAAACTGAAAAATAACCTCGGCTTAAAATTTGCATTTCGTTCCACTGACCTTAACGAGATTAAAAAGACCTTAGCCTTTTTTGGTGTAGACCCAGAGGACGAAAACAATCAGAAGCGATTGCGTGATTTGGAAAACGGGCAATGCCTTATCAGTGATTTATATGGTCGTGTCGGTGTGATACAGTTCCACCCTGTATTTGAAGAACTGCTCCATGCCTTTGATACCAGACCACCTGTGCGAAAAGAGGTGTAAATGTGAAACCATCAATAGTAAACAGAATAAAATCAAACTGGACGCTGAAACGTCTAGGTAAAGTGGCAATGACAGTGGCTTTCACACTTGTGATTGCCATTTTTCTTTTAGCCATGCTGGGAACGGTGGTTCAAGCTGCGGGCTTGGTAGATGATACGGTCAATGTGGCAAATGAATACAGCCGATACCCACTTGAAAACTATCAACTGGATTTTTATGTGGATAATAGCTGGGGCTGGCTTCCGTGGAACTGGTCGGACGGGATTGGAAAACAGGTCATGTATGGACTATATGCCATTACCAATTTTATTTGGACAATCAGTTTGTATGTTTCCAATGCGACAGGTTACTTAGTACAGGAAGCCTATTCCTTAGACTTCATTTCCGCTACAGCAGATTCCATTGGTAAGAATATGCAGACCTTAGCTGGTGTGAGTGCAAACGGATTTTCAACAGAGGGTTTCTATGTTGGATTCCTCTTACTCTTGATTTTGGTTCTTGGGGTTTATGTTGCCTATACGGGACTGATAAAGAGAGAAACCACAAAGGCAATTCATGCCATTATGAATTTTGTGCTGGTGTTTATCCTATCGGCTTCCTTTATTGCCTACGCTCCCGACTACATTAAAAAAATCAATGACTTTTCATCAGACATCAGTAATGCCAGTTTATCACTTGGCACGAAGATTGTCATGCCCCATTCCGATAGTCAAGGCAAGGACAGCGTGGACTTAATCAGAGATAGCCTGTTTTCCATACAGGTTCAGCAACCGTGGCTACTGCTTCAATACAACAGTTCAGACATTGAAAGTATCGGTATTGACCGTGTGGAAAGCCTGCTCTCCACCAGCCCAGATTCCAACAATGGCGAAGACAGAGAAAAAATTGTTGCGGAAGAAATTGAAGACAGAAGCAATACCAATCTAACCATTACAAAGACCATTAACCGTTTAGGTACAGTCTTCTTCCTATTTGTCTTCAATATTGGGATTTCCATATTTGTATTCCTATTAACAGGAATCATGATTTTCTCGCAGGTACTTTTTATCATCTATGCTATGTTTCTGCCTGTGAGCTTTATTTTAAGCATGATTCCATCATTTGATGGTATGTCAAAACGAGCCATAACAAAGCTCTTTAATACCATTTTGACACGAGCTGGAATCACATTGATTATTACGACAGCATTTAGTATTTCAACCATGCTCTATACCTTATCGGCTGGTTATCCGTTCTTTTTGATTGCTTTTCTACAGATTGTGACCTTTGCAGGAATCTACTTCAAGCTGGGCGATTTAATGAGTATGTTTTCTCTACAGAGTAACGATTCTCAAAGTGTGGGAAGTCGTGTGATGAGAAAACCTCGTATGCTTATGCACGCTCACATGCACCGTCTACAGCGGAAACTTGGACGTTCCATGACTACTCTAGGGGCTGGGTCTGCCATTGTTACAGGTAAAAAAGGACAGTCGGGTTCGGGGAGTTCTGCAAGGACACAAGCAGATCACTCCCGACCAGACGGAAAGGAAAAATCAACACTTGGAAAACGTATCGGTCAAACCATCGGTACAGTAGCTGATACCAAAGACAGAATGGTAGACACTGCTAGTGGTTTGAAAGAACAGGTTAAAGATTTGCCGACCAATGCAAGATATGCAGTATATCAAGGAAAATCCAAAGTAAAAGAGAATGTCCGTGATTTAACCAGTAGTATTTCTCAAACCAAAGCGGACAGAGCCAGTGGACGCAAGGAACAGCAGGAACAAAGGCGAAAAACCATTGCGAAGCGTCGCTCTGAAATGGAACAGGTCAAACAGAAAAAACAGCCTGCTTCTTCTGTTCATGAAAGACCGACTACAAGACAAGAACAATATCATGATGAACAGACCTCAAAACAGTCTAATATTCAGACTTCATATAAGGAATCTCAACAAGCCAAACAAGAGCGTCCAGCAGTTAAGTCCGATTTTTCAAGTCCAAAAGTGGAACGCCAAGGCAATACCGTTCAAGAAAAAACCGTTCAAAAGCCAGCAACTTCAACCACTACAGCAGATAGAACTTCACAACGTCCAATCACAAAAGAACGTCCGTCTACTGTTCAAAGAGTACCACTACAAAATACAAGAAGTAGACCACCAATCAAAACCGCCACCATTAAGAAAGTCGGTAAGAAACCATGAAGTTGAAAACTTTAGTGATTGGTGGTTCTGGATTATTCTTGATGGTCTTCTCACTGCTTCTGTTTGTTGCCATTTTATTTTCAGATGAACAGGACAGCGGAATTTCCAATATTCATTATGGAGGTGTGAATGTTTCCGCAGAAGTGCTGGCTCATAAGCCTATGGTAGAAAAATATGCCAAAGAATATGGCGTTGAAGAATATGTCAACATACTTCTTGCGATTATACAGGTGGAATCGGGCGGTACTGCGGAAGATGTTATGCAGTCCTCGGAATCCCTCGGTCTTCCACCTAATTCATTGAGTACAGAAGAATCCATTAAGCAAGGTGTGAAGTATTTCAGTGAATTATTAGCCAGTAGCGAAAGGCTCAGTGTAGATTTAGAATCGGTTATCCAGTCCTACAATTATGGTGGTGGTTTCTTAGGGTATGTGGCTAATCGTGGAAATAAATATACCTTTGAACTGGCTCAAAGTTTCTCAAAAGAGTATTCAGGTGGCGAAAAAGTGTCTTACCCCAATCCCATAGCCATACCTATCAATGGGGGCTGGCGATACAACTATGGCAATATGTTTTATGTGCAACTGGTAACGCAGTATCTTGTCACAACAGAGTTTGATGATGATACGGTACAAGCCATCATGGACGAAGCACTGAAATATGAGGGCTGGCGATACGTTTACGGTGGAGCTTCCCCGACTACTTCTTTTGATTGTAGCGGACTGACACAATGGACGTATGGAAAAGCTGGAATTAACTTACCACGAACCGCACAACAGCAATATGATGTGACCCAGCATATCCCACTATCGGAAGCACAAGCTGGCGATTTGGTTTTCTTTCATTCTACCTATAACGCTGGCTCTTATATTACTCATGTTGGGATATACCTTGGCAATAACCGTATGTTTCATGCAGGCGACCCAATCGGTTATGCCGACTTAACAAGCCCCTACTGGCAACAGCATTTAGTGGGAGCAGGACGAATCAAACAATGAGAAAGGAAGATTTAATGATGAAATTTAGAAAAAATCAGAATAAAGAAAAACAGATACCAAAGGAAAAGAAACCTCGTGTCTATAAGGTCAATCCTCATAAAAAGGTTGTGATTGCCTTGTGGGTACTTTTAGGGCTTAGTTTCAGCTTTGCGATATTCAAGCACTTTACAGCTATAGATACTCATACTATTCACGAAACAACTATCATAGAAAAGGAATACGTTGATACTCATCATGTAGAAAATTTTGTAGAGAACTTTGCGAAAGTCTACTATTCATGGGAGCAATCCGATAAGTCCATTGATAATCGAATGGAAAGTCTAAAAGGCTATCTGACAGATGAACTTCAAGCTCTCAATGTTGATACAGTACGCAAAGATATTCCTGTATCGTCTTCTGTAAGAGGATTTCAGATATGGACGGTAGAGCCAACTGGCGACAATGAGTTTAATGTAACCTACAGTGTAGACCAGCTCATTACAGAGGGAGAAAATACAAAGACCGTCCACTCTGCTTATATAGTGAGTGTCTATGTAGATGGTTCTGGAAATATGGTACTGGTTAAGAATCCGACCATTACCAACATACCTAAGAAATCAAGTTATAAACCAAAAGCCATTGAAAGTGAGGGGACGGTTGATTCCATTACAACCAATGAAATCAATGAGTTTTTAACGACGTTCTTCAAGCTCTATCCTACAGCGACAGCCAGTGAACTTTCCTACTATGTGAATGACGGGATATTAAAACCAATCGGAAAAGAGTACATCTTTCAAGAACTGGTAAATCCTATTCACAATCGTAAGGATAATCAAGTCACGGTATCGCTGACAGTGGAGTATATCGACCAGCAGACCAAAGCAACGCAGGTATCTCAATTTGATTTGGTACTTGAAAAGAACGGGAGTAATTGGAAGATTATAGAATAACAAATATTGGTACATTATTACAGCTATTTTGTAATCACGTACTCTCTTTGATAAAAAATTGGAGATTCCTTTACAAATATGCTCTTACGTGCTATTATTTAAGTATCTATTTAAAAGGAGTTAATAAATATGCGGCAAGGTATTCTTAAATAAACTGTCAATTTGATAGTGGGAACAAATAATTGGATGTCCTTTTTTAGGAGGGCTTAGTTTTTTGTACCCAGTTTAAGAATACCTTTATCATGTGATTCTAAAGTATCCGGAGAATATCTGTATGCTTTGTATGCCTATGGTTATGCATAAAAATCCCAGTGATAAAAGTATTTATCACTGGGATTTTTATGCCCTTTTGGGTTTTTGAATGGAGGAAAATCACATGAAAATTATTAATATTGGAGTTTTAGCTCATGTTGATGCAGGAAAAACTACCTTAACAGAAAGCTTATTATATAACAGTGGAGCGATTACAGAATTAGGAAGCGTGGACAAAGGTACAACGAGGACGGATAATACGCTTTTAGAACGTCAGAGAGGAATTACAATTCAGACAGGAATAACCTCTTTTCAGTGGGAAAATACGAAGGTGAACATCATAGACACGCCAGGACATATGGATTTCTTAGCAGAAGTATATCGTTCATTATCAGTTTTAGATGGGGCAATTCTACTGATTTCTGCAAAAGATGGCGTACAAGCACAAACTCGTATATTATTTCATGCACTTAGGAAAATGGGGATTCCCACAATCTTTTTTATCAATAAGATTGACCAAAATGGAATTGATTTATCAACGGTTTATCAGGATATTAAAGAGAAACTTTCTGCCGAAATTGTAATCAAACAGAAGGTAGAACTGTATCCTAATATGTGTGTGACGAACTTTACCGAATCTGAACAATGGGATACGGTAATAGAGGGAAACGATGACCTTTTAGAGAAATATATGTCCGGTAAATCATTAGAAGCATTGGAACTCGAACAAGAGGAAAGCATAAGATTTCAGAATTGTTCTCTGTTCCCTCTTTATCATGGAAGTGCAAAAAGTAATATAGGGATTGATAACCTTATAGAAGTTATTACTAATAAATTTTATTCATCAACACATCGAGGTCCGTCTGAACTTTGCGGAAATGTTTTCAAAATTGAATATACAAAAAAAAGACAACGTCTTGCATATATACGCCTTTATAGTGGAGTACTACATTTACGAGATTCGGTTAGAGTATCAGAAAAAGAAAAAATAAAAGTTACAGAAATGTATACTTCAATAAATGGTGAATTATGTAAGATTGATAGAGCTTATTCTGGAGAAATTGTTATTTTGCAAAATGAGTTTTTGAAGTTAAATAGTGTTCTTGGAGATACAAAACTATTGCCACAGAGAAAAAAGATTGAAAATCCGCACCCTCTACTACAAACAACTGTTGAACCGAGTAAACCTGAACAGAGAGAAATGTTGCTTGATGCCCTTTTGGAAATCTCAGATAGTGATCCGCTTCTACGATATTACGTGGATTCTACGACACATGAAATTATACTTTCTTTCTTAGGGAAAGTACAAATGGAAGTGATTAGTGCACTGTTGCAAGAAAAGTATCATGTGGAGATAGAACTAAAAGAGCCTACAGTCATTTATATGGAGAGACCGTTAAAAAATGCAGAATATACCATTCACATCGAAGTGCCGCCAAATCCTTTCTGGGCTTCCATTGGTTTATCTGTATCACCGCTTCCGTTGGGAAGTGGAATGCAGTATGAGAGCTCGGTTTCTCTTGGATACTTAAATCAATCGTTTCAAAATGCAGTTATGGAGGGGATACGCTATGGCTGTGAACAAGGATTGTATGGTTGGAATGTGACGGACTGTAAAATCTGTTTTAAGTATGGCTTATACTATAGCCCTGTTAGTACCCCAGCAGATTTTCGGATGCTTGCTCCTATTGTATTGGAACAAGTCTTAAAAAAAGCTGGAACAGAATTGTTAGAGCCATATCTTAGTTTTAAAATTTATGCGCCACAGGAATATCTTTCACGAGCATACAACGATGCTCCTAAATATTGTGCGAACATCGTAGACACTCAATTGAAAAATAATGAGGTCATTCTTAGTGGAGAAATCCCTGCTCGGTGTATTCAAGAATATCGTAGTGATTTAACTTTCTTTACAAATGGACGTAGTGTTTGTTTAACAGAGTTAAAAGGGTACCATGTTACTACCGGTGAACCTGTTTGCCAGCCCCGTCGTCCAAATAGTCGGATAGATAAAGTACGATATATGTTCAATAAAATAACTTAGTGTATTTTATGTTGTTATATAAATATGGTTTCTTGTTAAATAAGATGAAATATTTTTTAATAAAGATTTGAATTAAAGTGTAAAGGAGGAGATAGTTATTATAAACTACAAGTGGATATTGTGTCCTGTATGTGGAAATAAAACACGATTAAAGATAAGGGAAGATACTGAATTAAAAAAATTCCCCCTCTATTGTCCGAAATGCAGACAAGAAAATTTAATTGAAATAAAGCAGTTCAAAGTAACTGTGATTACAGAGCCAGACGCAAAGACGCAGAGCCGATAAAATGAGATTAATACAATCTCATTTTATCGGCTCTTTCCGTTATGTATGGATTCTTTTAATTAGTCTTCGATGTTTCTTGCTTCGTTGATACCGCTGGCTAAAGATTCCATTAAGGATAGTTCTTTGTCTGTAAAGCTATCCATGTATTTCTCTATCTGTAATCGTCGGGTGCTTTTTACCAAGTTATTAGCAGGTAAGAAAAATTCATCAACGGAAACATGAAGTAACGATACAAGGTCATAAAGAACTTGTATGCTGGGGTGTTGCCCTTTATTTTCAATATTAGTTAAGTACCGTGGGTCAATTTCAATCAATGCTCCCACTTGTTCACGAGTTAAACCTCGTTTCAATCGAGCTTCTTTAATGGCTAAACCAAAGGCTCTAAAATCATATTTATCTTCTTTTTTACGCATAGTAGACCACCTCTATACATTTTATTGTTCCTACTGAATTAAAAACAGGTATAGAAAAACGTGTTATATGGTTTATAGGTTTATATTTAATAAAAAGCACTACTAAACGCCAATAAAAAAAACCGTTATATGGTAGTGCTATTTACGCTGTTAAAATATTGTATATTACTTCCAAATGGCGGTTTGTTGGAGGTCAACGTCGCCATGAAGTACATCATATACAATAAATTTCCTTACATTGGGTTCTTGTCAAAAAAAGTCGTCTATCTGCAATAGATAAGTACGTCCACCAATGTGGTTTTATAAATCATATAGATAGAATAACAGAAGCATGTAAACAGAGAAATAAATCTGTTTATATGCTTTTTTGGCTATTCAGAACTTTTTTACAAAGTTTATTTATCAGTAATGCAACAAATCCCCCTTTCACATTGGGACTAAGAGTGAAAGGAGATAAACGAGCAAGGCTCACTTCCTTTCCTAGACAGAAAGGGGGTGAGAAACATGAAACCATCTTCTTTTCAGACCACAATAGAAAATCAGTTTGACTATATCTGTAAACGTGCTATGGAAGACGAGCGAAAGAATTATATGCTTTATCTTTCAAGGATTGCAAAGCGTGAGGTGTCCTTTTCGGATGTTGGCGATTATCTTGTTAGCCAGTTTGCGACAACAGATAACTATTCAACTGACTTTCAGATTTTTACACTCAATGGGTTATCAGTAGGCGTTGAAAATGATTTGTTGAGTGAAGCATTACGTGAGTTGCCAGACAAGAAACGTGAAATTCTACTGCTGTTTTACTTTATGGACATGAGCGATTCAGAAATTGCAGACCTGTTGAAATTGAACCGTTCTACTGTCTATCGGCATAGAACCAGTGGACTAGCCTTAATTAAAAAGTTTATGGAGGAATTTGAAGAATGAAAACACAATATCCTATGATTCCCTTTCCTCTCATTGTAAAGGCAACAGATGGCGATACCGAAGCGATTAACCAGATTCTACATCATTACAGAGGGTACATAACGAAGCGTTCCCTACGACTTATGAAAGATGAATATGGCAATCAAAGTATGGTCGTTGATGAAGTCTTACGTGGAAGAATGGAAACCAGACTGATTACAAAGATTTTGTCATTTGAAATTAAGTAATATCCTCTCTCCTTTCGTGGAAGCGTGCTAAACCATTCCACGCTTCCCGAACAGGGAGGTTTGTTATTCCACCAAAGCATATTGAGCTTTCAATGTGTTTTGATAGGCTAACGAGCCATTGTTCTTTGAAAACTGAATAAAAGTAATCGAATACGTTTCGATAAGAAAAGAGCCAACGGAACTAACCGCCATGACCTATCTTATAAAGATAGCGAGCGATTCATGTTAGTGATCCGAGAAGCAATCTTTAGCAGGATTGCCTGCAACGACATTCTTATCGTGATAATGATACTCCCATACAGTCAATAGTCCGAGCGTGATAAAACCGTCGCAGGCAATGAGTATGGCTACATGAGAACCATGCAGGGGTGGAACTCCCGTGAGCTTTGCTAAAGCTGTTCGATTGCTGGTAAAACAACTTTTATGAAATCCAAATAAGTGATTTGGAAAGGAGGATTTTATGAAGCAGACTGACATTCCTATTTGGGAACGTTATACCCTAACCATTGAAGAAGCGTCAAAATATTTTCGTATTGGCGAAAACAAGCTACGACGCTTGGCAGAGGAAAATAAAAATGCAAATTGGCTGATTATGAATGGCAATCGTATTCAGATTAAACGAAAACAATTTGAAAAAATTATAGATACATTGGACGCAATCTAGCGTCGCCAAAGGGTCTTGTATATGATAAAATAGTATTAAGTCGTATCAAGGCTCTTTCCATAAAGGAAAGGAGCAAATGCCATGTCAGAAAAAAGACGTGACAATAAAGGTCGAATCTTAAAGACTGGAGAGAGCCAACGAAAAGACGGAAGATACTTATACAAATATATAGATTCATTTGGAGAACCGCAATTTGTTTACTCGTGGAAACTTGTGGCTACAGACCGAGTACCAGCAGGAAAGCGTGATTGTATCTCACTTAGAGAGAAAATCGCAGAGTTACAGAAAGACATTCATGATGGTATTGATGTTGTAGGAAAGAAAATGACACTCTGCCAGCTTTACGCAAAACAGAACGCTCAAAGACCAAAGGTTAGAAAAAACACTGAAACTGGACGCAAATATCTTATGGATATTTTGAAGAAAGACAAGTTAGGTGTAAGAAGTATTGACAGTATTAAGCCATCAGACGCTAAAGAATGGGCTATTAGAATGAGTGAAAATGGTTATGCTTATCAAACCATCAATAACTACAAACGTTCTTTAAAGGCTTCATTCTATATTGCTATACAAGATGATTGTGTTCGGAAGAATCCATTTGACTTTCAACTGAAAGCAGTTCTTGATGATGATACTGTCCCTAAGACCGTACTAACAGAAGAACAGGAAGAAAAACTGTTAGCCTTTGCAAAAGCTGATAAAACCTACAGCAAAAATTATGATGAAATTCTGATACTCTTAAAAACAGGTCTTCGTATTTCAGAGTTTGGTGGTTTGACACTTCCAGATTTAGATTTTGAGAATCGTCTTGTCAATATAGACCATCAGCTATTGAGAGATACTGAAATTGGGTACTACATTGAAACACCAAAGACCAAAAGTGGCGAACGTCAAGTTCCTATGGTTGAAGAAGCCTATCAAGCATTTAAGCGAGTGTTAGCGAATCGAAAGAATGATAAGCGTGTTGAGATTGATGGATATAGTGATTTCCTCTTTCTTAATAGAAAGAACTATCCAAAAGTGGCAAGTGATTACAACGGCATGATGAAAGGTCTTGTTAAGAAATACAATAAGTATAACGAGGATAAATTGCCACACATCACTCCACATAGTTTGCGACATACATTCTGTACCAACTATGCAAATGCAGGAATGAATCCAAAGGCATTACAGTACATTATGGGACATGCTAATATAGCCATGACGCTGAACTATTACGCACATGCAACATTCGATTCTGCAATGGCAGAAATGAAACGCTTGAATAAAGAGAAGCAACAGGAGCGTCTTGTTGCTTAGTAGTACAAATGAATTTACTACTTATTTACCACTTCTGACAGCTAAGACATGAGGAAATATGCAAAGAAACGTGAAGTATCTTCCTACAGTAAAAATACTCGAAAGCACATAGAATAAGGCTTTACGAGCATTTAAGAAAATATAAAAAGATAATTAGAAATTTATACTTTGTTTATAACAAAAAGAGTATACTCATGCATAGTAGCTGTCTTGAGATATCATGATTTTAGATGACCGCGATGACAATTGGGTGCAGCTGTCATTCTAACCCACATGCTGACTGTCACACATTTAGCAAAAAAAGCCCTACTCCTGACCGAGTAGGGCTTTCGTGGTAGCATCCTTCGAAATTCTCATATTTCGCAGGCTGATTACCGGACGTTCTCTTTTGATTATTCGTTAGGAAATAATTCTGAAAAATTCATTCCTTGAACCAAAAGATTTCCGAGGAGTTAATATAATTTTCTCATTCGTATAGTAGTTCATTGCGTTCAACGAAATAAAGGGATTCTTTCTATAGGAAGTACTAAGCAGTGAATGAATTCTGAGATAGGAATATATAAAAAATCATTATTGCGATAACGATAGTAGGAATAGGGCATTTTGATATCCATTTGGAGCATAATGCTGCTCCCCATATGAAATAAAAGAATGAATAAGCCCGTACTTTTCCGACTAGTTTATCTTATGATTGCCCACAATAATGGGTTAAATTTCATAGCAGCTGAGAATCTGAAAGTACGGAATGCTTTCAGATCTTCAGCATGTTTTGTCTTCAGTCGTCATGGATCACGCCCGCTCAACCAGTGGTTGACTAGGGCGATGATCAGCCCCACAAAGAGCGGAGCGAGGACATATCGAATCAGCTCGC
>OBUQ01000409.1_pt1 | contig 37823 bp, 36 predicted proteins | sample 1494951 | NCBI WGS metagenome assembly OBUQ01 (sample SAMEA2579938, study PRJEB22360) | human gut metagenome | biome: human gut; feature: human-associated habitat; material: faeces | place: Denmark | collected 2008/2010
CTACACATTTGGTTTGTTTTATTCGTTCAGTTTTCAAAGGTCTACATTGTTTGTCACTTTGTTTCAGCAACTTTTATATCTTAACAGGTTGCTAAGTGGATGTCAATAACTTTTTTGAAGTTTTTTTATTTCAATGAGTCATCGTTCGTCTTTCACTGTATCAGCAACGTTTATTAATTTACCACTTAATCAACCATCGGTCAACTATTTTTTCAAAAAAAAAGAAACTTATTTTCATAAGCTCTTTTTTTATAACTATTCAAATAATGGTACACCTTCTATTTCAATCGTTCCAAGGATTTTCCTTACGCTTTCTGGGCTTTCCCAAGCAAATCCATCAGGCAACTCTGTAGCCACTTCACTAGCCACTTCACTAGCCATTTCAAAGACATACAGTGGTAAATTGTCTCCATGTGATTGTGTATTTGTTAACTCTACCAAACGAATATCGTTAACATTGATATGTAATGTTGCTTTTAAAAAATTCAAAAAACTAGCTAAAACGGTATTTTCGGCTTTAGTATCAGTGCGGGCAAATTCTTTATCTTTTCCTATTTCGTGAACTAAAAAACGTTTCGATCCATCTTCTAAGTGCAACATGATTGTTCCAGATACTTGTTTTGTCACAATTTTCACCTCTGCAAAAGCTAATCGTAAATCGTTCTTATTGTATCACGTTTTCTGAAAAAAAGATATTTTTTGCGTAAAACTACGGCTAATTTTCAGCGTGTTCTTTCAAAAGAAAATCTATTGCTTCATTAGTCCATTTTGGCATACTCTTTTCTAATGAACGAAAGCCGATGTTTTTATTTCGATTCGTAAAGTAACGTTTCCGATGATAGGGTGATTCTGCAGGATGTTCTGTCAATGTCCTCAAAGATAAACTAATTTTTTTGGTATATTCATCTATATCAATAATTTGAACTTTTACTACTTGACCAATTTCTAAAAAGTTATGGATATTTTTAGTATATCCAGCCTGCACCTCTGATATATGGACTAATCCTTGTGTATGATCATCTAATGAAATAAATGCCCCGTAAGGTTGAATTCCAGTTACTTGACCTTCAATAATGTCCCCAATTTTATATTCCATTCATTTCCCTCTTTTCGCATGTTTCATTATACTGTATTTATAAATAAAATTGAAGTTAGGATGTAGGAGGAAGAAGTATGACAAATTTCGATCAACCAATTGACCGTCTTGGTTCCGACAGCGTGAAATGGGACACTATTCTTAACATGTATGAAGAAAAAGAGCTGTTGCCATTGTGGATCGCAGATATGGATTTCAAAGCGCCCGCTGGAGTATTACGCGCTTATCAAAATTTACTTAAACATGGAATACTGGGTTATGCAGATATTCCAGAGAATCTTTACACAGCTATTATTGATTGGGAAGCCAAACACCATCATCTCATTTTAAACAAGAAAGATATTCTTTTCTTTCCAGGGGTATTAGCCGGGATAGCGACAGCGGTCCAAGCTTTTACTAAACCAAATGATGCGGTCTTGATTCATGATCCCGTTTACCCTCCTTTCGCAAATATCATCAAAACCAATCAACGAAAATTAGTCCGCAGTCAATTAATTGAAAAAGACGGACATTTTATTATGGATTTTAGAGATATTGAAGAAAAATTCAAACATTATAAAGTAAAAGCCATGGTCTTATGTAACCCACATAATCCTGGCGGTCGTGTTTGGCGAAAAGAAGAATTGAAACAGCTTGGAGATCTTTGTAGGAAATATGGTGTCCTAGTGTTTAGCGATGAGATTCATCAAGATTTGGTTTTTTCTCCAAATGAAATGATCTCCTTTTTTAACGCTGATGATTCCTTTAGTGATTTTAGTATACAATTTACCTCTATGACTAAAACATTTAATCTAGCAGGAATTAAAAACTCGCTGGCCTTTGTAAAAAACGAGCAATTACGGGCACAATTAATTCGCAAGCAGGAGCAAAACTTTCAACAAGAAATTAACACATTCGGACTCGTTGGAATGCAGGCAGCCTATCAAACTGGAGAAGAATGGTTAACTGAGTTACTATCTTATATTCAATCAAACATAGACTTCACAATGACTTTTTTTCAAAACCATTTACCCAAAACTAGAATTATGAAACCTGAGGGAACTTATTTATTATGGCTAGACTTTTCAGCATATGGATTTTCTGATGAAATACTTGAGGAACGATTGGTTCATAAAGGAAAGGTTGTCCTAAATACGGGGGTTAGTTATGGCCCTCAGGGTAAACAACATATGCGTTTAAATGTTGCTTGTCCAAAAGTTATACTTGAAGAGGGCTTGAAAAGAATTGCTTCTGCTCTTAAATAGAAAAAACGGCCGATGGCCGTTTTTTTATTCTGAAATTTCAATTGTTTCAATGACAATATCATGGACAGGTTTGTCTTGAGCGCCACGTTTAGCTGATGCGATGTTGTCCACAACATCCATTCCTTCCGTTACATGTCCAAAAACAGTATGACGGAAGTCTAACCAAGGAGTTCCACCCTGTTTGTAAGTTTCGATAATTTCGCCAGGGAAACCTGCTTCTTCCAATTGTGCCATCATGTTCGCAGGAACATTCTGATTATTTACGATAAAGAATTGACTTCCGTTAGAATTTGGGCCAGCATTCGCCATTGATAATGCTCCACGAAGATTAAAGAGATTACGCGAAAATTCATCTTCAAATTTTTCACCGTAGATACTCTCACCACCCATACCAGTACCGGTGGGATCTCCTCCTTGAATCATAAAATCAGGAATAACACGGTGAAAAATTACACCATTGTAATAGCCCTTCTTTGCTAATTCAACAAAATTTTTAACTGTTTTGGGCGCTTCTTCAGGAAATAATTGTACTTTAATATCTCCCATATTTGTTTTGATTGTTGCTTTAGGTCCTTTTTCTTCGGTTAAATTTAACTGTGGAAATTGAGTCACTTCAAAATCCTCCTTTATTTTTCTGAGTCCATCATAACAAACTTTTCTTATTTTGCCACCTCTTCAAACTAAGGATTTCTTTCTCTCTCATTTATTTGATACAATCGATGAGAAGAAAGGGTGTTCTTATGGAAATTTTTGATATAACTATCGTTGGAGCGGGGCCTGTAGGCATGTTCGCGGCATTTTACGCAGGCATTCGTCAAGCGAAGACAAAGTTGATTGATAGTTTACCACAACTAGGTGGACAATTGACGACTCTTTATCCTGAGAAAAATATTTATGACATTCCTGGATTTCCAATTGTAAAAGCCGCAGATCTGATTGGCAACTTGGAAAAGCAATTACGGACTTTTTCACACACCTATTGCTTAGATGAAGAAGTTTTAGAAGTAAAACAACACGAAGATTTCCTTGAACTTGTAACAACTAAGGATAGTCACTACACAAAAGCGGTTGTACTTGCTATCGGAAATGGCTCATTCCAACCTAGGCGATTAATGATTGACAATGCTGACTCGTTGGAAAATCACGGAATAGACTATTACATAAATGATCTGATGAAATACGCAGGTAAAAAAGTCGCTATTGCTGGTGGTGGAGACTCTGCAATTGATTGGGCATTGATGTTGGAACCAATTGCCTCTGAAGTATCCATTATTCATCGACGTGATAATTTTCGTGGGCATGAACACAGCGTGCAAAAATTAAAAGATTCATCAGTAAACATTTATACTCCTTATATATTAAAAGAGCTGCATGGGGAACAAAATTTAGAAGATCTGACTTTACAAAAGACAAAAAGTGATGAGACAATTACATTAAATGTGGACTATTTAATTGTCAATTACGGTTTTTCTTCTTCATTAGATCACTTGCGCTCTTGGGGATTAGAGAGTACACGACAGGCTATCCTCGTTGAATCAGATATGCGTACTTCAATTCCCGGAATTTATGCTTGCGGAGACATCGCAACATACGATGGCAAGGTAAAATTGATTGCCACTGGTATGGGGGAAGCACCCACAGCAGTCAATAATGCTCTACATTATATAAATCCTAAAAATCGTACTCAACCAGGACACAGCACTAGCCTATTTCCACAAATTTAATATTAACGGAGGTAAGATATGGTATTTGAAACAACGGCTCTTGAACAAAAGGCCCGTGAACTTTTAGAAGAACGCGGTGTTACCATCAAAGATATTGCCGAATTAGTTTTCTTTTTACAAAAAGATTATATTGACAAGCTGGATATCGAATTATGTATCCACAGTGTAAACCGTGTGTTGACTAAACGTGAAGTTCATAATGCAATTATCACTGGGATTGAGCTAGATAAATTGGCTGAACAGAAAAAATTAGACTATCCATTGCAAAATATTTTGGAGGAAGACGAAGGGCTCTATGGAATCGATGAAATTATGGCACTTTCTATCGTGAATGTTTATGGTTCAATCGGCTTCACAAATTATGGCTATATCGACAAAGTAAAACCTGGAATATTAAAAAAACTGAACGAACATGATGGTGTTCATGTCCACACATTTCTAGACGATTTGGTAGGAGCGATCGCAGCATCTGCTGCCAGTCGTTTGGCTCACGAGCATCCTCGTAAACTTGATTCTATCGTCAAATAAGAGCATTAAAAAAAGAGCTTAACGCTCTTTTTTTAATGCTCTTTTTCCAAAATAGATTGGTAAGAAATAAAAAATTTCTAGTAAAACAAAGAATAAAATAAAACAATGTAAAAAAAATGTTTCCGGTAAAACATTGATGATTGGATCAGTCGCTGGATTAAATATCCATGCGTCATTATTGAAAAAAATACCGTGAAACAGCACAAAAAAACGATCAAAATTTACTGCCATTAAAAATACGAGAACGATTGGAACAGCTACAGCTATACGAAAAGGTTGAATCATCGTCCACAATCGACGTTGCTTAACTAAATGACGTAAATAAAAAATGCTTGGTACAATCGTTATTACTAGCAAGACATAGTTCAAAAGAAATAATTTTTTCACTTCATAAAAATGGAATGCTCCACTCGCTGAAACTGGAAAATTTGTCATTTCCAGCGTTTCTATCCAAGGAAAATTCAAATATCCCATTAACTGATCAAAATTATGCATTAATTCTTTATTTGAAAGACTTGTGTAATCCAGTAGATTTAAGTAGGCTACATCAAATCGATAGAGCCAACGCGCATTGATGGTCAATGTAATTGCTAGTGTAAGTAGGGCGACAACGAAACAGATAAAACCTCCACGTTCTAACCATTTACTTTTCATCGAAATTCCATTCATCTAATGAGTCTACAAGATAAGTAGGCGGTACAGGAAGCGACGATACATCTGCCTTTTGAGTAAATCCCGATAATACTAAAAGCGTGTCAATGTTGTTATTAATCCCCGCCAATATATCTGTTGTATAATTGTCCCCAACCATTAGGACTTCTTTTTTGTCCATAGCTAAAATTTCTACCGCTTTATCCATAATTATTGACTCAGGTTTCCCAATATAAATTGCTTTCTGTTGCGTTGAAGCCTCTATCATTGCAATCACTGATCCCGCACCAGGTAACAACCCCCGCTCAGTAGGGATATTTTTATCTGGATTCGTTCCAATAAAGGTTGCTCCGTTTTGAATTGCCAGCGTAGCTGTAACAAATTTCTCATAAGTAACCTCTGTATCCAAGCCGACAACTACATAATCTGGTGTTTCTTCATCCCAAATATAACCAGCAGACAAAATTGGATCAATTAGTCCTGGCTCACCAATAACATAGACTTTTTTGCCTTTGGCCGCATCATTCATGTAATCAATTGTAGCCAAAGTTGCGGTATAAACAGTCTCTGGTGCGACATGAATTGAAAACTCCTTTGCTAAACGGTTCGCTACTGTTTCTGGAGTTTTTGTAGTATTGTTAGTCAAAAATAAAAACGGAACCTGGCGCTTCTGCAATTGCTCAACAAAACGGCGCCCTGCTGGAATTGGTTCGCTTCCACGATAAATCGTTCCATCTAAATCAATTAAGTATCCTTTGTACATCTTATTACTCTTCTCTTTGACGAATCACAAAGCGTTCGTCCTTTTCTTTTGTTTTTGTAGGTGTTTCCTTTTTAGGCTGACGGTTTTTGATAATTGGTTTTTTCTTAGATTTATCCGTCAAAGGAACTTTTTTTTCCTCAATAAATGCCTGTGACTTGTCCTTACGTTTACGTTTGCGTTTTTTACGATTTTGTTGACGTTTCCCACCTGTTCGTTCCAACACAAAATAAGCACAGCCAAAGTTACAGTACTCATATAAATAATCTTCTAATGTATCTATTCGCTGTTCGGGTAAACTCTTTCGATCATCTTCGCGGAAAAAACCTTTCAGCCGCAATTGATCATACCCCCAATCACCAACGATATAATCATAACGTGTCAAGACCTCACTAAAGCGTTCACCTAAACGTTCGGCATCAAAACCCTCACGATAATTTCTAACTAAGCGGTATTGGCGTTCACCAATCAAAAGATTACTCTCATCGACAAAGACGACGGTTTCACCTTTTTTCTTTTCTTCAGCGGGGGTCTCAACGATTTCATCTAATACCTCAGTCAATTCTTCAGTAACAGTTTTTTCTGGTGTAGTTCCCTTTTTTTGTTTGTCTCTTTTTTCTTTTGCCATCGTTTCACCACCTGATTGTTATTATACCTTGTTTTTAATTGATTGGATAGTGAGTGTGCAGATAGTCACCTAAAACACTTCGGATAAACTTAGGGAATAAAAACTCATACCGTCCAGCAATCTCAATCGTAGGAAAGAATGGTACAAACATAAAATGATCCACCGTAGCAATTGTGTATTCTGTTTCTGGATCGACTGGTTCACCAAGCCATCGAACTTGATGATTGACTCGGTCGTACTCAATCCCATCATAAACTAAGTGCCCGAAAATTTTGCCACGAAACCCCATCCCCATCACAGGAAAATTGATTAAAAAATGTCGATTCTTTTCCATTTCCAAAATCAAACGAATCAGATTGGCACCATCTAATGTTACTTTTATCAAATGCATGGGATGCGGCAACGCGGTATGAAGCTGATCTTGATTAATAATTCCTGCTGGTATATCGGTTAAAAACAGTCCAGAGTTTAAAACAGCTGCTTCAGTGTTAGCTGCTTCCTTAACCGCTTTAAGTGTGTAGTTAATCATAGGATTTTCAGCCTGAAGATCAACACTCAGCGTAAAAGGCAGATTCGCTACTTTTTTATCCGCCAGCAGTCGATGCCCTGTTTGTAGATAGTCCCTTATTTCCTTTTGATCTTCTGGTAACTCCAGCATTTTTTCAGTTGGAAAAGTGTGTGCTGTTGTATCTGAAATACGATGGTTCCTATTCACAAACACTTGAACCTCACCAACATAATAGCCGTATTTTCCTGCAGCCGCTAACTGTACTTTGCCTATTTTTTCGCCGGTTTCAAATAAATGGTGCGTGTGAGAACCTAAAATCACATCAATCATTGGCAACTCTCGTGCGATTTGACGATCAACACTAATTCCAAGATGACTCATTAGTACTAAGACATCAACTTTTGGGCGTAGTTCTTCCACAAGATCTGGTAGAATATCCATCACTTGACGAATATCCCACCCGTTTGGGCTATAGGTTAATGGAAAAGGCGCTGTAAACGCGAGCAATCCTACTTTAGTTCCTTGATCTGTTGTGATTATTTTCGATTGTTGCGACCATTCTGGAGGTTGCAATGTTTGCTTATCAAAAAGATTGTCTAATACAATGTCAAAATTTGCTCGATCATATAAATGATTCAGCTCGTCCTTAGAATTCCCGACTCCTTCATTGTTTCCAATCGTGGCTGCATCGTAATGAATTTGATTCATCAACTGAACATTCGCCTGCCCATTAGTTGCCTCTGTCAGTGGATGCCAGCGATCAACGAAATCACCAAGATCAATCGTAATAACCTTTTTCTCAGGACTTTCTTCTTGCTTTCGGTTCAACAAAAAACGGCGAACCTTTGGCCAATTTTCCAAATGGGAATGAAGATCATTCGTATGCAAAAGAATAATTTTTTCCATTATTCTACCTCTTTTCAACTCTTCTTGTTCCATCTATAGTAACATATAGCTTATTAAGGTCGAACGAACTCGTTCGCTAAAAAGCAGGTGAAAATATGAAATTTGAATCAAGCCTTGGTACGTTGTGGCTAAACGCGAATCAAACTGCTTTAACTCACGTTTCCTATACAGCAATTGATGAAACCCCCTTGGCTAATCAAGAAATTTTACAATCTACAAAAAAACAACTCTTGGAATTTCTATCTGGAAAACGAAAATCATTTGATGTTCCCTATACTTTTGAATTAGGAACCGACTTTCAAAAGGAAGTTTGGTCTACTTTAATGACTATCCCTTACGGCGAGACTTGTAGTTATCTGGACATCGCTGAATCAATCCGACGACCAAAAGCTGTACGTGCTATCGGCCAAGCGAATCGAAATAATCCCTTACCCATTATCATCCCTTGTCATCGAGTGATTGGAAAAAATGGAAAACTCGTAGGTTACTCTGGATCCACTGAAAAGGGATTGACAATTAAAGAACAATTACTCGCAATAGAAAATCCAGTTTTACAAGAAATTACACTGTTCTAATTGCAAAAACACCGTTATCGCGTTTTTTCGATAACGGTGTTTTTTAGTTTGTTGACGAGGACGCTGATGCTTCATCTTCCTTCACACAATCAATCGCGATCACAAGTGAGATAACCAACTCTTCAAAGTCTTCATTAAAAATCGTAATCTCATACGTATCTCCCCAAGAAATCCAACGCTTATTGATTTCAGCCACTTTTTTCCCTTTTTGCGAGACCTCAAAATCCATGTCCCACCAGTTTCCTTCGACACTTAAATCTTCAGCAGAAATCGAATATTTCGCCTTCAAAAAACTCAAGTGTTTTGAAATTTCAATAGCCTCTTTCCCATTCATCTCAACATAGAACTTAGGTAACAAACTAATGACTTTTTTCGTGATTCGGCTAACTTCATTCCCGTGTTCATCTTCAATATGAAATGTTTTTGGGATTTTCATAAAACTACCTTTAACAAAATAACGTGGTTGTTGATCTTCATCCATCACTGTAAATTTTTCACCAATACTAAAAACCTTTTGTTTAATATAAAGTTTCTTCATCGCCGAGCCTCCTATTTTTCAGACAAATCTCCTGTATTTATAACCGGTTGTGTTCCTTTGTCAGTGATGATTGAAACAAGCAAGTTGTTAATAAGTTGAACCTTTCGATCATCAGTAAAATGAATTTCTTGACCATTCTCAATCTGTTCAAGAGCCATTTGTGTCATTGTCACTGCGCCTTCTACAATCGTTTGACGTGCAGACAATATGGCTTTTGCTTGTTGACGCTGCAGCATCGCATTAGCTATTTCTGTCGCATATGCTAAGTGATTCAACCGCGTTTCGATTACCTCGACTCCAGCCATCGCTAAACGCTCCTGTAATTCTTTAGCCAGTTCTTCAGAAACTTCAGTTGTATTTCCTCGTAAAGTTAAATCGTCTTCATTAAAGGTATCATAAGGATATTGAGTAGCAATGTGTCGGATCGCGGTCTCACTTTGAATCTCTACAAAATCCAAATAATAATCAACATCAAATAATGCCTTAGCGGTATCTACTACTCGAAACACGACGACTGCTGAAATTTCTACAGGATTTCCATCTGAATCATTCACTTTCAAAAGCGAACTATTGAAATTCCTAACCTTCAGTGAAACAGGGATTTTTCTTGTCAACGGCGTCGTAATAAATAAGCCGTTTTCTTTGATCGTTCCAAGATATTTTCCAAAAAACAAAACAGCTTTTGCTTTATTTGGCCCCACAATAGTTAAAGAACTTAAAAATAGAGCAGCGATAATCCATAAAATAATTCCTAGAAAAATGAATCCTAAACTATTCGAATCATTGCCGGCAAGAATTGCCCAAAAACCTATTCCTAAAATTATAACTAAACCAACTAAACCTAAATATCCATTAATGTGAAACGCTTGTTTCTCTTTCATCCTTGCACCTCCAAAATTCATAACCTCAGTGTACGCTTCTTTTGAAAGAGCTTCAATTATTTCAGACGATTCGATCATCAATAGAAACCAATAACAAAAGTCTTATTCAACTCTAAAATTACACAAAAAAAAGCAAGCTCATCGCTTGCTGTAAAAAATCATATTATCAGACACATGCCGGATCCTACTTAGTGCTGCTTCCTTCCAGACCTGACACAATTCACAGGCCCGGCATTGTCCTGCCTTTCGGCAAAAAATAGTATAACAAACTCTAGTCATTTTGGCTAGTCTTTTTTTTCTTCTCCCGAATCTCTCGAAAAAATTTCGTTAATAACATCCCGCATTCTTCTTTCAAGATACCACCTTCAACATACGCTCGATGATTAAAGCGCTCATCCGTTAATAAATTCATCAACGTTCCTGCCGTTCCACCTTTAGGATCATAAGCACCAAAATAAACTTCCTCTACTCGAGACAAAATCATGCCTCCACTACACATTGGACAAGGTTCTAATGTAACAAATAATTGACATTCCTCCAATCGCCAACTGTCTAAATGACTACACGCCTCACGAATAGCAAACATTTCTGCATGACTTGTGGCATCTTGACTATGTTCTCGTAGATTATGTCCCCGTCCAATAATTTCACCATGGTAAACTACAACGGCACCAATAGGAACCTCTGCGATCGCTTCTGCCTTTTTCGCTTCAGCAATTGCTTCCTGCATAAAAAAAACTTTTTCTTCTTCTGTCAACTGGCTCTGTCTTTCCATTTCATCCCTCACTCTTTTACCTCTATCAATTAATCAATTTACTTTAGCACAACTCCTTAAACAAAAAAAGATGCGCCATTACTGGCACATCCATTACATTACTTTGTCCACAAAATCCATCAATCGGTCTTTTAAATCCTCGGTCGTATCTTTGATGGAATCACCATAGACCGATACTCGCTTTTTTCCGCTTTTGATCTTGTCTAAAATACTCATGATGTTATCTAAATCTTCATCCGATAGTTTGTCAACGATTGCCAATAATGTTTCACTACCGTCAAACTTATCACTAACAAAACGTTTTACTTTGCATCGATTTGACATGTGACGAGCTTTTTCAATTAGTTTTCCAGAAGCAATAACAGCTGTCGCAGTACTAGCCGCAACAATAACACCTACTCCGATTTTGATCTTAGTTGATTTTTTCATGGTATCAGCTCCTATTCTTATTAATGTCGTTATTCTTTCCCATAGAAAAAGTGAATACGCTATGTCTGTCACTCTCAAGATTACTAAATGCATTTAGTTTATTTATCACTACGACAAAGCACATTAGTCATCCTTTATTCCATCATACCACACACTTAAAATTATCAATAATAAGAAACTCAAACAAATGAAAGCGCAATCTTATAATGGGGAAATTAACTTAAAAAAGAGTTCAATGCCGTATCCAAATTTTGTACAAAAAAAGAACCGACATTACGTCAGTTCTTAATCACGACTTCGATTACCGAATAATAAAATCAATCGTAGCAATTGCAAAAATGTCGCTAACGCTGCAGCTACATAAGTCAACGCTGCGGCAAACAGAACTTTTCGAGCTGCTGCTAATTCATCTTCAGCTAACATGTTTCCATCACGCAAGATGTTCAATGCACGTCTCGAAGCATCAAACTCTACCGGTAAAGTAACTAGTTGAAAAATCAAGGCCAATGAAAAGGCCAAAATACCAATATTGATCAGTGTTTGGTTCCAACTCATGAAGACCCCTAGCATAATCAATGGAAATGAAAGTGTCGATCCAATATTCGCTATTGGTACGATCGCTGCTCGCATTTTTAATGGAATATAATTTTTAGCATCTTGTACCGCATGTCCACATTCATGAGCTGCTACACCAATAGCTGCCACTGAGGTTGATTGTGCGGTTGACTCCGATAAGCTCAGCATTTTATTCCCGCTATTGTAGTTATCTGTTAAATCTCCAGCAATTTGTTGAACACCTACATCATTGATCCCTTGACTACGCAAAATATATTCAGCCGCTTGAGTCCCAGTAACACCTTTGCTGCTGCGGAATTCATCATATTTTCGAAAGGTCGAATTAACATAAGCAGAAGCAAGTCCCGAGATGACCAGTCCAGCAATCACTAATAAAAACGTGGGATCTAGAAAATTATAAAATGTTCCATACCCATACATATACATTCTCCTCTAATCAAAGATAATTTTACTGCAAAAAAGCAGTTTCCTACTCATAGTTTAGCATGAAAAGCGTGAATTTTTTATGAAAACAACTCTAAGAATCTCTCTAGCTTATAACTTCTTAACAAATTCTGATTTTAATTTCATCGGTCCGAAACCATCAACCTTGCAATCAATGTTGTGATCTCCTTCAACTAGGCGAATGTTTTTTACTTTTGTTCCTTGTTTGATGGCACCAGAAGCACCCTTAACTTTTAAATCTTTAATTACTGTAACACTGTCACCCTCTTGAAGCTGGTTGCCATTGCTATCTTTGACGACCAATCCCTCTTCAACTTCTTCGTTACCGGACCACTCGTGACCACATTCAGGACAAACAAATAAGCCACGATCCTCATAAGTATATTCTGATTGACACATTGGACAATTTGGCATAATTTTCCTCCAATAATAATAGTTTTCTAAACACTTAGTTTAGCCGAAACGGAATGACTTGAAAAGCCTTTCTATACAAAAAAATTCACACTTATACAATAAGTGCGAATTTTTCTTTTTTTATAAACTTGTCAATTCACCAATCACTTCGTTGACCTGAACCTCTTTTGTACCTGTTAGGTCAGAGCTCTTCACTTTATCCATATTAGTCAGAGCAACGATGATATCTGTTTTCTTGCCTGCTTTTTTTACTGCTTCCAAATCAACTTTCGCAATCATCTGTCCTCGTCCGACATGCTGACCAGCTTGAACATAAAGTTCGAAAGGTTTTCCACCAAGATCAACAGTATCTAATCCCATGTGTAAAAGAACTTCCACACCTGAAGCCGTTGTAATTCCAACCGCATGTTTTGTAGGAAAAACATTCGAGATAGTCCCAGCTACTGGAGAGAAAATCTCACCAGAGGTAGGTAATACTGCATAACCATCACCCATCATTTTTTCTGAAAAAACATCATCTGAAACTTCAGTAATTGGAACCAATCGACCATTCGCTACTGCAAACATTTCTTGAGTTTTTGGCGCTTCTTCTTTAACAATGGCTTGTTCAGTGGCCGCATGAGCTGTTCCCCCACCGCTGTGAAGTCGATTCATTTCGTCAGCTACGAACTGTACTTCAGTACCAACAATCACTTGAATGTTTTTATCATCAATCACTTTCAAGCCTGGGACACCAGTAGCTTTGATTTGGCTTTGATTTACTACGCCAGTATCTTTAAGCTGAAGGCGCAATCTAGTCGTACAATTGTCGATTGATAAAACATTAGCTGCTCCTCCTAGCCCTTCATAAATTTTCTGAGCCATAACCACATGTTTGTTATCACCAATCATGTCAATATCAGGCATTTCTTCGCCATCATCTTCTTCTCGTCCAGGCGTCATTAGATTGAATTTAACAATGACAAACCGGAATGTCACATAATAGACAACCGCCATCACTAATCCCAACAGAATCAACATGAATGGTTGATTTGCGATGGGGACACGCAAACTTAAGAAGAAATCAATAAAACCAGCACTAAAGTTAAACCCAGCTGTCCATTTGAACGTTGCTGCTATAAACATAGAAATCCCTGTTAAGCAAGCATGAACAACATAAAGCGGCCACGCCACAAACATAAAGGAGAATTCAAGTGGTTCAGTTACCCCTGTGAAAAATGAAGCAAATGCTGCTGCAACCATTAATGAAGCAGTGACTTTTTTCTTTTCAGGTTTTGCACATTGATAAATTGCCAAGGCTCCTGCCGGCAAACCAAACATCATTACTGGGAAGAATCCAGCTTGATAACGTCCTGTTATCCCTCGAACGCCTTCGCTCGCCCAGAACTTTCCAATATCATCAATTCCTGCTAAGTTGAACCAGAATACATTATTTAACGCGTGATGTAATCCTGTTGGAATAAGCAAGCGGTTGAATAAACCATACAAACCAGCCCCTATAGGTCCCATTCCTGAAATCAGTTCTCCAAAGCTTACTAATCCGTTATAAACTGGCGGCCAAACAAAAATTAAAGCGGCCGAAATTGCTGCCATTAATCCAGCTGTAACAATAGGTACTAAACGTTTCCCACTGAAAAAAGAAAGCGCCATAGGAAGTTTGACACCACTAAAGCGGTTGTACATAGCAGCTGCAACTAATCCAGCTAAAATCCCAACGAAAACATTTTTGAAATTGATTGCTGCAAAGGCAATGTTCACATCTTCTACAGCAACTTTAGTGAACATAGCTACTGCATCACTATTAACTAAGGTCATAGGGGTCAAAAATGCAACCAAACCAGACAAAGCTGCTGCTCCATCCTTATCCTTCGACATTCCTAATGCCAACCCAACAGCAAAAAGTACGCCTAAATTGTCTAATATCGTTCCTCCAGCCTTAATCAAGAAGGCTGCTAACAAGTTGTTGCCACCCCAGCCGCTAGGATCAATCCAATAACCGATTCCCATAAATAGAGCTGCCACCGGCAATGTTGCTACTGGCAACATCAACGAACGACCCATGCGTTGCATATATGCTTTCATATTTTTACTCTTCTCCTTTGTATTCTTTTATTTTCCGCAATCGTTCAACATGAATGGCTACATAACCTAATTCTTCTGTGGTGATTGCTAATTGGTAATGCTTCATCAAAAAGACTCGAATCTTTTTAGCAATTTGATAGCTATCAGGATACTTGTTTCTTACCATTTCGATAATGTCCTGATCTAAAACGGCATAACGCTGGTTCTGATACCGCTGCAATAATAAACGTAGATGATTCGCCAAACGCGAGTAATCCAATGCCATTTCTTGGGAACGGATATTTATCTCTAATTCTTGTTCAATTAAATGAATCACATCCGAAATAATCGTTACTTCTCTTATGCTGTCATGATTATTATTTTTTCCCGTTCGAGCGCTGTGAATATGGATTGCGATATAACCAGCTTCGTCATACCCATAAGGTATTTCTAATGTTCGATTCAAATAGTCCACTGCCCATTGTGCAATTCCAAATTCTTCACCATACAGAATCTCGATCTCACTTAAAAGCTTGTTTCGAATAACGATTCCGTTTTCAATATTTTGAGCCGCAAAGGCAATGTGATCTGTCAATGAAATAAAAATATGTTCATTCAGTTTCTCCATAAGAACCGTTTCAGCATGATCAATGATTGCTTCAGCAGCAAAAAAATAAGATTCGTTTATTTGATTTAATAAGGTCTGTAGCTTTTGCTGTCCTTCTGGTTCCATCACAAATAAACGCTCAATATCACGAGAAAAAAGCAAATCATTTCTTTGCTTATTGAACCCGACACCCTTGCCGATAGCAATCTTCTCTTCTCCTTGATCATCTACCAATACTGCATTTTGATTCAATATTTTTTTGATTTTCATTTGTTTTCCTCATTCTGCAGAATAAATTCACTGTTTTGACTAGACATTGGCCAAATAAAAAGGCATGGAAAGAAACACAAGGAGTCTCCTTGCGATTCTTTCCATGCCTAGTATGATCTAGTCACATGAAACAGTATTTGTTAACAATTTAAATAGTATAGACCAATGAAGGTTTTGTCAATACTTTTTTTCGAATTTTTTTCGAATTATTTATTTTTTTCGATAATTTTCGCACAAAATTTGGATTTCATGGTATATTTCTTGACACATTGCTTGGTCTTTAGCATTTGCTCCACTAGCTAATGGGTGACCGCCACCATGATATCTTTTGGCCAAATTATTGATGACCGGTCCCTTGGAGCGCAATCGAACGCGATAATATCCTTCCGGCTGCTCTACAAAAACTGCCCAAGCCAATACAACGTCTATTGTTCCTGGCAATGGAACCAGAGATGCAGTGTCAGAGTCCTTGATCCCATATTTTTTTAAGATTCCTTGATCCAAAAATACATATCCAGCACCATTGTTATCAATCTGTAAGTTCTGGTACAGGTACCCTGAGAGCTTCGCAACATCCAACGAAATTTGATCAATCTCTCGATTTAATTTGGTCGCATCAAAACCATAATCCAATAGTTTAGCTGCTACCAGTAACGTATGTGAAGTAGTTGCGGGATATAAGAAACGTCCCGTATCTCCAACAATTCCTGCATATAATAAACGGGCGGCATTTTCTGTTATTGCTAATTTTTCAGCAAATGCAAAATCAGCAATAATCTCACTGCAGCTACTTGCCTGTGTATTAACCCAAAGCAAATCACCATAAGGATCGTCATTGGGATGGTGATCGATTTTTATTAATTTATCTCCTAATGCATAACGTTCATCACTGATTCGAGGTGCATTCGCTGTATCCGTCACAATTACCAACGAACCTTCATATAGTTGGTCAGTAATCTCGTCCATTTCTGCTAAGAACGCTAAACCTTCTACAGGCCCGCCAACTTGATAAACTTCCTTATCTGGAAAGTTTGTCCTCAGGATTTCAGCAAGCCCGCATTGTGAGCCCAAAGCATCCGGATCAGGGCGCATATGACGATGGACAATGATCCGATCGTACTGCTTAATCATCTGTAAAATTTTTTTTGTAATTGTCATGCTACTTCCTCTTTCTAAGAACGCTCCATCACTTGGCAAACCACGATCGCTTTAGCAACGATCACATTATCAATATATACTTCTAAATCCACTTTCGCAGATCGACGTCCCAATTCTAATGTTTTTGAATGGATCTCAATTTCACTTTCTAATTGAATCAAACGTAAATAATGTAAATTCATTTGTTCAATTAGTGTATTCCGACGTTGATCCATTAAAATGCTCCGCTGCGCTACATTCGCTACAATCTCGCTTAGTACGCCAAATGAGATTGTTCCAACACTATTAACCATCTGTGGGGTAACTTCAAATTTAAAATATGGATTTTCTAACAAATTATCATCACGATCTGTATCAACAGTTATGATATCTCCTACAATTTGATCGGAAATTGTGTTAGACATTTGGGGTTGGCGTTGAACAAGCTGCATTGCTTTCATAACATCTTGGCGACTAACCATTCCTACAAGTGAAAGATCATCCTTCACCACAGGCATCATCTCAAGTCCATCCCAAATCATCTGATGACTTACTGAAGCCACACTCATACTTTGCTTTACAACATTAGGATCGCGTGTCATTACACGATCAATCACTTGATTTTCAGCCTTCCCTAAAACGTCCTTCGCAGTTACAACTCCCAATACACGCATGCTTTTATTTACAACAGGAAAACGGGAATGCCCAGTTTTTTCAGACAGACGGTGATACGTTAGGATGGTATCGCCAGCTTGTAAATACACTGTTTTTTCCAGAGGCATGTAAATATCACTGACCTGCATGATATCTTTTTTAATCAATTGATCGCTCAATGCGCGATTTATCATAGTTGCTACTGTAAACGAATCATACGTTGTACTTAAAACGGGTAGCGCTAGATCATCTGCTAATCTTGCGATTTCAGGGGTGGTGTCAAATCCACCAGTAATCAAGACAGCTGCCCCATCTTGCAAAGCAAGTTTCTGTGCGCCTTCGCGGTTTCCAATGATTAATAACGATCCCGGTGTGATATATCGGCGCATAGCTTCTTCAGTCATAGCACCAATAACAAATTTATTTAAGTCTTTATCCAATCCATTCGAACCGCCTAGAACATCACCCTCGATAATACGAACAACTTCACCGAAGGTTAGTCGTTCAATATTTTTCTTTAATTTGCGTTCAATTCTAATCGTTCCTACACGTTGAATCGTTGAAACTAAACCAATATTTTCTGCATCCTTAATCGCACGGTAGGCAGTCCCTTCACTGACACGCAGATTTTTTGCAATACTGCGAACAGAGATACGCTCACCCACGGGCAAGTTTTCGATGTGTTCTAAAATCAAATCATGTTTTGTCGCCATAATTTCCTCCCGTTATAGCATTTATCCATCATATTAGTACAGCTTAGCAAAACTAGTATAACAGAGTACTTATAAAAAAAGAAGTCAACCGTTACCATTCAAGTAACAATCAACTTCTTTTGTGTTAATAGATAAATTAAGTTAACGGTTTTTTCCTAAAACGTACAAGAGATATCATCAAGGCGAAAGCACAAATTACTAACGAGGCTATAAAAGTCACTCTCATCCCATAGATAAAAATATCCGGGCGGTCATTGACATATGTCGTTACCCGTTGGCCATAGGCTGTACTCATCCCACCATATAGAATCGTCGTTGATAAAGCGATCCCAATAACCATTCCTAGATTTCGCGCAAAGGAGTTCATACTTCCGGCCACACCTAAATTTTCTTTTTCTACACTACTCATGACAATCGTGTTATTGGGCGACTGAAATAGAGCATTTCCCATTCCCATAATGGCTGTCGCTAATACGTAATACCAAATAGGACTCGACTGACTCATAAAGACATAAAGTAGCTGAGTGATTGATAATAGCGTCAAGCCGATCAATACTAATTTTTGCGGACCAATTTTATCAGTCAAATAGCCGCTTAAAGGCGATCCGATGACCATCAAAAAAGGAAACACCATCATCAACAATCCAGCATAGCTGGCTGTTAATCCTCTAGCATTCTGTAAATAGAATGGCATGACTACATTGACAAAAAAGTTCGCTGAAAAAATCAAAAGAGCTGTAATCAAACTCATCGTAAACATTTTATTTTTTAGAATGCTAAAAACCAACAGTGGATTTTCTTTGCGTTTTTCTACTTGGATAAACAGGATGAAAAAGATGATTGCAGCAACAAGTAAAAGAACTGGCAACGTATGAATATAACCAACTTCTTGCCCAATAAAAACAGCACCAAAAAAGCTCATAATAGTGAGTGCAAAGGTTGCAAAACCAAGCCAATCAATTTTCTTTTTAGACATCGTGAGATCCTTAGGTAAAAATTTCTCTCCAATCAAAATTGTCAAAATCCCTACTGGCACATTGATCCAAAAAATGTATGACCAAGAAAAATGCGCAAGAATCAAACCGCCAATGCCAGGACCTGCGATTGACCCTAAGGACACAAAAGCACCAATTGCCCCAAGCGCTCGTCCTCGTTCCTCCATCGGAAAAACTTCTGTTGTAATCCCTGTATTAGTAGCCATTGTCATACTAGCACCAATACCTTGAATGACTCGCCCAAAAAGAAGCATTGTTAACGAATGATTAAACCCACACAAAAGGGAACCTAAAGTAAATACGATCGTACCGATTCGATACACTTTAATCTTACCGAAGCTATCTCCTACTTTTCCAAAAAGCAGCAAGCATGCACAAACGATCATTAAATAAATTGATACGACCCACTCAGCCTTATTCATAGGAACTACTAAGTCTTTTGAAATAGTGGGTAATGCAATATTTACAATACTTGAATCTAAAGTAGACATAAAGGTAAACATCGCAACAGAAACTAAAATCCACCACCGATTCTTTTGAACCACAGGATCATCTTGATACGTTTTCATTCATAAACTTCCTTTCGCTACAAAAATGAACCATAGCTATTCTAAAGGATACTCCTCAAAAAAAGCAAACCAAAACAAAAAACGAGAGATTACTCTCCCGTCTTTTTATCGTATTTTCCGTCTTCACGATCTTCAAAGGTCATGAAATATCCATTTGTAATCCTTGTTTCATATACATGATGACAATTCGGACATTCAACCGGCATTGCTTCTTTTGGATGTTGCTGAACATTTAGTACCTCATCAACAAAAAAATGTGTGCCGCAATTTGGACACTTTAATGGTTTTTCCAACATATGACCAGCCCTCTCTACATTTACTTCTTTTATAATGATACTCCTTTTTTCAAAAAAAACAGAGCAGAAAGGTCAAAAAAACTTCTCCGATAGAAAATGACTACAGGAGAAGTTTCTTTTTTACTTATTACGACGTCCACGTCGTTGATTTGCTTCCATAATAACTGGCAAAATAACAGGACGGCGTTTTGTTTGCTCGAATAAATAGCGGCTTAGCTGATCACGAATGTCTTGCTTTAATTTGCTCCATTCGAAATCATCAGAATGCAAATGCTTCTCTACGATCTCACTCGTTGTATCAGCACTCTCTTTGATCAAATCACGACTCGCTTTAATATAAACAAATCCGCGAGAAGTAATCTGTGGAGCAGAAACAATTTTTTTCTGCTTACGATCAATCGTTACAACAACCACAAAAATACCATCATCCGACAAAACTTTGCGGTCTCGTAAAACAATATTGCCGATATCGCCAACACCAATACCATCGATCATGATATTGTCCGCAGGTACACTGCCGGCTGCACTCATATGTTTATTTTTATATTCCAACACATCTCCGCGTCCAGTTATAAAAATATCTTTGAATGGCATGCCTAACTCATTGGCTAAGCTGGCATGTGCCGCCAATTGACGATATTCCCCTTGTACTGGGATAAAATATTTTGGAGACATGAAATTCATCATCATCTGCAAGTCACGAGGATTAGCATGTCCTGAAACACGTAAATTCTCAGAAATACTCTTTACGATCCCGCCAGCACGATAAATCATGTCTTCAGTTTTCGCAACCGTTGTTTCCATCGCGATGGTTGGTGTAGTAGTAATATAGACTAAATCCCCATCTTCAATTTTCAGATTTCGATGAGAACGATTGGCCATCTTTTGTAATGACTTAATCGGTTCGCCCATACGACCTGTTTCTAGAATAATTAATTCTTCAGCTGGATATTTTTTCATTTCCTTAATCGTTACTAGAATGTCTTCAGGCACTTCCAACTTTTTCAAGCGCATCGCCGTTTTAATGATACGATCTAGGTCTTGTCCAGTTAGCACCACTTTTCGTCCGGCTTTTTCTGCCGCATTCAGGATTTGCTGAACACGCTGTAAATTGCTGGCTACACAAGCCACAATGATTCGACCATTCCATTCATTAATCACATCATAGACTTCACTGGCGATCTCGCGTTCAGAAGCTACTTGAATCGCATTTTCTGCATTTGAAGAAGAACTTAATAATGCTAGTACACCCTCTGAACCAATTTCAGCCAAACGACGATAATTCGTCGCATACATTGGAATCGCAGTAGGATCAAATTTAAAATCACCTGTATAAACAACATTGCCTTCATCGGTTTTTAAACTAATCCCCACAGAATCTGGAATTGTATGTGTCGTCCGGAAGAAACTAATAACTGCCGTACCAAAATCAATCTCTGTGTGTTCATCAATTACATGAAAGTCTTTAAAACCTTTACTCTCTTCATTTTGACTCACATTCAATTTTGCCAGTTCAATCGTTAATTCTGTTCCAAAGACAGGCACTGCCACTTCAGAAACTAAATAAGGCAACGCACCGATGGCATCCGCGTGACCATGTGTCAAAAAGACCCCCGCTACACGATCTGCATTTTCAATTAAATAGGTAAAATCAGGAATCACAACATCAATTCCTAATAACTCATTTTCTGGATATTTTAGTCCACAATCTAGGACAAAAATATCATTATCCACTTCAACTGCGTACATGTTTTTACCATTTTCACGTACTCCACTGAAGGGAATTATTTTGACTGTACTCAAAAAATCCACCTCTCTAGTTTATTTATCTATCGTTTCAGCTTACTCAGACCCCGTAATCAGTACGGTCTGTGCCTATACTCAATAGCTATTATACATGATTTTTTCTGAAAAACCATTGATGGAAAATGAATCGTCCCTTCCTTTAATAGAAACTTACTTAACGTCCAGAGACTCCTCTCACTATCTGACTTATTTTTTGCATTTCTTTTTCTCAAAATATATTACAATTCATCAGAAAAAAAGAAGCGTGAAAGATTCACACTTCTTTGATTCTATTCGAATAGGTTCATTTCATACATTGTTTCAGCAATTTGAAGGGAGTTCCATGCCGCACCCTTTAATAAGTTATCTGAAACAACCCAAAGGTGGATTCCTTTTTCCTCGTCTGGATCTTTACGAATTCGACCCACAAAAGTTTCTTTTTTGCCCACACTGTTTAATGCTTGTGGATAAATTTGCTGACTCGGATCATCCTCCAATACTGCACCAGGTGCTTTAGCAATCAACTCTTGAATTTCTGCTACTGTCGCCGTTTTTTCCGTTTCGATATAAACAGACTCAGAATGTCCACTCATAACTGGAATACGAACACAAGTTGCAGATACTTTAATCGAGTCATCTTCCATAATTTTTTTTGTTTCGTTAATCATTTTCCACTCTTCATTTGTATAGCCGGCATCGGTAAATACATCAATCTGAGGCAGTGCGTTAAATGCTAGCGGATAATGCTTTTTATCCCCCCCGCAGGGTAAGATGTCTGCTTTCCATTCTTCGACGGGTTTCTCGTCTAAGAAGTCCTGTGTTTGCTGCTTTAATTCTTCCATTGCTTGATTTCCAGCACCAGATACCGCTTGATAAGTTGAAACGATGATACGTTTTAATCCATAAGCCTGGCGGATGGGCTCTAAAGCCACCATCATTTGGATGGTTGAACAATTAGGATTGGCAATAATCCCCTTATGATCACGCAACGCAGAAGGATTCACTTCTGGAACAACTAAGGGAACCTCTGGATCCATTCTATAATGACTTGTGTTGTCTACTACAACCGCCCCGCGCTTAACCGCTTCTGGTGCAAATTTTGCAGATATACTGCCTCCAGCTGAAAATAGAGCAAGATCTATATTTTCGAATGAATCTGGTACCAATTCTTCGATAGTTTGAGTTTCGCCTTTAAATGAAAGTTGCTTTCCAGCAGAACGCTTTGAAGCTAAAAACTTTATTGTACCAAGGGGTAAAGAACTATTTTCTAATAATTTGATCATTTGTGTTCCTACTGCGCCAGTAGCACCAACTATTGCAACATTCATTTCCCTCATCATAATCACTCTTTCGTATCATAGTATTTTAATAGTTTATCATATTTATCTTGAAACGCAAGCGCGTCATTCTTGTTCTTCTCTATTCAAATTATTAGAATTTCCAATACAAGACTCTATTTATATTTCAACGTTCCATTTTTGCCTAAATAACTGATATAACAAAGATAAAATAAATTTTCTAATCAAATTGTTGTAAAATAATTTAAAAAAACGAAGATTATTGAATATTTTTATTGTGATTCTCTAATAAAAGCTTTAGAATTAATATGTAAGTGTTATTCACAGGAGGGCATTCATGAAAGTTAACGGGTTTATCATTAAGCAAATGCGTGAACATGCGAGCTTGGCTCGTGACAACTTTACCGCTATTTGTTCAACAGCTGACTTGGAACTGATTGAAGAGAAAAACTGGGGCATATTGGAAGTTGTTTTGGATCTTTGCAAGACATTGGAAATTCCTTATCAAAAGGCTTTTCCAGAATCAACGCTTTTAAATGAAGTCTCTTTGTTAAACATCGTTCGCTGCTTACATTTACGTCAAGAGTTTTCTAGTGTTTTATTTTTGTTAGATAATTATGTGAAAAAAATTACTTATGTTAATGCGAGAATCGTCGGTCACCTGATGTATTTCCGAGCATACGCAAACTTATTTGGCAATCATGATACTCGAAAAGCCGTACATTATTTTCAACGAGCCTATACTTTTTTACACGATGAAAAACGCTACGAGCTTTTAGTACTTAAAGGATTAGCCACATGCTATCAAGTTAATGAAGAAAAAAAGCGCGCACAAATCTTTTTTGATCGTGCTGAACAATTGGAGGAAAAAATGAATACTCAACTACAATTAGGTCCATCTTATTATCAAGCTGCTTGTTTCTATGCGAAACGTGGAAATCAAGAAAAAGCTAATGCTCTTTGCGATGAAGGGATACAGACATTATTAGAAGTAAATATGACTACTGGTCTTGAAGAATTATTTTTTGAAAAAGCTACGATCCAAGAAAATATTGAAGATCAGATTGAGCTTCTGAAGCAGGCTGATTATTATGCGAAAATCAATGAAAACTTTAATTTAAAAGAGCTAATAAACCAAAAACTAACAAGTATCTAAATGAAAAGCATAAGCGTTGCTAAGAAAAGTTAGCCTCGCTTATGCTTTTTAATTGCTTCTAGATGTTAGAATTAATCGATTTATTTGGTCGATAGAAAATCATATACAAAATAGCAACCACTATTGGAATCACCGCACAAAAGATATAGATATGTTGATAAGTTCCCAAAATTCCTTTGATTGCCCCTAACAAATAAGGGCCAACGCCTAGTCCTAAATCTAGACCAATGAAATATGTTGATAAGGCAACGCCGATGCGAGCTGTTTCAACTAGTTTGAGTGTCACTGCCTGACCATTCGCCATAAAGGTTCCATAACCAAGGCCCACAAAAGCTCCTGCAACCAATAATACAACGGCATTCTCTGTAAAAGCTAACAAAATTAACCCGATAGTTAAGCAAATAAAGCTTGGATACATGACAGAATTTTCACCATGTTTATCAAAAATTTTTCCTGACATCGGCCGGGTAATCGTAACAACTAATGCATAAACAACAAAGAAAAAAGCTCCTGCAGTCACTAAATGTAACTGATCAGCATAAATCGAAAGAAACCCTAACACACTTGAGTAGGCAATTCCAATTAGAAAAGCAATTCCTGCAATAAACAGAACTTTAAACTCAATAAAACTTTCTAGACTAAAGGTATTGATTTTAGCTCGATGCTCCTCTGTTAAGACAATGTTATTGACCTTAAATTTGAAGCAGGCGACTGATGTGATAAATGCCAACACAACCGCTAGAATAATAATTGCTTTAAACCCAACCAAGGGTAATAGAAGCAAGCCGATAAACGGACCGATCGCAGCAGCTAAACTGGTACTTAATCCGTAATAATTGATTCCCTCTCCATACTTTGACTCTGGAATATAAGCTGTAACAATCGCATTTGCCGCTGTGGAAACCGCCCCATAGCCAAAACCATTTAAAAAACGAACGCCATCCAAAATTAGGATGTTGCTGCTAATCAGATAAGCAGCTGTTGTAATTAAATAAAATAGTGCGCCATAACGCAACACCGCTCGTCGACCGAATAATTCCAATTTTTTACCAATATATAAACGGGCAAGCAAGGTGCCGATAATATAAATCCCAACAGCAAACCCCGCCTGTGCAGTTGACGCACCTAGACTTTGTGTAGCGTATTTCGCCGTGATTACGACAAAACAATAATATACTAAAAATACAACAAAATTGATAATCGTTATTGTGACAAAACCTTTATTGAATAACTTTTCCTCTTCCTTAATTTTCATTACCTACTCTCATTATTATGCGATACTCTCATTTAGTTTCTTTAAATCAGAAATTTTTTCCGCAACCTTATTGTAGTTAGACGGATAACGATCTACAGCTTGACTAATAAATAGATCTCGCGTACGATCAAATGCTGCCAAAAAGTCTGCTAGCGCTTTATCATTTTCCTGCGTGTAGTCTTTCCTTAACATTAAGGCATTTTGATACGCATCGTTAAGAAAAACCAATACCGCTTCCTTTTCAAACCGTACCTTGTAAGCTGATTCCAAACGTTCGATCATTGCACATGTCCATTCTTTCATACCTAATCACTCCTTTTTTTATTAAAGAACTTATTTTTTCAAATTAGAAAAAATAAATTCTATTTGCAAGATATATATCAGCCAACTAAATTTCTCCTAGATAACACATCTGACTTCCCCCTCTTTTCCTATTTGTTGTGAAATGTTGAGATGAGATTATCTTGCTTCCAAATTTTCTAATCAATAGAGCATTTGGCTTGTGTGACTTACCTGATCGATTATACGGATATAAAAAAAGAGCGAAATCAGTTTTTTTAATAAAAAATGACTTCAAACTTTAATGGCAATAAATTTCATTAACATTTGTTAGTATCTTTTTTGAACATACTTTTAATCAAATTAGAAGATCACTTATGATAAAATAGCAATGAAAATTTCAGCAAAGCATGGAAGGAATAAAGTAAAATTGGATAATACAGCCTTAACAGACTACTTAAAAAAAAATAAATTCCCTATCGTAACCAAAGAGTATAAAAAATACTTGCTTTACGAAGGGATTCAAGATCATCATGTATACATTTTAAAAAGCGGCGTTATCAAGACGAGCGTTATCTCCAGAGACGGCCGTGAATTTAACCTAGAATACATCAATGATCTCGAAGTAGTATCCTTGTTGAAGGATGAGTACTCACAATTTATTGATGCTCCTTTTAATATTCGTGTCGAATCTGAAAAGGCCGAACTTTATCAAATCGATCGTGTCGAATTTTGGAAGGATATTAATCAGAACTTTGACTTGCAGATCTATGTTAAAAACTATTATCGAGAACGATTGCTAAAATCAATGAAGCGAACACAACAGATGCTGATGAACGGTAAATTCGGAGCTGTTTGCACACAGATTTATGATTTGTATGATAAATTTGGTGTCGAATTTGACGACGGTATCTTGATTGACTTTGTCGTGACAAATGAGGAAATTGCCCACTTCTGTGGAATTAACGCTGCCAGCAGTGTTAGTCGTATCATGCATGACTTAAAAAGCTGTGGAGCAATCAAAATGGTTAATCGAAAGATTTTTATTAAAAATATTGAATTAATTAAAGACAATATCATTTTCTAATTTAAAAGGTTCAGCCTAAAAACGGCTGAACCACTTAAATTTCTGTTCCATATTCTACTGGCTTATCAAATTCACCTGGAGCATCATCATAGATATGACCATATATGAATACTGGCATGCCAATATAGCTATATTCATAAATTTCCGCTACCTTGGCTTTTGGTGTATTTACACAGCCGTAACTGCCTAGGTCCGTCTGATAGGCACCTGGCTGACCAAAATATTGTAATTTATGGTCTGTGTCATGAAGGCCGATTTCAGTAATCGTTTGTCCATAACTTAACAACGGCATCCAGTAATCTACTGGCACATTGTAAGTCCCATCTCCTGTTGTCAAAACACCACTTAAATCGACATTACGTCGTTTATCCATAATGGTATGAAACCCAGGGACAGTCGCTGTGCCTTTATTGTATCGTCCAGTAATCACGTCTGTTTCAACAACCAGCTTTCCCTTATTGAAACAGTACATTTTTTGATTGTCTAAATCAACTTCTATGTAATTTTTAGTTATGTGAAGCGGTTGTTTTTTTGTATCTCCCTTTAAAACGAGTGGAATCGTTTTTGTATCAGACTTCTTTAGTGCTTTGGTTATTTTTTTTGTAGATTCTTTGATGTCAATAAACCAGCCATAATTTCCTACATTTTTGTATTGTAGATGTTGTCCATGAATATTGGTGAAATCAACTGATTTGTATATCGTGGAATATTCTCGTTCTAAATCCGCTACCCATTCTGTAATCAAAGCTTGATCAAAATTCCCTTGGTCATCAATTGAATTTGCTAACATTTGCTCTGTTAATGGAATCTTTTTTTTATTGAGCTTTAGCATGATCCCCCGATCTTTCACTGTTTCCAACTTTTGCGGGATTTTTTTTCGTTTTAAATCTTTTGCGGTGAGCTCTGGCTCACGATAAAAATCAGCTAAATCATACGCTGCTTGCAAATTCCCCTCATCGAATGCTTTAGAGAGCTCTTTACGGATACGAACAGAATCAACCACTGTTCCACTTTTTTCTGGAATAATTTGAAATTTTTTATCTTTATAGATAATTTTTGCATCTTTTGCTTCCTTCCCGCCAAGAAAAGAAGCAGCGTTAACAGCTTGAATTAACTCTTCCTTCGCTTCTTTTTTATAAGGTAGACTAAATTCTCCTTTGCGAATATTCTTTTTCAAATATTCCTTTTGAATCCTGTAAGGAGAAGTGATTTGAAGTTTCACTGTTTGGTTTTCACCAGTCAATCTAATCTCGACCTGTTTCGTTTCTTGTCTGATTTTTTTTTCAGCTTTATTGATTGACAAACCACCAACAGCGACATTCGCAACTGTCGAACCAAAATAAAAATGCGAACCAAAATAAACAAAAATTAGCATTAAAACCGTCATTGCCCCCGCAACAACACCAACAATACGCAGCACTACTCGATTTTCATGCTCTCCCAACCCTTATCACCTTCTTATCATGCCAATAATTACTCACATTATAAATCAAATAACCATTTTTTTACTCTTAAATCATAATTATTAATATTTTTTAACATTTTTGGTAAAAAAAGATTCTGAAGCGCAATAATGAGCTTCAGAATCTTTTAAAAAATCTTTTTTACTAAAAATATAATTATTTTTACATTTTTGTATGATCCGTACGTGAAATAACATCTCGACGTTGTTCTGGTGTCAAGTCACGGAACTTCACAGCATATCCGGATACACGAATGGTAAAGTTTGCATATTTCGGATTGTCGATATCTTTATCCATTTCTTCTAGTAACTCACGGCCAAAGACGTTGACATTCAAGTGATAGCCTCCTTTATCAAAGTAGCCATCTAATACTTGGCGTAAATTATCTACTTGCATTGACTCGTCATCTGTCCGACCTAAAGCACCTGGGTTGATTGTTTGAGTATCAGAAATTCCATCTTGCGCACAAGAGTAATTCAATTTAGCCGTTGAGTTTAATGAAGCCAATAAGCCATTTTTCTCACCTAAGAATTTACCATCTTGATAGCTTGGGTTAGCACCTGGCGCTAAAGGTTTACCTGCACGACGGCCATCCGGTGTATTCCCAGTATTTTTTCCGTAAACAACATTTGAAGTAATCGTTAGTAATGACAATGTTGGCGTTGAATCACGGTAAGTGTGTTGGCGTTTGATTTGCGTCATGAAATATTCAAGAATCCAGTTTGCCATTTCGTCTGCTTCGTCATTATCATTTCCGTAAGTTGGAAATTCATTTTGCGGGATATAGTCAATCGCTAGGCCATCTTCATCACGAATTACTTTTACATTTCCGTGTTTGATTGCCATCAATGAATCTGTCGCATGAGAAATACCCGCGATTCCTGTCGCAAAAGTACGTTTCAAATCAGTATCCATTAATGCTAATTGTGGTGCTTCATAGGCATATTTGTCATGCATGTAGTGAATAACATTTAAGGTATTTACATACAATTCAGCTAACCAATCTAAGACGTCTTTATAGCTTTCCATAAATTGATCAAAGTCAATGCTATCACCTTCTAATGGACGGAAACGTGGACCAACTTGCATCTTGGTCATTTCATCAACACCGCCATTGATTGCATAAAGGACTGCCTTCGCCAAGTTCGCACGAGCACCAAAGAATTGCATATCTTTACCGATTACAGTAGCGGACACACAGCAGGCAATTGCCGCATCGTCTGAACCCCAGTATTGACGTAATAAGTCATCATTTTCTAATTGAATAGAAGAACTTTGCTTCGCAACTTTTGCTGCATAGGTACGGAATCCTTCTGGTAAATGAGAAGAGTATAGTACTGTCAAGTTTGGTTCTGGTGAAGGTCCCATATTCGTTAATGTGTGTAGGATACGGAAATCATTTTTCGTTACTAATGAAGTCCCATCCATATTCATTCCTGCTAATGATAAGGTTGCCCAAATTGGATAACCAGAGAATAATTGATTGTATTCTGGTGTCCGAGCAAATTTTACCATGCGTAATTTCATAATCAAATGATCGATCATTTCTTGTGCTTCGAACTCAGTGATTACACCACGATCTAAATCGCGTTGAATATAAATATCCAAGAATGCAGAAATACGTCCAATTGACATTGCCGCACCATTCTGTGATTTGATTGCCGCAAGATAACCAAAGTATAACCATTGGATCGCTTCTTGTGCATTGCTCGCTGGTTTTGAAATGTCATAACCATAGCTTGCTGCCATTTCCTTCATATCTGCTAATGCACGGAATTGTTCAGAAACTTCTTCACGTAATTGGATGACATCGTTAGTCATCACTTTGCTACCAACGTTTTTCCAGTCTTTTTTCTTTTCTTTCATTAAGAAATCAATTCCGTATAAAGCAACACGACGATAGTCGCCGATGATACGTCCACGACCATATGCATCTGGCAAACCTGTAATAATTTTATTTTTACGCGCTAAACGCATTTCGTCTGTGTATGCATCAAAAACACCTTGGTTATGTGTTTTACGCCATTTGTTAAAGATGAATGACATTTCATCATCCACCTCATAGCCATTTGATTCTAAGGCTTTATTAGCCATATTGATTCCGCCAAAAGGCATGAATGCTTGTTTTAGAGGGACATCTGTCTGTAAACCAACAATTTTTTCCTCTTCTTTAATCAAGTAGCCAGGTTCGTGAGAAGTAATCGTTGCAGGAACATTATTGTCCATGTCGTAAACACCATTTTGCTTGTGCTGTACTTCAAAAAGCTCCTGTAATTTTTCCCATAATTTTTCAGTACTTGGTGCGGCACCTTCTAAAAAGCTGTCATCACCTTTGTACTCTTTATAATTACGTTTGATAAAGTCTAACGTGTTAACCTCATGCTGCCAGCGTCCTTCGTTAAAACCTTCCCAAGGATTTTCAGTTTGTTTAACAGTTTTTTTGATTGTTGTAGTTTCCATAAGCGCACTCCTTTGTTAAATAGTTTCAAAATAATTTAAAATGATTATAACAAAGGAATCTGTTTTAAGAAAGGGCTTTTTTACACTCTCTTATTCGAAAATCCTTTTAAAATAATGATAATTATCTTATCTCTATTTACTATCTGTTACAATTTTCACTATAACAGAAATGATAATTGATAATGACAGTTTCTACTTGACAGTGAATTTTGCTCACCATTCCACAATACTATCCATTTATGAAATTGAAAAACAGAGGACTGATACAGGACCTTTTGTGAATTTTTTTCATTTCTAAACTCTCATAAAAGGAAAAATTTTTCCGAAAATAAAATTTATCTCATTATTATGGCATAATTTTCTCATCTTACCGAAAAGCTCTTCTGCTGTTATTCTATATAGAGAAAAGTTTTTTTTAGCCACTCGAAATCCTAATTGAAAGTTATTCATCGCCTAGAATAATTATCAATTGAAAATAACTAACTCTTATTTAAAAATACTCATAAGATAATCGCTAGATGTTATCATAGCTCATTTTGATAGTATATCTAAAAAAACAGCAAATTATTTCAACTAGAAATATCCAAATAAATTAAATTGGTATACAATACCAAACGTATGTGTTTTTCAAAAAAGGGAGGTACTTTATGTTAGAAAGGTACATTGAAAAAAATATTTTTCGTCAAGTTTATCTTTGCCAACAATTGTATCAAAAGAAGGAAGTCTTTTTAAAAAGCATGGCAGAACGTTTGGATGTATGTTCTATTACAATCAATAATGATTTAGATGCACTAAAGGAATCTTTTGAACAGGAGATCCTTATATTCGAACGAACAAGGAACTCTTGTAAGGTATCCTTTGATCCTGCGTTTTCATTATTAGAATTATCGCAACGAATTTACCGTCGATCAGATTTTCTGCGTGTACTCAATGATTTCTTAGTAGGAAATACTCATTGGACAGAAATCGCAGAAAAAGAATTTCTCTCTACTAGTAAGATCTATCAAATTCGTACGAATATTTTTTCTTTTGCTAAAGAATTAGGCTATTTAGATTCAAATAATGCGATTCAAGTACCTGAAAAAGATCTTCGCTACCTACTTCTGGCTATCTCCAGAGCCACTGGCGACCGCTCTGCTATTCCATTCAACAAAATGATTGCTGCTGGAGCAGAGGAACTGATTGACTATGTTGAATCGCATTTTTTTGCGCGTGATTATCCTAAAAGTGAACGAGAAATCATTGTTTTAGGCACCCAATTAAGTAGTCAAAGGGCACGACAATTTCCTATCATTTTTTCGGAGGATGAGAAGAAAACGGCTCGACAAACACCTTTATTCGGATTGATTCAAGCAGGTATAAAAAATTTACAGTCATCAATTTGTGTAAATGAAGACGAGTTGTTTTTTATTTATTCTCTTTTCAATGCTAGAAATTATCTTTGCAACAACTTGGAACTACTACAAAAAGATTTTGAAGTCGTCTATCAAAATCATATTCAACGGTATCCGGAAATAGAGGAGTTGCTTCAGCAATTTCATTTCTCTTTAAATATTCCCCTCGAAAATGAACTGCTTTTGAAAAAAGCCTTTTTACCTTTTATTCGATCTGCTTGGGCCAACATGCAGCTTTTTCAGCCTGATCTAATTTATTTATTAGACGTAGAACAAAAAGAACTTTATCAAACCGTGCAAACTATTTTAATTGATTGGTCAACACGTTATCGACCAAACATTCATTGGAATGACAATTTTATCCGGAAAATGACTCTTACGCTCGATCTGTTACGAAAAAATACTTTTGATGAAAAAATTGAGCTATACATTGTAGCTCCCACTGATTTCAACTTTTTGTATTATCGAAAGCAGCTAGAAAATTTACTTGATGATCATTTTACTATTAGCAATATGATTTACAACACTCTAAACGAAGTTGTAGACGATGTCTTTTTCTGTTCAAAAAGGATCATTGTTTGTGATACGGCGCTTTATCAAGCGGATCTGGGCAGCGAAAATACATTGATCTATCCTGTATCCTTGCAAACGATCAACAATACTTGCTATGAGATTAACCAACTTGTGCGACCAATTGAAAAAGCCTGAAAGGAACATTTCCTTCCAGGCTTCTGTTTTTAATGAGTAAATCCGTAAGTCTTAATTTCTGGTTTTTCATGATAGACCAAATGCGCTTTATCCAACGCTTCAATGGCTTCTTGCATATCTTGCACGTAATCACAAGCCATATTCATACCAAAATCAGCTCGAATAACTAAACGTTGAATAATTTCTTGATCTAAATTTTTAGGAAGTGGATAGGCTGGCACTTGCCATCCCTTCATTAAAAGGCGATCGGCTAAGTCATAAAGAGTCCATTCACGAGTACTATCTTCTTTTAATTTGTAACAAACAATCGGTAATTGTGAACCATCGTTGACGATGTCAAATAAGCCTGTTTCTTCTATAGCATTTGCCAGATACAACGCTACCTTATGTGTACGTTCATGAATGGCCTTATAACCATCAAAGCCATAACGTACAAAATTGTAATATTGTCCAATCAATTGTGCTGCGCTATGAGAAAAGTTAATCGCCATTGTTGGCAACTCGCCTCCTAAATAGCTGACCTTAAAGATTAATTCTTTTGGTAAATAGTGTTGATCCCGCCATAAAACCCAACCAACACCAGGATAAACTAGTCCGTATTTATGACCTGAAGAATTAATTGAGATGACATTCTTCAAACGGAAATCCCAGACTAAATCTGGTTCAGTAAACGGTGCATAAAAACCTCCAGAGGCAGCATCAACATGAATATAGACTTTGTAATCCGTATGTTTATTGTATTCCTCAACTAGATCATTTAAATCCTTGATGTCATCGTAACGGCCGGTATAGGTAATCCCCATAATCCCAACAATACCGATGGTATATTCATCGACATAATCCATGACTTTATCTAAGTTTATTGACATATGGTCTTGGTCTAGAGGTACTTCACGCATTTCAATATCCCAATAAACACAGAATTTTTCCCAACATACTTGATAACCAGATGAAATGACTAAATTAGGTTTTTTAGCATTGAGATCGAGGCCCAATTTTTCAGCACGTTTTCGCCATGCAAATTTCATTGCCATACCGCCCAGCATACATGCCTCTGAAGAACCAATTGTTGAAGTCCCCATAAATTTTTCGTTTTCACTAGCATGCCAAAGATCGGCGATCATATTCACACAACGATTTTCGATTTCAGTCGTACGAGGATATTCAGATTTATCAATCGCATTTTTTTCTAAAGTTTGGCTCATGAGTTTCACTGCTTCTGGTTCCATATACGTTTGACAAAAAGTAGCTAAATTCAACCGAGCATTTCCTTCATCTAACATCTCATCTTGAACCAATTGATAGGCAACACGCGGTTCAATCGATTCTTGATTTAACTTATATTTGGGTAAATCTACTTGTTCACTTTCTGAACCAAAGATTGGTTCTAAATATTCTGCTTCGTCACGATTTTCTTTTCCGTATAACATATGCAATTCCTCCAATAAGTTCGTTTTCTAATGCTTTAATGTATGTTCTTCTTTTTGAACAATCTGGTGTTCACCACGAGCTGCCGGATAGACGGCCGTATTCACATCTCCTGCTTCCATATGAATCGGTTCTTCTATTTTCTTATGTCCTTGCTTATCATGCAGTTCATAAATTACAAATGGCAGAATCACAGTAACTACAAAGCTGATTAACAAAATCACCTGATACGTTCGATCTTCATTCTTCGCTATTGATGCAGGGGGAACAAAAGAAATTAGCAATGCAAAAATGGATAATAAAAATCCGATTCCAGCAATGACTGTTTTCCCAATCGTTTTCCCAGGAACATTATACGTTCGTTTCAAGCCTTTCTTTTTGTACACTAAAACGAAATAACCGATAAAGAATAAAAGATATCCCACTAAATAGATAACGACCGTTAGTGAAATAGCCACTAAGAAAGATAAGTTGTTTCCACCACCGCCAAAAGTCAGTACTGCGCCCCAAATAGTAACAATCACACCTTGGATCATAATTAATGGAACAGGAACGCCATGAGTATTCGTCTTTCTTAAAAAATTAGGCAATAATCCTCGTTGAGCTGCAGCAAACATTCCGCGAGAAGGACCAACTACCCATGAGCTTACTTCTCCCATCACACCAAAAGCGATCATTAAGGCAACGACTTTAACCAGCCAACCTAAATGACTATTAAAATGTAAAATCAATGATTGGAATGTTTGGATCACTCCAGCGCTTAAAGATAGTTCTTTTTGGGGAATCACAGCAGCTACTGAAAAGCCGCCGATCGCATCTAGCGCAATCGCTAAAATCACCAATAGAATCATTGCTAATGGATAATTTTTGCTTGGATTTTCCAATTCATTGATATGTGAAGCGGATGCTTCAACGCCCATATAAGCCAAAATAAAGGAGACAAATACGACCAATGTTGATAGCTGTGAAAAATCTGGAATAAACGCTTTTCTGCTAATAGCAATTTCTATGGGGTTTCCACCAATAAAGTATGCTGCTGCTAGGCCAAATAAAAGCACAGATGGGATAAGAATCCCGATCACAAATCCTGCTTTCGCTATTTTTGCGGTGCGTTGTGTTCCGCCTAATTGCGAGAAGGTTAATCCCCAGAATATGACAAGCAATCCTATATACTTCATTAACGGATCAGTGTTCAATGCTTGAAAATTCAACACGTAGGATAATGCACCCAGAATGAAATAAATCATTGTTACGAATCCCACCGTAATTTGGAACCATTGAAAGAAGATAGCCGCAAAACCAAATCGCTCACCTAACGTTTGACTGACCCAACTAAATATCCCGCCATTTTGCCATCCCTCTACTGTAGACATTTCGGCGGCGCATAAAGCAACTGGTAAAAACCATAAAATTCCACCTAACAATAAAAAGAACACTAAGTGTAACTTCGAAGTCGCAAATGTCGGATACTCGTAAACGGTCAAAACCATTGAAGCCGTTAAAGCAAAAAAGCCGAATAAAGATAATTTTTTCTGATTCATATAAACGCTTCTTTCCCTTTTCTTAAATTCGTTAGCATAATAATGCTTCAGGGAACAAACGACGTAGAATATGGATAAAACATTTTCCAGCACCTCTTTCCTTACAAGGAGAAGTATAATCAGTGTGGGGGGAGCTTTTTTCTTAATTTTTTTCTTTCGAATAAGACAAACTTAAAAAAATATAGAAAATTTTATCGTAAAAAAGCGCTAGAGCTCTCCTCACTTTAGGAGAACTCTAGCGCTTTTCTATTTTTTACAATTACATACTGTATTCCTTAATATGCTCATTCATTAATCCGTTTGGCACATCATGAAGACGGTACCCATTGCCCCAATAAGTAATAATTCGAACATTGTCGATATGAGCATGGGCAATTTTCTTACGGATATTCCCTACCGCCGTCGACATCTGAACCAAACGCGACTTGCTAACTTCATTATTCCAAACCTTATTACATAACTCGTCTCTAGAAATAATCTTGCCGCTGCCTTCAGCTAATGCACCGATAATTTTCTTTTCAATATTATTAAGCGAACTGTAGAAAAGGACTAGATCCTGTTTCTTCATTTCTGATTGTCTTACTAGACCTTTTGAAATGGATTCCTTCTGACCCTCACGTTTATCGCTCAACAATAAGAACTCTCTTAACTCTGTCAGTGTACAATCAATAGATAAGCAATGATTTTCATCTATATTAGGTACTGGTTCATCCGTTCTTCGTAAATAATGCATATCTTTTTCTACAACAATCGGCAAAATCTCATTAAATTCTTGATTTGTCAAGGTTTCACTAAAAATGACAATATCAAAAAGAGACAAAATATCCTCAAAATAATTAGGCTTGTTCACATCAAAAAATTCTTTCAAGACAAAAACTTCATAATCCAAACGCTGCAACTCGTTTTGAAATTCCTGTTCAATGATAATATTTCTAGTTAAAATGATTACTTTTTTCATTTCACTTCACTCCAGTCTTTACTGACTTCTACTTTTGCACCCTTTAACTCCTACCAACGTTTCTTCAATTGCTACTATTTACTGATTTAATAGATTGCACACGGTTTTCAGCTTGTTGAATAATCGTGCGACTTAATCTCGTTGCCTCTAACAACGTATCTGCAGCGTCCGCTCTTGTAAATAATTCTAAGTCAGGATTTCCTTCTTTTTGAAATAGATAATCAAACAACGCTTCACTTTTATCATGTTCATACATATATTGTTCTAACAACCGATCGTATTTTTCTTGTAATTCCTTTACATTCTGATCGCCTTTGTTCCCTTTAGAACGTTTCTCCATTTCCTTTTGGAAAAGCCTTCCTCGTAAAATAAAGCGACGCCTATCTAAATTGTCCTTGTTATGGTAGACCACTTCATCTTGAGTTGGAGGCAATTGCGTTTCCTCTAACTGTTTTGTTATTTCCTTCAAGCGATAACGATATGCCGAAACCTTCTCTTCTAAAGCTCCCCGGATTCCCTCCAGCTTTTTCACTTGATTCAACAATTCTTCATTTCTATCTTCTAACAATTGAACTTTACTTAAAACTTTTCCATTAATGCTCTCTTTTAATTTAGAATCATCCAAAATTTCCAACCTAGCCTCATCTCTCTTCTTTGTGATTAAGATTAAAAAATTTTCTTCTTTATGTATGAATTTTGACTTATTATGTAAAAACTTCGTCTCTCTTCCGAATAAGCAACATTCATTAATGAAATCATTTGAAGCTTATCTTCTATTTACTAACCTTTGATTTTTGAACTATTTTTTCTTCTCCTCCCTCTCAATCTGGTACCTTTAGAAAAAAAGATGCAGCTCCATTTTTTGTCCTTTTTTCAATCAATAAAATATTCATTTTCTATTTGAATTGATTGATGACTATGGAAGCTAAGTAAAGAAGCAGAATCTCGAGCGTAATAACTATCAAACGCTTAGACAACAAAACTGTCTTCTCTACTCCGATTCAAATCGAATAAAAATTATTTTTATTTTAA
>OBUQ01000410.1_pt1 | contig 37586 bp, 32 predicted proteins | sample 1494951 | NCBI WGS metagenome assembly OBUQ01 (sample SAMEA2579938, study PRJEB22360) | human gut metagenome | biome: human gut; feature: human-associated habitat; material: faeces | place: Denmark | collected 2008/2010
TTTGATTCAGAAAAGATTTTTAAGAGTGAATTAAATAAGGATAATATTGGTATTTCAAAACCTAAATTTTTTAGAATTAGTCTGTTATTTCAACTTAATGGTATTGAAAAAAATAGAGCAATTAATACAACAGGTCCTATAATTAGTGAAATAATTCCTTACGGCAGTTTGAATTTAGAGCATTTTATTCTCGACAAGAATAGATTTAAAACTTCTAAAGGAAAATCAGTCGGGAAAAACGTTTATTTATTTAATACAGTACAGATAAAGAAACTAGTAAATGATTCTTTTGCAGATATAGGTTGTAAATCCTGTATTGAAAAAATTAATTACCTAAATGATAAAGTTTTTCCAGTCCATAGAAAAGAAATGCAATTCTTTTATTTTTATTGTCAAGAGTTGAATACTGCAATAAAAAAAATTTCTGATAATAAAATAGATACTGAAGATACTGAAGAGTTTTTAAGTATACTAGGAGATAAAAATATTGATTTAACTGATTCTAATCAATTAAGTTATCAAAAAAATATCAACATTATTATGAAAATTTTTCTTTCTAAGTTAGTTGACAAACTCGAAGAAATATTTGTATTAGTTAGTAATTATGAAAACAAAAGCAAAGTTTTCTAAAAGAAGCAAAGTGTAATTATTAATCTTTAGTTCTTTGAATTTTTGACAAGAAATTAGCCACACTTTTCATTTCAAAGAGAAATATCTGAGTTTAGAATCTTGAGCATTTGTTTGTTAATGTCTGAATTAGACATCTTAAATAATCTTTTAATTAGTTGTTTTTAGAGGACTTTACCTCAATGAAGAAGTTAAGGATGACATCTTATTAATCCCCACATGGAAGTTGTGGAAAATAAAATCCATCTCGATAATCAAAACACTCTGCGTTATAATTAAACCAACATATGAAAAAAGACATTATTGAGGTGCAGCATGGAAGTATCAAAGCCAATTATCTATGAAGTTGATTATTCAAAAGAATCTTTGAATCATTTAGAAGAAAAGATTCAGAATAAAAGGAAAAAAGAGCAACAGGTGATGCTTAGTTATCCGACCGTTTATATCGTAAATGATAAGAAAAGTCCATCGAAATACTCGGTTTACATCGGTGAAACCACGGATATTAAACGGCGTACAACAGAGCATTTAAAGGAACTTCGTGATGATTGGCAGGAGCTATCGAAATCTGAGCAGGCTAAGATGTTTGTAATAGGTCATGAGCATTTTAACAAGTCGTTAACCCTGGATATTGAGAATCGCTTAATGCAGTATTTATCAAGTGTTGAAGCGGTTGAAAATTTGAATAATCGTCGGACAAATCCGCAGAATGATTATTATACTTCAGAAGAACTAGGGAGTATTTTTTCAGAAATTTGGAAGAAGCTGCAGCGGAAAAATAAAGAGCTGTTTCCACTTGAAAGAATCATCAAGGATTCGGCTATCTTCAAAGCTTCACCCTTTCATAAGCTTACCAGAGAGCAGATGAATGCGCGTGAGGATATCATTCTTAAGGTAACGGAAGCGTTAAACCGAAATAGGGAAGGTCAATTAATCATCGTTGAAGGTGAGGCTGGTTCAGGTAAAACGGTGCTGATGAGCAGCTTGTTTTATGAGCTAAATCAGCTTTCAATGGAGGATTCTGAAAATGTCGTACTTAAGGGCACGAGCCAATATCTATTAGTCAATCATGATCAGCAGCTGAAGGTCTATGAGCAGATTGCTTCGAAGTTAGGCATTTTATCAAAAAGAAATCCCGATGTTGTTTCAAAACCAACAAGATTCATTAACAATCATTCAGAAGATGAGAAGGTAGATATTATTATCGTTGATGAGGCGCATTTATTATGGACGCAAGGGAAGCAATCTTACCGAGGGCAAAACCAGCTGGATGATCTATTAAAACGAGCCAAAGTTGTTGTAGCAGTGCTTGACCGTAATCAGATTCTTTCACGTGAACAATATTGGGATGAACAGGATATGCTGACAACGATTCATGAAGCAAATCTCAGCAACAATTATATTCACCTGGAAAATCAATTACGAATTAACGCGGATAAAGAAACTGTAAGTTGGATTCGAAATCTCATTGATACTGGAACAGTAGAGAATATCCCAGTTGATTCTAAAAATTATGCGATTGAAATATTTGATGATCCAGGAAAAATGTATCAAGAGATTCGAAGAAAAGCACAGAATGAAGACTCGGGCATTTCTCGTATTTTAGCAACCTTTGATTGGGATTATGTCGATAAGCGTAAACCAGAGGATGAAGAATATTGGAATGTGAAAATCGGTGAATGGCAGCTGCCATGGAATTTGCAGCTTCCACAAACTAGACAAGAAAAACGAAAAAATCATAATCGTGCATGGGCGGAGCAGGCTCAGACAATTGGTGAGGTAGGCTCAACCTTTACGATTCAAGGATTTGATCTTAACTATGCAGCGGTTATTATTGGACCATCAGTAAAATATCGGAATGGCAAAATCATTTTTGATAAAACGGCAAGTAAAAACAAAAAGGCAATTCAAAAGCGTGCAGGAAAAGATGGCGAGAAACTAGACGTTTCGGATTTTCTGCTTAAAAACGAGTTGAATGTCTTATTAACTCGTGGTGTTAATGGCTTATATATTTATGCTGTTGATGATGAGCTGCGTGAGGCGCTTAAAAAAGCAAAGAAAAATAGCCAAATAATTAGAGATTAGCAATTCCTTCTCAGCTATCTTGACTTTCCCCAAAGAACCCGTATCATAGCTTATGAAAGTTTGCTGAGGCGGAGGATGGGGAGAGAGCTTGCTGAGAATTAAGAAGATTTTTAACAACAATGTTGTCTTGGTGATCGATACGAAGGGTCTGGAGCGTATCTTGATCGGCAGAGGGATCGCCTTTCGGAAACGGGTTGGCGAGACGGTTGAGAAGGATAAGATCGAGAAGACGTTCGTGGTGGATTCGCCGAATGTAGCGGATCGGTTTGTGCAATTGATCGAGGAGATCCCAATCAATCGGCTGGAGATGGCGACGGTGATCATCAAGGGTGCGGAAGCGGAGCTGGAGCGGACCTTTGATGGGAATACTTATATTGGGTTGGCGGATCACATTAATTATGCGGTGAATCGTTTTAGAAAGGGTGAAACGATTCAGAATGCCTTGTTATTGGAAATCAAGAAGTTTTATCCGAAGGAATTCGTGGCGGGGATGAAGGCGCTGGAACAGATCAGCTATTATGAAGGCATCGAGCTGAACGAGGATGAGGCGGGTTTTATTGCCCTTCACTTTATTAACGGTGGCATGAACAATGATACGGCTCAGACGTTGTTGACAACAGAGATGCTGCAGAAAGTGGTCTTGATCGTCGAGGATTGTCTGGGGATCGAGCTGGATACGGAATCGCTGAATTATGTTCGTTTCGTTACCCACTTGAAATTCTTTATTCAACGTGTCATAATTAACGAACCGAGACAGGAGTCGGTGCCGGAGATGTTTGAGCAAGTCGTTCAATTCTATCCGAAGGCGACGGAGAGTGTCGGGATCATCAAGCATTATCTACAGGACAAGCTGGCTTGTCGGATCTATCCGGAGGAGGAGATGTACTTGATTCTCCATGTCCAACGGTTAATTAAATAAACGGGATTGTAACTGATTATGCAGGCAACACCCAAGCAAGGGATGAAGAGTCTCTTGTTTGAGTGTTGCCTTTTTTATATGCCAAAAAAGGGGGAAGCAACATGGATAAGTATCAAGCTTTGGTGTCATTTATTTTGGAAAAGGTTGGAGGAAAGGAGAATGTGTTGAGCGTCACCCATTGTATGACGCGGCTGCGTTTTACCTTGAAGGATGATTCACTGGTGCAGAAAGAGGAAGTCGTGAAATCACCGGATGTCATGAGTGCGCAGTTTGCTAGCGGACGGTTTCAGGTAGTTGTCGGGACAAGTGTAGCGGATATTTTTCAAGTGGTTCAGGAGCAATTGAATGGTAAAACTGTTGAGGCAGCGGAAGAGAAAAAAGGCTTAGTTAGCACGTTGGTAGATACGATTACCAAGGTGATTACGCCAGTCTTAGGGATATTAACGGCTTCTGGTTTGCTGCAGGGGATCTTGGCTTTATTGACGGCGACAAATGTGCTATCGGTCGATGATGGGGCGTATATCATTTTGCATGCGATGGGACAGGCGGTCTTTTACTTTTTACCTGTGACATTAGGATACACGAGTGCGAAGGCTTTCAAGATGAATCCTTTTGTGGGGATGATGCTAGGGGCGACGTTGCTGATTCCCGAGTTGATGACGGGATTGACGAGCGGCGATGCGTTGTACACCTTATTTAAAGGGACGTTGTTCCAAACACCGGTGTTCAATACCTTCTTTGGGATTCCGATTCTTTTTCCGTCGACAGGCTATCAGTACACCGTGATTCCGATCATTTTTATTGTGTATGTCGGGTCGAAGGTGGAAAAATGGTTGAAAAAGGTCGTGCCGGCAGTGATTGCCCATAACGTGAATTCTTTCTTGACGATCTTGATCACGGTTCCTTTAGCGATTTTGGTGGTTGGTCCAGTCACGAATGTTCTTAGCTCACTGATTAGTGCGGGCGTGTCAGGGCTGTATAGTATTTCTCCTGTAGTGACTTCGTTAGTTGTCGCGTTGCTGTATCAGCCATTGGTAATCTTTGGCTTGCATTGGCCGATTTCAGCGATCGGGATCACGAATTTGGCGCAATCAGGTGTGGACTATATTTTCCCAATGTCCTTTACCGCCAACTTTGCGCAAACAGCGGTTGTTTTGGCTGTCTTTTTACGGACACGCTCGAAGGATCAAAAGGCCTTGGCGATTCCAGCGATGGTATCAGGCTTGTTCTGTATCATCGAACCGGCGATCTATGGGTTTAGCTTGCCAGTGAAAAAACGTTTTGCTTATTCAATGATCGGTGGCGCGGTTGGTTCATTGATCTTGGCGCTGACTTCTACAAAAATGTACGCGATGTCCTTTGGTATTCTAGGATTTGCGGCCTTTATCAATCCAAAGAGCGGCAGTATGAATGGCGTGATTCTTGCGGTCATCGCTTCCATCGCTACAGCTGCGGTGGCCTTCGTCCTTACGTATATGACGTTTAAAAAGGAAGAGGATGTCGTTGATCCTGAAGAAAAAAGCTTAGTGAAGGCTGAAGTGCTGGTGTCGCCTTTAGAAGGAGAGATCAAACCCATCGAAACAGCGGCTGATCCGAGCTTTGCCTCAAAAGCGTTAGGCAATGGCTTCGTGATCATTCCTGTAAAAGGAGACGTTGTTTCTCCAGTATCAGGCACTGTCGAAACGGTTTTTCCAAGCGGGCATGCGATTGGACTGGTTAGTGATACTGGGATCGAAGTGTTGATCCATATTGGAATCGATACTGTTGAGCTAGAAGGTAATGGCTTTAAACCTTTAGTGGAAAAAGGTCAATCAGTGACCCAAGGTGAGAAAATCTTAGAAGTCGATTTGGAAAAAATTACAGAAGCCGGCTATTCTATCGAGTCCTTTGTGACGGTCACAAATTCTGATCAATTTCTCGATATTCTTAGTCAGCAGGAGGGTCATGTCAAGATCAAGGACAAAGTAATGACTGTCATTCCTTTTAATAATCAAGCAGAAACAATCAATTTAGCGGAGGTAAATTAAGTGAGAGAAAAGATTTGGGGCGTACTAGCTGGTGGAGCATTAGGCGACGCGATGGGGATGCCGACAGAATGCTGGTCACAGGAAAAAATCCGTCAGAATTTTCCTAATGGGGTGACCGAATTAATCGCCTCGAATGAAAATGACGTCTTTGGTCGGAAATTAGCGGCGGGAGCGATTACAGATGATACGTTGAATGTGCTGATGATCCTGTCCATGATCAAAAAAAATCAAGGACAGATTCGGGTGGAGGACTATATCGCAGAGCTGCGAGAGTGGAACGACAACTCGCCAGTTTCCGCATTTGTATCAGGACCTTCCACCTTGAAGGCGTTGGATAAGATCGCTCAAGGAGTACCGATCGAAGAGACAGGCGTCACCGGAACAACGAATGGGGCATCGATGAAAATCGCGCCGATCGGATTGATCAGCGATTACCGTGATTTAGCTACGCTGGTGAAAAATGTCGCGGAAATCTGCCTGCCGACACATAATACGAAAATCGCTATCGCCGGAGCCAGCGCTGTAGCAGCGGCTATCAGCTATACCGTTCGAGGCGGGCAATCCATTGAAGAAATCTGGTCAATCGCCTTTGATGCGATCAATGCAGCCAAAGAGTACGGTCACGATTTTCCAGCGGCTTCCTTAACTTTCCGTATGAATCAAGCACGAAAGATCCTGCGTCAGGAAGCAGATGAGCAGCTTATTTTGCAACGATTATACGAAGAGATTGGCACAGGAATGGAAACCATCGAAACGATCCCCAGCGCCTTTGTGATCGTCGAATTAGCCAAAGGTGATCCATTGAAGGCCGCGCAATTAAGCGCATCCCTAGGCTGGGATACCGATACGATCGGCGCTATCAGTGCAGCGATCTGCGGCGGAATGAATCCCGAACTGCCGAAGGAAATGATCCAACAAATCGAAGCAGTTAATCAGTTGGATTTTGAACAGTTGACGGATGATGTGGCGGGGTTTGTGAAGTAGAATAAATGTTGTTTGAGAATGAATAGCGATCGATTCTTTTATAGAGTTGATCGTTGTTTTTTATTTTGTAGGCACATTCTCTTAAAACTAACCATCTGTAAACATACAAGGCTATATACTTGTAAATGGTAATTATCACCTAATATTTTAAAAATATTCGAAACCTAAATATAAAAGAAACTAAGAAGAAATGATTTATTAGAAAAAGAAACGCTTGCCCTCCGCAAATAAAGCAGTTATGTGGCCTTCGTTTTAATATCCTGTCTTCCAAAAATCACCAAAAAGTCATTTTCTTGTCTGTTTTGCAATATTGAAGATATAAATACACAAAAAAGTCATTATTTAATTGGAAACACTTTCAATAATAGATAATCCATGTTTTAATAATAATGATAATTATTATTTTATAGGAGGATAAGCATGGAGAAGAAGCGTTTTAAGATGTATAAGAAGAAAAAAACGTGGGTTGTAGCGCCGATCGTCTTCTTGGGATTGTTGGGTGCTTCGGCATTTGCGACGGATGAGCAGGCTGTCTATGCGGATGAGGTTGGGAAGGAACAGGTGTTTCAGGTTGTCGAGCCAGAGCAGGAAGTAGTTGAGGAAGCTGCTCCAATTACCGAGAATCAAACAAATGAAGCACAAGGAGAAGTTGCTGAAACACCACCGACAACTGAAACGAGCGAATCAACAGAACCGACGGAGCCAATTAAGCCTGCTGAGACGGAAGGCACAGGTGAAACGACTGAGCCAGAGGTTCCGAATGAAGATCAAGAAGAGATAACGGATACACAGCCGAAGGATCAAGAGGAAATGACGGATTCTACTGAATCTACGGAAGTTGATGAAGGAAAAACAGAGGACACTACGGCTTCTGTTTCTACAGAAGTGGTTGAAACACCAACGGTAGATAGCAGCAGTAAAGAAGAGCCGGTCAAGGATGAACCTGCAAGTAATAAGGCTGCAGCTGCGACCACAACAATACAGCCAAAAGTAGCTGTGGCAGCACCAAAAGCAGCGGCTGCTACTGCGCCGAAAGCGGCGACCAAGGCTGCTCCAGCGCAAACGATCGCGATTTATCGTGTGTATAATCCGAATTCTGGTGAGCATTTGCATACGATGAATGTCCATGAGAAGAATTATCTGGTGAAGCTGGGCTGGCGCTATGAAGGAATCAGTATGCGAGTGCCATTGACAGGTAGACAGCTATTTAGAATTTATAATCCAAATTCTGGCGAACATTTCTTTACCCTGGATGCGAAAGAGCGAGACCATTTGAAACGTGTTGGCTGGCGTTATGAGGGGATTGCTTGGCACACACCTTGGGCTGGAATGCCGATGTATCGGGTATTTAATCCGAATTCAAGAGGTGCGGGTTCCCACCATTACACGATGCTGCTAAGCGAACGGAACCATTTATTGAAGGTTGGTTGGCGTAATGAAGGAATTTCATGGTACACCTTAGGCGGCGCGCAGCCAATTGCTCCGGTTGAACGGACATTGAATGTGCCGTATGTGAGTCAATATGTGCCTGTATTTAGTCCGTGGGGCTGTGCGGGGGCTTCCATGACGATGCTGCTGAGATACAAAGGGAAAACAGTCGATCTGAAATATGTTCAGGATAATTTACCAATGTATCCGAATGATAAAGGTGGGCAAAAGGGGAATGTCTATACTGGCGAAGGCTTTGGCTGGGTAATCACCCCAGATTCCTTAGCGAATTATGCCAAAAAATGGTATAAGAATGTCTCCAACATCAGCAATGTCAGCACCCAAAATATCGTAGATCGCATCATCAATGGCAATCCGGTGCTGTACTATGGCTATTCTTCGTATCAAGCGAATACGATCCGCAATCACTGCAAGGTCATCGCAGGCTATAAGGACAATAAATTCTTGGTCTACGATCCGTTGTACTATAGCGCAAATGCGAGGGCTGGATCAGGCGGTCCCAATAAAACCTATGACCGCGGCGCGATGGCATGGGTTTCAATTACCGACTTTTCCAAGGAATGGGACGGCAGAGCGATTGGGGTTAGCTAAGATCAGGGGCTATGTGCTTCTTGATTGCTAAAACTGATGGAAAGTAGGAGCGAAACTTAGGAGGTTAGACAGTTTAGGCTGTTTGACCTCTTTTTGATGGTTTCAGCCTTTTTTTTAAAGAGAATATTCTTAATAAAAGGGCGGATTATACTTTTCAATGTAAAGAGGCCCAATTTGATCGTGAGTTATTGAGTGAATCTGATTCAAAAAATATGAAAATCATTGTTGACAGCGCTTTTTTAATTTGCTATATTGAGCGTGTAAACAAATAGGGTGTAACTATTAAATTAGGCACGACCTGGGGAAACACTTTCCTTAGGTCGTTTTTTGTTGTTTTAAATATTATAATCAATTGGATTTAAAGTGTTTTTATAGAGGAGCGGTGCAATAATGAAGGTTGTTAAAAAGATCAATCATAATGTAGTACTAATTGATGATGAGGGAGTAGAAAAAATTGCAATGGGTAAAGGAATTGGATTCTCCGCTATCGTTAATCAAACTTTTGATCCAGCTCTTGCAGATAAATTTTTTACTTTAGATTCCAAAGAAAAAACAAAAATGTTTAGTGAGATGGCTGCAAAAATACCAATAGAGTTCATAGAATTTTCAGAAGAAATCATTCAGTTCATTTCAAAGAGAATCGCTTCACCATTAGACTCCAATATTTATATCGCGTTGACGGATCACATTTATTTTGCGATCCAGCGACAAAAGGAAGATAGTCAGGTAACGGCCATTATGCTGCCGGAAATGAAGCTGCTGTATCCGGATGAGTATGAAACAGCCAATGAAGTCGTTGCTTTGATCAATCACCGTTATGATACAGAGCTGGGAGCGAATGAAGTTGGCTTCATCACAATGCATATCATCAATGCGGAGCTGGGAGAGCGGAACAGTTTGAACAGTTTAAAAATTTTAGAGATGACCAAGACGATTTTAGAAGCTCTAGAAAATACCCTTGGCTATCAGTTTGATAAAGATTCATTGACTTATCACCGGATGATGATTCACATCAAATTTTTAGTGAAGCGTTTGATTTATCAGGAAGAATCTCCAACTGAAAACATTGGCTTTTTTACAAGTACCTTTAAAGAAAGCAAGCCTTATCAAACGGCGTTGACGATCAAAAATATGATCGAAAAGAAATTTCACTTAGACGTTCAGGAGAACGAAGTTATTTATCTGGCGATTCACTTGGCAAGAATTCAATAAGTAGGGCGTAACTATTAGGTAGGCGCAACCTTTTGACACACAGAAGAAAAATCTGTGCTCATTGGGTTGCGCCTATTTTTAATATAAAAAAGAAAGGAAGGAAAGAATGGGAAAAGTAATCTTCAATTCAGACGATTTCGGCTATAGTTACGGAGTGAACTACGGTATCGTGGATGCCTATCAACGAGGGATATTGACATCAACCACTTTAATGGCGAATATGCCGGGATTTGAACATGCAGTAAAACTAAAAAAAGAGCTACCAAATTTAGGCGTAGGGGTCCATTTGACCCTGACCTGCGGAAAGCCTCTTTTGAAAAATGTGGACAGTTTGATGGAGGGGGACAGATTTAAGCACTTATCATATTATAAGCAACCTTTTGAAGTGGATGGGGATCAGCTCTATCAGGAATGGAACACGCAAATTCAAAAAGTTTATCGAGCCGGAATTATTCCGACGCACCTAGATAGTCATCACCATACACATACTTTTGGAATGAATCAGGAAGTAGTTGTTGCACTGGCAAAAAAATATGATTTGCCAGTTCGCGGAAATTTTGAGAGGAAGGAAGAAGTTCGACATACGGATTACTTTGAACCTTATTTCGATGATGTTGGAGAAACGAATGTAGAAAAACGACAAATTGATTGTTCCATTAATGAGTATCTAGATCGCTTGATATCCGTTTTAAGAGAAGAGAGAACGATTGAGATTATGTGCCACACGGCTTATCTTGATCAAGATTTGCTGAATGGATCGAGTTTTGTCTATCCGAGAATCAATCAAGTAGAATTTTTGATTCATTCAGATTTTGCACAGCAGGTTAAAAGGGATAGTTTGATTGAGTTAGTAACATATAAAGATATATAGCCTAAGGAGGAGTAAAAATGTCAACTTTTAAAGCAAATATACAAAAATTGGGTAGAGCGATGCTGCTACCGGTAGCTGCAATGCCATTGGCCGGATTGATCATGCGTCTCTCAGCAGATGACATGTTGAATATTCCAGTGATTGGAGCAGCTGGAAATGCTGTGTTTGGAAATTTGGATATTCTGTTTGCAATAGGGGTAACGATTGGTTTTGCGAAAACGAAAGATAAGGGCATTCCAGCACTTACTGGGTTCTTAGCGATTGCTACGTTGAAAAAAGGGTTAGAGATCATGAATCCAGCTGTCAATATGGGGATATTCGGCGGGATTATTTCTGGTTTGGTCGCAGCTTGGACATATAACCGCTTCAAAGAGCAAAAACTGCCGATGGTGTTCTCATATTTTGCCGGTGAGAAATTTCCATTGACGATGGTGATGATTTTACAAACCATCACTTCGGTCGTTTTTGGTATTCTATGGCCTTTTGCTCAAGCTGGAATTGATAGTTTTGCTAGATTATTAGTGAACATGGGTGCCTTCGGGGTTGGTATTTTTATGTTCTTAAACCGTTTATTGATTCCATTTGGCCTTCACCATGTACTGAATACGTATGTTTACTACGACCTAGGAAGTTATACGGCGCCGAATGGAGAAGTATTCCGGGGGGAGATGACTCGTTTCATTAATGGCGATCCGCAAGCAGGGCTATTCTTGTCAGGTTTCTTCGTAGTTATGATGTTTGGTGTACCAGCAATCTGTTTAGCAATCTATCGTGCAGCGTTCAAAGAAAACAAGGATATGGTCAAAGGGATTATGGGAAGCGGAGCGGCTACATCCTTCATCTCAAACATTACAGAACCAGTGGAATTCAGCTTTATGTTCCTTTCTCCAATGTTGTATGTAGTACACGCGGCTTTTGCTGGCTTAGCAGGAATTGTTTGCTATTTGCTAAACATTCGGATTGGTTTCACTTTTGGTGCTTGTATCGTTGATTACTTAATCAATTTTCGAATAGCGACTAATGCCATCTTAATCATTCCAACCGGGATTGTTTTCTTTGCACTGTACTATTTTACTTTCTACTATCTAATCAAGAAGCGTAATATCCAAACTTTGGGAAGAGAAGTAGCAACAGAATATGGAACAGAGGCATTAGAAGATGAAAAAGAATTAGGTTTGGCAAGTAAAAACTATGAGTATATGGCAAAAAAAATGCTGCAAGCTTTTGGCGGGTCAGAGAACATCTCTGATGCCTTCAGTTGTAATACTCGTTTAAGAGTTGAAGTTGAAAATCCAGCGATTGTCAACGAACAGCGGATCAAACAACTAGGCGTCAGCGGTGTGATCAAGCCAACAGAAAAAAATTACCAAGTCATTATTGGATTGGAAGTAACTTATGTAATGGCAGAATTTAATAAATTATTAGAGCAATAGGAAGGGTGTAAATCATGACAAACAAACAAATCATTACAATTGCCGGTGGAGGCAGTACGTATACACCAGGAATTATTCAAGCGGTTCTGAATAATGCGGATCGTTTGCCACTTTCAGAAATTCGCTTGTACGATATTGATGCTGAAAGAAATGCTGACATGTATTTGATTATTCAGTATATGTTGAAAAAAGAAGGTTTTAAGGATGTTGTCATTTCTTCAACAGAAGATCCGGAAACGGCCTTTACAGGTTGTGATTTTATCTTCTCACAAATTCGTGTGGGCGGAATGAAGATGCGCGAAAAGGACGAAAAAATTCCGTTAAGTCATGGATTAGTTGGTCAAGAAACCTGTGGATTGGGTGGCTTTGCCTATGGAATGCGATCAATGAGCGGCCTGTTGGAAATTGTGGGCTACGTCCAACAGTATGCACCTGATGCATGGATTTTAAATTATACAAATCCAGAATCAATTGTTTCTGAAGCTGTTCGCAGACAGTATCCAAAAGCGAAAATGATTAATGCTTGTGATATGACGATTTCAATTGAAGAAACGATTGCAGTTAATTATGGTTATGATCGAAAAAATTGGATTCCGACTTATTATGGGTTGAATCATTTTGGCTGGTACACTTCAATCTATGATAAAGAATTAAAAAAAGATGTTATGCCAGAGATCATTGAAAAACTGACTACTCAGGAAATGCAGGTAGCTGACTTTAATGCAGGAGATAAGACCTGGCAGGAAGCCTTTAGTATGATGTCCGTGATCACAAAGAACTTCCCACAAAATATTCCAAATAACTATTTAGAGTATTACTTGTATCCAGATATGGTTGTTGAACATTCAGATAGAAACTATACTCGCGCCAATATGGTGATGGAAGGCAGAGAAAAAAACACCAAAGAAATGGCTGATAAAATTCGAGGCGGAGTGACGGAAGACGTACTGAACTTTAACTTTGGTGAACATGGACAATACATTGTTGATATGGCGACATCCTTGTTGAATGATGAACGTCGGCGCTTTATGCTAATCGTTCCTAATCAGGGTGCTATCCCTAACTTACGATCAGACGCTGTAGTAGAAGTACCAGCCTACGTTGGAGCAACAGGTGTTGAACCGATATCTTTGAGAGAACCGATCTGTGATTTCCATAAAGGATTGATGGAGGCGCAAGTGGCGGCGGAAAAATTATTAGTGGATGCTTACTTTGAAGGGTCTTATCAAAAAGCATTGCAGGCTTTCACATTAAATCAAACAGTTCCGAATGCTCGAGTAGCTAAAAAAGTATTAGATGAAATGATCGAGGCCAATAAAGAGTTCTGGCCGGAATTAGTCTAGAGGTGATGAGAAAATGCTCTTTTTTAAAACAAAAAAAGTTTTGAAATCTGTTGCAAACGGTCACGTTCTTCCTTTAGAGGCAGTAAAAGATGAGGTTTTCTCCATGAAGTTGATGGGCGAGGGGTATGCAATAAGTCACCATGATGGTAAGGTCTATGCGCCAATTGAGGGAATTGTTGAGAGCATTTTCCCAACACTACATGCAATAACAATTAAAAGTAAAACTGGAGAGAAATTACTGATCCATATGGGATTGGATACTGTGGAATTAAAAGGAGAACCTTTTTCAATCAAAGTAACAGAAGGGCAGAACGTAAAAACAGGAACATTACTCGCCTTTATGGACTTACGGCAATTAGAGAAGGCTAAAAAGGACAACACTATCGTCGTGGTTTTCCCAGAAATAAACAAGGGTGAGTTGATGAAGGAAAATCAAGCAGTAACATTGCAAGACGAACTATTCAAATTTTAGATCAGGAAGGGACTGGGTAGATGCCCAGTCTTTTCTTAAGCGATTATTTTAGCTTTTAGGAGAAATCAATGATTATTTTATATCTATTACCCGCAATAGGATGGGGCTTTATGCCGATCATCGCAAAAATGACAAATGCTAAACCTATCAATCAGCTTTTAGGAACAACGACTGTGGCTCTTTTAATTGGGACGCTTTTCACGGTTATCGTTCAACCGTCTTATAATAGTGGGAGTTTTCTAGCAGCTGTTTTTTCTGGGTGTTTTTGGTCGATTGGACAATATTTGCAATTCTATTCATTTCAATTATTACCAGTATCTGAGGCTATGCCGATTTCCAACGGGACTCAATTAATCGGAGCTACCTTTATTGCGGCTTTATTTTTTGGTGAGTGGTCAAATATGAAAATGGCAAGCGTAGGAACAGGAGGAATTCTATTAATTATTGTCGGAATTATTCTCACTTCTTATTTAGAAAAAAAAGATGACGCAACGTCTTTAAAATCAACTAAAAGCAAAGCGATTACTTGTTTGTTACTGTCTTCATTAACTTTAACCGTTTATGTGACTTTGCCGCAAGCGTTTCAAGCCAGTGGAGCAGAGGTTCTATTTCCACAAGCAATCGGAATGTGGTTCTTATCGCTAGTGTTATCTTTTGGTAAAATTGACGAGATAAGCTGGAGACAGGTGAGAAAGAACTTTGGGACAGGAATAGCTTGGAGTATTGCAAACATTAGTCTATTTCTTGCTATACCGATCATAGGTGTCGCTAAAAGTTTTACCTTCTCCCAGTTAGCAGTATTAATCTCAATTTATGCGGGATTAGTTCTTTTGAAGGTGAAGAAAACAAAAAAAGAATTGCGAATGATCAGTTTAGGCGCGGCGCTTATTACAATAGGGATAGTGCTGATTGGTTCAATCAAATAAAGAGAAGTCTAATCATCATTCGGTGATTGGACTTTTTTTAATGAACAATAATCAATGGAAAGTGAGAAATAGCCTGGTTACTAGTTAATTTTTAAAATGGTCGGCAAAATATCTAAGTATATTAGGAAAAAAATCTCTTCATACATATCAATGAAATAACTTCAAAATGTGTTTTTCATCTAGCAAAGAATGATTTTTAAATCAATGACATAATAATTTTGTTTTAGTTACTCATTAATAGAAAATTTATATATAAAAATGTACAATTAGCAGAATGCGTACTTTTTCGATGCTCGCTGTGCTTAAAATAGTCACTCATTTCTTGGTAATTTTGAACGGATTCTATCACACAACTATTTTAAAAGTGACTGGCAATTTGGTGATTATAACATTTATTTGAGAATGATTTTTTTATATTGATGTGCTTCGTAAGGAAGGGAAAAAATGCATAACCAACTGATTAGTTTTGATCAGCTAAGGATAACAAGAATATGATAGTATTTAATGGCTTAAGTTGTCATGAGCTTATCTGTATCATTAGTAGAACGTAAATGGAATAGTAATTTGTTTAAAGAAAATAGACAGAAAGGTTGTAAAACAGGGGATTTCACCTGTTTTTTTTATGGAGAAATAAATTGAAGGAATTATGAGAGCTCATGTTGCACAAAGCATGCATATTATTGGATAACAAAGTTTATGGATTTGGAAGCGTTTTTAAAGTATTTTGAGAGTGTAAGGGTGATGAATATGAACTTAGAAGATAGGAATAACCAAATATTAATGGAACTAATAAATAACCCCCAAATTACTAGTAAAGTTTTATATGAAAGGTTCAATCTATCAAGAAGTCAATTGAATTACGCTTTAAAAAAAATTAACGACTTTTTAGAGGATGGAAAACTGCCGAAAATTAAAAGGACAAAAAAAGGGCATTTTTTAGTTCCTAAAGTAGTCATTTCTGCACTTGGAGGTGGGAAGGAAAAAGAACATGAAAAAATAGAGCACTATATATTTTCTGGACAAGAAAGAATCTGGGTAATTGAATTATTGATTTTAGCTAAAGATGAATATCTATCTTTGGATCATTTCATCTTGGAATTAGGGGTTAGCAGAAATACCATTTTACGGGATTTAAAAAAAATTGGAAAAGACGTTGGGAAATATGACTTGAAACTAAACTACACGCGACAGAAAGGCTATCATTTTCAAGGAGATGAATGGAATAAACGAGATTTGTTATCTGCGACCCTGATGAACTTGGCAGAGATTCACGATGGAATCAATTGTATCATCCAATTTTCAAAAATTGATACAGATCTAGTTGAAGTTTTCAAGAAACGTATCGGTTTAGTAGAAGAAAAATTGAATATCCAATTTACTGATGATCGCTTAAAGGTTTTGCCTCTATTAGTCATTCTAATTATCCGACGAGCGAAAAGAGGGAAACAAATATCCTACAATTTCAAAATTAATGATTTTGAGCTTGCTGACACGAGAGAGTTCTTAGCGGCAGAGCATATTATCTGGGATGTCGATAATATAAGTAGAAATGAACGAGTGTACCTTACTTTGTTGCTTCTGACAACGAATTTATCTCAAGCGAATATTCTTTCAGTTAGAGAAATGGATAAGTTAAAAGAAGCTCTATTTGAAGTGTTAAACAATTTTGAGAAAATATCGGGTCTCAGTGTTGAACGGAAGGAAAAGTTGTTAGAGCGGCTATTGATTCATATGAGACCCGCATATTATCGCATTAAGTATCATCTAAACTTACAAACAAGATTTTATCAAGAGAATAAGGATGCCGATTTGTTTTCATTGTTTTACTTAGTGAAAGAATCTAGTGAACCACTGGAAAATTTTTTTGGAGAAGCGATACCAGATCCCGAATTGTTCCTGATTTCTTTATTCATAGGCAGTCATATTGTCGAAAGTACAGAGATCATTCGGGATGAAAATAGAAAACAAGCAATCATCGTTTGTCCTAACGGTATCTCAATTTCTTTACTGCTAAAGAATACGTTGCAAAATTTATTACCAGAAATTGATTTTGTCGAGTTGATTTCTGAAAGAAAATTCTATCGAAACGATTACGATGTTGACTTCATTTTTTCAGCTGTCCCTCTGGAAACAGAGAAGCCTGTTTTTGTAGTAAATAATTTCTTGACTGATCAGGAAAAGAGGCAGCTTAGAGAACGTGTATTACGCTCCGTGTCACTATCACAAAACACAGTAATAAATCCAGAAAAAATCATGTCATTGATAAAGAAATATGCGGTGATTTCAGATGAGGAGAACTTATATCATGAACTATTAACGTTGTTTACCCCAAAAGATTTCGAGATGGTAGAGAAGAGACGGATTCATTTAATCGACACATTGAAAATAGATACGATTCAACTATTTGATGATGAAATAGAGTGGTTGGAACTTCTCGATAAGTTGGCTTACCCATTAGAAAAACGAAATGTTATCAGTAACAATTTTGTGAACGTTTTAAAACAAGAAATGCCTATATTACCTCAATATACAGTTTTACGGAACACTATCGGTCTACCCCATACAATGTGTGAAGCAGGGGCGTTAGGCGTCGGACTAAGTATGGGGATCGTAAAAAAAGGAATCCTCACAGAAAACGGATCAAAAGTACACACCGTTGTTTTATTAGCCTCTAATGATAAAGACAAACATGTTGATTTAATCTTTGAATTGATGAATTTAGCAGGTTCAGAACAACTGAAAGAAATTGAAAAGGCAACATCTATCAATGAAGTACTCACTCTATTAGTAGATTTTAGTGATGAATATTGGAGGAACTAAGAAATGGAAAAAAATGACAAACTAAGTTTTTATGTGAAATCCCCTTTGATTTTTGTTCAAGAAACTTTTTCAAGTCCTATCGAAATTTTTGAACAGGTTTATGAACAAGCGTTAGAACTAGGATGGGTTAACGGAAATGATGCGTGGCGTGTATGAGTTTCCTAAAGGAGCAACGCAAGTATCAACGCTGGATATGGGCGGGAACTTCTTAAACTGGGTAATTCTGAAATTTTCTCAATTGATTTCTGGAATCCTTTAATTTTTGATAGTCATTACTGAGTTAAGGGACTTTAAAAAAGGGTCCCTTGATTTATTTGAAAGGGAGGAGCTTTGGTATGAAAGCCGCATTGTTAAAAGGGTTGAATCAATTTGAAATAGAAGTGATCGAAAAACCTATTCCTAAAGAACATGAGGTACTAGTAAAAGTTAAAGCAGCAGGAATTTGTGGATCTGATATTCATAAAATGCAAAATGAATGGAAATATAAAATGCCTATGGTTATGGGGCATGAATTTTCTGGAGTCGTTGAATCAATAGGAAGTAATGTAAAAAGAACCTTGATAGGCGACCGAGTGGTTGTAGCGCCTCTAATTCCCTGTCATGAATGTGTCTACTGTGAATCGGGAAAATATCAGTTGTGTGAAGACTACACAATGATAGGCTCTCACCGATATGGCGGCTTTGAAGAATATGTGACTGTTCCAGAAGAAAATGTGATTAATATAGGGAAAAGCATTTCCTTTGAAGAAGCTGCAATGATTGAACCATTAGCGGTAGCAGCTCATGGTGTCATGGGGTTAGATCCTAAAATTGGAGATACGGTAGCAGTATTTGGACTAGGAACTATTGGAATATTAACGGTTCAGTGGTTGCGGCTAACGGGCGTGAAAAAGATTATTGGGATAGATATCGATTCAAACAAGATAAGCGAGGCGAAAAAGTATGGTGTGACGGATACGATAAACTCTTTAGAAGAATCATTAGAGAAAAGGATATTTGAGTTAACGGACAACCTCGGTGTCGATATCGCTATCGAGTGTGCTGGCTCCAAAATCACCGAGGAGCAATGCCTGCTAATCACAAAAAAGGGTGGCAAAATAGGCTATCAAGGAATCGCTTATTCGGATGTTTTATTGCGCCAACGGGCCTTCGAAAATATTTTTAGAAGAGAGTACACAATAAATGGTTTTTGGAATTCCTATTCAGCTCCTTTTCCAGGAAAAGAATGGATACATTCTGCTAAATTTATTGAACAGGGGAAAATAAACTTAAGAGATTTGATTTCTCACCGCTATCATTTGGGGGAGATTCAAAAGGCATTTAATCTGACAGTGAATCGTGAAGACTCTTATAACAAAGTAATGATTTTCCCGGAAGAGAGAAAAGAGGAAAAGAAATGATGAAGGGTGTTTCCAAACAAGCTCCCGGCTATGACCAAATGGAGTTTATTGACTTAGCAGTACCTGAAGCAACAGAGGATAAGGTATTGATTAAAGTAGCCTACACGGGTATCTGTGGGTCAGATATTCATACCTTTAAAGGCGAATATAAAAATCCTACCACGCCTGTCGTACTAGGACACGAATTTTCTGGTCAAGTGGTTGAAGTAGGAGAAAAGGTAACTAAGATCAAAGTAGGCGATCGCGTGACTAGTGAGACGACCTTTTATGTCTGCGGTGAATGCGACTACTGTAAGGAAAAGCAATACAACTTATGTCCGCATCGCAAGGGAATCGGTACGCAGCAAAATGGATCAATGGCCAATTATGTATTGGCACGTGAGGAAAGTATTCATTTATTGCCGGATCATTTGAGTTATGAAGGCGCGGCGATGAGTGAACCACTGGCCTGCTGTGTACATGCAATGTATCAAAAGAGTCATTTAGAACTGAAAGAGACGATCATTATTATGGGACCTGGTCCTATTGGCTTGTTCTTGTTACAGATTGCCAAAGAAATTGGGGCATTCGTTATTATGACGGGTATCACGAAAGACGCGCACCGTTTAGAATTAGCGAAAAAACTTGGGGCGGATGTCATCGTGGATACGATGAAGGAAGATCTGGCTAAGATCGTTAATGAAGTGACGGATGGCTACGGAGTGGATAAGGTTTATGACGCCTCTGGCGCAGTGCCTGCGGTGAATGCCAGTCTACCATTGATCCGCAAACAAGGGCAATTCATTCAAGTTGGTCTATTCGCGAACAAAATGGTGGATTTGGATACGGAATCCATTATCCAACGGGAGATTGAATACATCGGTAGCCGTTCGCAAAACCCATATGATTGGCCAATCGCGATTCATCTATTGGCGAAGGGCGCGATTAATATCGAAGAAATGATCACGAAAAAATATCCCTTGACAGATTGGCGTGAAGCCTTTGATAAAGTGATGGAGGGCAATGAGATCAAAGTAATGATCGAATCAAATCCAGGAGAATTCACAGACTAACGGAAAAATAAGTAAGGAGGAAAGACATGGAAAGCTGGCTAGGTTTAGAGGATAAGGTAATTATTGTAACTGGCGGTTCTGCAGGAATCGGAAGCAGTATTGTGAAACATTTGCTAAAAAACAAGGCACTAGTGGTTAATTTCGATTTAAAAGATACAGATCATCATTTAAAACAAAAGAATTATTGTTTTTATAAAGTTGATGTATCGAAAAAAGATGAAGTAGACCACCAAGTAACACATGTCTTTCAGAAGTTTGGTCGTATTGATGGTCTGGTTAACAATGCAGGAATCGCGTTACCGGGCATGTTGGTCAATCCTGATAAAACTGGAAATTATGAATTGACCGAGGAATTATTTGATCGGACGGTCGCGGTGAATCAAAAAAGTGTATTTCTGATGAGTCAAGCAGTAGCTCGTAAGATGGTCACGCAACATTCCGGAGTGATTATAAACATGTCCACTGAAAGTGCACTAGAAGGATCCATCGGACAAGGGTTTTATGTCGGCACAAAGGGCGCTATTAACAGCATGACTTGTACGTGGGCCAAGGAATTAGGTAAATATGATATCAGAGTATTAGGTGTAGCACCAGGGATTATGGAAGAGACTGATCTGCGTTCAGAAAGGTATGAAGAAACCTTAGCCTATATTCGAGGAATATCGGTGAAAGAATTGAGAGAAAGCTATGTAAAGGCTTCTAGCATTCCACTTGGTAGAGCAGGAAGGTTAACGGAGGTTGCAGAAGTAGTTGCATTTTATCTATCAGAACATGCCAGTTATTTAAGCGGTATTATCACAAATATCGCTGGGGGGAAATCTAGAGGATAAGGTGGATAAAAATGGAGTATATGTTGGATACCATTTGTTTAGATAATATTAAAAAATATATGGATATAATACCGGTTCAAGGAATCACGTCTACGCCCAGTATCATTAAACGAGAGGGAAAAATCGATTTCTTTCCCCATATGAGAAGTACACTTGAACTAATTGGAGATGATCGTACCTTGCACATGCAAGTAGTTGCGAAAGAACTTGAAGGAATGATAGATGATGCAAGGAGGATTTGGGACCAAATAGGAGAAGAGATTTTTGTAAAAATTCCCGCATCAAAAGCTGGACTAAACGCTCTAAGTATTTTGAAAAAAGAAAATCCTAATTGTAGAATTACAACGTCAGCTGTTTATACAAAACTACAGGCTTTTCTAGCATTAGAATCAGGCGCAAATTATGTTGCTATCTACACGAATCGCTCTGTGAATATTGGAATTAATCCGTTTTACATTATCCGCTCAGCCAAGGAGTATGTAAAAAGAAACGCATTGAATGGAAAGATCATGGCTTCTAGCATTAAGAATGCAATGCAAATAACAGAAGCAATTGATTCTGGTGCGGATGCAGTAACTTTTTCCCCTGAAATAATCGAAGCGTTCTTTGATTTAGCTGCTACTAAACAAGCAATTGATCATTTCACAAGTGATTGGGAAAGCCTGTATCAAACGAAAAATATCTAGATAGATACTATAAAGCTCTTTCATTCTAAAGATGAAGGAGCTTTTAACGTTCATTACTTTGTAAGAAATGAAATTTTTTTTGACTAAATTAGATGTATAGATAAATATGATACTCGAATTACTAGTTATTTTCATACAATCATTTAAGTTATGCTGTCGTAAAGTGTTTTTCCTATACACTGAACACTACTATTTACGAATAGTGGAGAAAAAGTTTTCTAATTGCAAATAATGACTACATGATAAAAAATTTATTATGGTTTAGAAATCAGTATAAAAATTGATTTTAAGGATTTAGTGATAGCATAAGATAAGTGAGAATTTGTAATACAATTATAAATGAAGTAAAGTATCGGACAATCTCTAGAATCATAAAAAAGCCACCCGTTTTCACAGGTGGAGGGGTTATTCTGCTATTTCGTATTTGAATACGCCGTTGTTTTCGTAGTTTTCCAATTTCACATCGGATAAGCGACGTTCAAAGAAGGTACGCTTATTGCCGTTTTTATCATATTTGTCAGGCAAGATAAGAGTTGGCTCGCTGTCTGGCACTGGTTGCGACAATTGTTCTTTTAAGGCATCGATATGGCGATCATATACATGGGCGTCGTCGATACACCAGTGCATCGTGCCAAGTTCGAAGCCTAGTTGATCCGCGATCAGGCGATGCAACACAGCGTATTGATAGGTGTTAAAGGGTTGACCTAATGCCATGTCGGCTGAGCGTTGCTTCACGTGCAGGTCAAGGACACCGTTATTGACCTTCCAGTTCGTTGCCCATACACAAGGCTCTAGAGTCATTTCATCTAGATCATCTACATCCCACAGGCTAGTCATGATGCGACGAGAGCCGGGATTGTTTTCCAACTGATGCAACACATATTCCACCTGATTGAGCTTTTCTTCATAATCGAGCAGCTTACGGCATTTTTTCGCTAATTGGAAGCCGTATGCCTTGCCGATAGTATTATTTTCATCAGCCCATTCGTTCCAGACTTTACATTTATGCTCTTGCAGCCAAGTGACGTCGTTGGATAATTCTTGCCAGATCCATTCCAATTCGACTAATGGTGTCTTTTGGAAGACACGTTTTGATTTCAAGATAGGAATCCCATCGGCTGGGGTAATCTTGAAGTTGACCCCTTGAATGAAACGAGTAGGCGCGGGGCTGCCGTCCGCGTATTTTGCGCGAACCAGTGCTGGGTCTTGATCCGTGCCATTTTCAATAATATCTATGACGATGTCGCGATAAATTTTGTCGAAGCCAGTATATTCAGTCACAAGAATTCTCCTCTGTTTGCTTTTTTCTGAGTTTAACACATTTGGAGGAAAGATTGGATTAAAAATTCTTTAGAGGAGTCATCACGGGTATAAATTAGTATTTTGAGAACCGGATAAATGATACTTCAAGCATACTTATTCATGGCTAAGTTTGTCATGACTAAGTAAACGATCGAATAAGAAAAATTTAGGAGGCTGCTAATACAGACAGGTTTTCTGCTCAATCAAGTGTGATAAAATAATTGACAAGTGTTATAAAACTGAAGGAGCGGGTAAAAAATGGAAAAGAAGCTATTTTTCTTTGATATCGATGGGACGTTGACGGATCGAAGGACGGGGCAGGTAGTTCCTAGTGCGAAGCGGGCACTGGAGTTACTGGAGGAAAACGGTCATTTTGTCTCAATCGCGACCGGGCGAGCGCATTATAAGAGTCGGAAATTACTGACGGAGCTTGGATTGGAAAATATGGTGTGTTCCGGCGGTATGGGTGTGGTTATTAACAATAAATTGGTGAAAAATACGCCGTTGGATAAAGAGGAAGCGTTGGCGGTGATCCGCCAAGCCGAGGAAAAAGGCATCGGTGTCCTTGTTGCGATAGATGATTCGGAGAAGGTCTATGCCAAGAATGATTTATTTAGAGAACAGGTAGGGCCGAGACAGGAGCCGACGGAGTATTTCATTGACCCGGCATTTAACGTGGAGGAAGTGGATATTTTCAAGTTCTATTTGGCATTGCCTAAGGAGCAGGATCATTTGATTCCTGAACCGAAGAATTTTGCCAAGCTGCGCTTTGTTCCAGAGTATACTATGTGCCAACACGACAACAAGAAACAGGGCATCCTTGATGTGCTGGATTACTTTGATCGGCCGCAAGAAGATGTCGTTGTGTTTGGCGATGATGTGAATGATTTGGTGATGTTCGATAAAGGATGGACCAGTATCGCGATGGGAAATGCGGTAGATGAGCTGAAGGAACGGGCTGACTATGTGACGGATCGCAATGTGGATGACGGGATTTACAACGCCTGTCGGAAGTTCGGCTGGATTTGATTTATTTTGAAATGATCACTCAAGAGAAAATCGGGATGGAAAGCGGAGAGTTCTAATAGAAAATTGAAGAACGGTTTATCAATTGGGGCAGGCGCGGACGATGTTCACGTTGCCTAAGTAGCGGGTTCTCGGGCAAGAAAAGATCATGGTGCAGATGAGTATTCTGATCTGGATATCCAAATGTATGTGGATGATCCGACTCAGTTTTTTAGTATTTCTGAAAGGGATCTCTCAAAATCAGTAGTTCAGGTGTTGAACAGCGTAGTGATAGAGATATGTGTGATTTTTTTTAAAATTTACCTCTAATTGTATCGAATAAGAAGGTTTGGTATCATAAGTTTGAATGATTAAAATTTCAAACATCTGTTGACAACGTTTTCCTAATCAGCTATTCTTAAAGTGAAATTTAAATAAAAATGGATTGTTACTCTTTGAGGCATTACCATTCTCTTTGGAAAAGGAGGGTGTAGTGCGCGCTCAAAGAGTTTTTTTATTGGAAAGGCGGAGAAGTTAGTGAAGATTATTAAGAAGATTAATAATAATGTCGCGGAAGCGATTGATGGAAATGGAAACCATTTAATTGCTTTTGGTAAAGGAATAGGATTTCCTAAAACGCCTTATGAATTGATGGATTTGAATAAGATTACGATGACTTTTTACAAATTAAGCGAGTATTTTGAAGGATTACTAAAGGAGATTCCTGAGGAAATTTTGAATTTAAGTGCAGAGATCGTCAGTATGGCACAGGAGGAATTAAATGGACAACTGAATCCTACGTTGGTTTTTAGTTTGGCTGACCATATTCAATTTTCGATCCAGCGCTTAACAACATACAAAAATGTTCGAATGACCTACTCTTATGAGATCGCCCAGATGTATCCAAAGGAAAGCTTGTTAGCTGAGAAGGCCATCAAAATGATTCAAAATCAAACCCATATCGTTTTACCAAAGGGAGAGCTGACTAGTATCACGATGCACTTTGTTAATAGTCAATCAGAATACAAAATTTCGCAAGAAGAAGTGCTGATTGAAGAAATTATCCAACAGACAACGAACTTAATTGAGCAGGATCTGCACATTATGATTGATCGCAATGAATTTAATTACAATCGCTTTTGCATGCACATGTTTTATTATTTGAAGCGGATGCGCAGCGGCGAAGAGTTGATTGGACCGGGAATGGAGATGCTGGATTCTATTAAGGAACAACATCCGGAAATCTATCAGTTGGCACAAAAAGTCGGAGCACTAATCGCACAATTTTACGGCATTGAATCAAATGAAGATGAGTTGGTTTACTTAATGATTCATATGAATCGTTTGTATGAAAAAAATGTGAGGAGCAAAAAAAATGACTGAATTTAATCAATTAGCGCAAGCCATTTTAGAAACTATTGGCGGTAAAGAAAATATTTCAAACATGACCCATTGTATGACGAGATTGCGTTTTAATTTAAAAGATCAAAGCAAGGTAGAAGAAGGGAAATTAAAGGCTACCGCTGGTGTTTTGGGGGTCGTTCAATCTGGCGGACAATATCAAATTATTATTGGTCAAACAGTTAATAGAGTTTACAGTGTGCTGTTGGATCTGACTGGCAGAGCACAGGAGCAGGAAGTGGCAGATACTACTGAAGTAATGAAGGAGCCATTTACTTTAAAAGGTTTAGGTAATAAAATTTTAGACTATCTCGCAGGTAGTTTAACCCCCTTGATCCCGGTATTGATAGCGGCTTCAATGTTCAAAATGGTTATGGCGGTATTCGGACCCTCTATGCTGAACTGGATTCACGAAGGAAGTTCGTTGGCGACGTTATTGACATTTGTTGGGGATGCTGGTTTCTATTTCTTTCCGGTTTTCTTAGGATATACGGCTGGTAAAAAGTTTGGTGTTACACCGGTTTTAGGAATGTTTTTAGGAGGGGTTCTACTTCATCCAACGTTTACTCAGATAGCGGCAGATGGAGTACCCTTCGATGTATTTGGTATTCCAGTTGCTACGCAGAACTACGCCAGTACGGTGATTCCGATGATTCTTTCGATTTGGATCATGTCCTATGTAGAAAACTTCTTTAAAAAAGTTATTCCTTCTACCCTAGGAACAATTTTTACTCCAACATTGACAATGGTGGTTATGCTACCAATTACGTTAGTTGTGTTAGGGCCTGCTGGATTTGTAATTGGTGAGTATATTAGTAAGTTTTTACTGTCGTTGGATTCTATCGGTGGTTTTTTAGCAGTAGCAGTGATAGCAGCTTTATGGCAGTTCTTAGTGATGACAGGCATGCATTTATTGATGATCTCTACAATGATCACTCTTTTTGCACAAAATGGACAGGATTCATTAGTTACGCCGGCTGCGATTGTCTCTAGTATGTGTGTTGCAGGAATGTGCTTGGGAGCATTTCTACGGTTACGCAATAAAAATGAAAAAGCACTAGCATTTAGCTTCCTAGCAGCTTGCCTAGTTGGTGGTGTTACTGAGCCGGGTGTTTATGGTTTGGCGGTTCGTTACAGAAAACCGTTTATCGGTTTAATGGCAGGTGGACTAGCAGGAGGATTGTATGCAGGTTTGACAGGAGTCACCGCCTATACGCTGATCCCTGTAGCGAACTTTGCCTGCTTGATTTCTTTTGTGGGCGGAACTACTGGAAATATGATTAATGGATTTATTGCTTGTGGTATTGGATTTGTTGTTTCTGCAGCAGTGACTTATGTTTTAAGTGTTGAAGGGGAGGATGAAGAGAATGACGAATTACTTGAAGAAAGTATTGCTTAGAGCTGATGATCTTGGCTATTCAGAAGCGGTTAATTACGGAATTGAAAAATCCGTAAAAGATGGCTTGATTCAGAGCGTTGGTGTAATGATGAATATGCCAGCTACAGTTCACGGAGTAGCACTATTAAAAAATGAAGCAATCGCTTTTAGTCAGCACACGAATATCTGTGTTGGCAAACCTTTAATCGACCCTAAAAAAATACCTTCTCTCGTAGATAAAGAGGGAATTTTCAAATCTTCCAAAACCTATCGCGAAACCGCTGAGGATTTCGTTGTTTTTGAGGAAGTCATGTTGGAGATTACTGCGCAATATCAACGCTTTTTGGAGTTATTTGGTAGAAAACCAGATTATTTTGAAGGGCATGCAGTGACAAGTGCAAATTATTTCAAGGCAATGGAAAAATTTGCGGCCGATCAAGGATTAAAATATTCTGGATTGCCACGGGGACAAGAGCCAAATTCCTTAACCAAGGATGCGTTTATTGAGGTTAATGGTACGAAGGTATATCTTTTAATGGAGGCAATGCAACCCGATTATGATCCTTATAAGACCTTCGAAAAGTTGCTTTCAAATCTTCACGACGATGGAGTAGATATGATGGTTTTCCATCCAGGTTATTTAGATGATTATATTTTAAAAAATTCCTCATTACTGATTCCACGTACCGCTGAAGTAGTGTTTCTTACAGATCCTACAGTCAAAAATAGACTGGATGAAATGGGGATTGAACAGATTAATTATAAGGAAGTGTAACGATGTTCTTTAAAAAAAAGAAAGTAATGAGGGCTTTTGTCACTGGAACATCTATCCCCTTGTCTGACGTACATGATGAGGTCTTTTCAACTGGGGTGATGGGAGAAGGAATGGCAATAGAACCTAAGGATGAGTTGATCGTTTCACCAATCGATGGGAGAATTGAAGCGGCGAATCCAAAAATGCAGCATGCGGTCGGACTAAAAATGCAAGATGGGATCGAAGTTCTGTTGCATGTCGGATTAGATACGGTAAATCTAAAAAATGAAGGCTTCAAATTATTAGTCTCGGAAGGTCAAAAGGTACAAGCAGGTGATCCACTCTTACATTTTGATCGAACGGTCATTTCAAAAGCCGGTTTGGCAGATGTCGTTATGCTAATCGTGACAAATCCTCAAAAGTATCAATTTATTTTCCATACAGGTGCTGAAGTAACTAGTGGGGAAGAAATCGGTACATGGCATTGATAAGAATAGTCTGAAAAGAACCTGTGATATCGGATATGCTACTCTGAACTAGGATAAAGAAATACTTTGCCTTATGAACCGACCTTCAAAAGTGAGATTAAAAATGAAGGTCGGTATTTTTATGGCTAAATATAGTTTTGCATTTAAAATGAAAGTGGTTTTAGCATACTCTTAGCTGACAAAGGTGTGATCTGTAAAAGAAAATTTTATTTAGACCCATTCAGGGAAATATCTAATAGTGAAATCCATTCTTACTGTATTTCGTAAAGAGGGAATGCCTTGGCAATCATGGAAGGCTTTGAAGAAGTAATCGGGATCACGGATGAATGCCCGTTTTGCTTGGATATAGTTTGAACTTTTATTTCTAAAATAAAAGTTTCATGAGTTGTTATAGTTGATAGAAACGCTAAAACTGAACCTACAAATATCATTAGAATCTGTCCAAAATGGATTTTTTTAGGTCAGAGGAAACTTCTAATTTAGTTTATTTGTTTTAGTCCTTCTACGACTCTTTATTGAAAGCGCTTATCGAACTGTGTACAATATCACTAATAAAGGAGGTTGGGAGTCATGGGGAGAAAGGACAGGGTTTTTGCTTTTCTATGTGAGCAAACGGAACTATTCATTTCTGGAAGTGGAGCACCTAAAATAGATGCTACCAGTATTTCAGATGAAATCGGAATCGCACGTTACAATATTAGTCGTGATTTGAATCGTTTAGTGGAAGAGGAACAGGTGATCAAATTAGCCGGTCGTCCAGTTTGTTTTCTTGGAAAACATCTGATTGAGAAAGAAATTGGCAGAGAGATCGAGTCTGAAAAGCCGCTAACTGTTCAGGAATTAGAGGAACTTTTATCTGTCAAAGATAATAAATATCCTAGTGATTATCCGTTTACTGAATTGATCGGCTATGATGGTTCTTTGGAAAATGCGGTAAGACAGGCAAAAGCCGCGTTACTTTATCCACCGTTTGGGCTGCATTCTTTATTGACGGGTCCCTCTGGTTCAGGGAAGACAACGTTTGCTCGATTTATGTACCAATATGCCAAGCATGCGGGAAAATTGAAAGAAGATTCTCCTTATGTAGTTTTCAATTGCGCCGATTATTCGAACAATCAGCATTTATTATTAGATCATCTTTTCGGTCATGTAAAACACGCGTTCACAGGAGCGGAGAGAGACAAGGACGGATTGATCGCTTCAGCCAATGAGGGGATTCTATTTTTGGATGAAATTCATCGTTTGCCTCCAGAAGGACAAGAAATGTTATTTTCGATCATGGATCGGGGGGAGTATTATCGATTAGGCGAATCCTCAAATCCTAGAAAAGTTCGGGTGCTGATTATAGGGGCAACAACAGAGGAAATCGAGGGCAATATTTTATCGACTTTTTTACGGCGTATTCCGTTGAAAATTTTTATGCCTAGTGTGAAGGAACGTGGTTTGGCAGAAAAAATAAAATTGATCTATTTCTGTTTTAAACAAGAAGCAAAAAAAATCGAACGGAAGCTGCAGGTCAATGAGGATGTGATCCGTTTCTTTTTACAGTATGATCCTGTGGGCAATATTGGACAGCTGAAAAATGATATTCAGCTGCTATGTGCCAACGCTTTAGTGGACAGTATTTCTAGTCATTCAGAAATTATTCAAGTGAAGCTTTCGCATCTGTCAACGTACTTGATCGATCAGTTTTATTACGCCCATTCTTCAGAGGTTACTAACGAGATGCGTGAAAAATTAAAGCTGTTGCAGATTGATGAGTTTGTTTTTACTCCGGAAGAAGAAAAAGACTTGGACCCCTTTCTTTTAGTGGATGAAGAGGAAAGTGTTTCCCATGATGTCTTGGAAACCTACCATAAGTACATAGAAGGCAAAGGCTCCCTTTCACCATTGAAATCAATTATTCATGGCAAGGCGCAGCAGCTGGCGGAAAAGCAAGGCAATCAACAGCAGCCCATCTTTAAAATCGTCTCCCGAAAAAACTATGAGATTACTGTAAACATTCTGAAAAAAATCGCGCATACAAAGCATTATCATTTAGCTGAGAGCAATATTAAGAGCTTAGCTTTACACTTGGATACCTTGATAGAAAAAATCACAGAAGGATACTCTTTCCGCGATAATTCCTTTTTGACCCATAAAAAGCCTAATGAAATGGCGTTTGAAAAGGAGCTCGAAGTGGCTGAACAAATCTGTCGTGAGATTTCCGATCAGCTAGAAGTACAGTTGCCGGAAAGTGAAAAATATTTTATCTCGCTTTATTTAAAAGCGATGAATGAAAAATACACAGAGAAAAAAATTGGTGTCCTGATCTTGATGCATGGAACTAGCGCTGCGACAGATCTCGCACAGACTGCCAATCAACTGTTGAATGTGGAGCACGCCGTTGGCTTGAATATGCCGCTGTCACAATCAGTTGGCGATACGTTAGAAAAAGCAACCGCGATCGTACAAAAAATCGATCAAGGAAAGGGAGTGGTGATCCTTAGTGATATGGGATCGTTGAATATGTTCGGCGACATTATTACAAAGAAAACAGGTATCCCGACTCAAACGATCAAAATGGTGACGACGCCAATGGTGATTGAAGCAACGAGAAAATCACTGCTGCCAAAAATGACTATCACAGAGCTGTCAGAAGATATAGTTGAGCAAAGTGCTTATATAGGAAATAGTGTTGAGGATTTTCAAACGAAAGCTTTGCAGGATAGTATCAATCCCTTCAATGATGATCGGAGAAGCAAGATCATCTGCATCTTAGAAGAAAGCTTGATTTTTCTTGATGGGGCGACTATTTATGATTTGCTAGAGATCGAGGCGAAAAAAATTTCGGATACTTATCAGATGGGGCACTTCGAAGATTTTTGGATCAAATTTCTTTTCCATACCAGCAATATGATCGAACGAGCGATTCGTAAAGAACAATTTTTACGAGAGGATACCGAGATGATTATCCAAAATAATCAAGACTTGTATCATTATTTGAAAAAGCTATTGATTCCTCTAGAAAATCGTTACGCAATCGTGATTGAAGATAGCGAGATCAGCTATCTGATGGAATTGATCGAGGTGAATGCCAATTTGGTTTACTAGTCAGCACACTCGAAGAGAAAGAGCAGCACACTAATTTTTATTGAACAGCACACTAAAAAAATAAATTGTTCACTTGAAAGTATCAACTTCGTTTTTCCTTTAAAACGTTGATTTGATGCTTTCTTTTTGTTTGTTCATAAAGATGGCATGCTTATTGCTTTATAAAAAGTGAGGAGGTGAAAGAATGATCGGTGTATTAATACTAACCCATGGAGAACTAGCAGCTGGTTATCTTTCAGCATTGAAATTAATAACTGGGGAAGCGGAAAATATTGATACGTTAGGTTTGTATCATGAAACAAGTATTGAAAACTACAAAGAAGAAGTTGCCGCTAAAATGCTGAAAATGGATCAAGGCGAAGGCGTGATCGTTTTTTGCGATATCTTTGGAGCGAGCCCCTACAATGTGACCGCTCAGAATTATCAACGATTAAAAGACAAGGTAAATTATCGCTCAATTACCGGTGTAAATCTGCCGATGGTGATCGAAGCGGTATGCAGCAGAGAAACAATGGAATTAAACGAATTAGCAAAATATATTCAAACAGTCGGAAAAGAGGGTATTAAGGAACTTTTTGAAAACTACGGGAAGGAAGAATAAAAATGAGCGAGATCGTATTAACCAGAATCGATGATCGTCTGATTCACGGACAAGTAATGACAGCCTGGGTAAAGAAGACACGAGCGAACCAGATTTTGATTATTGATGATGAGGTCGCAAAAGATGATTTCATGAGTGAGATTTTAAAAATGTCGGCACCAGCAGGAATTGATATCGTAGTAAAAGGCTTAGAAGATGCTGTAACGTTTCTAAATGAGCAAGAAACAGAAAACAAACGGTTGATTATTTTAGTAAAAGCACCGATTACTATCGACGTGATAGTGGAAAAAGGAATTGTGATTGATAAGTTGGTTGTTGGTGGGATGGGGGCTAAAGCGAACCGCCGAGTTTTGTATAAGAATATTTCTGCTTCTGATGAGGAACGCGCGACCTTCAAGAAATTGATTGATCGTGGCATTCCCGTTGTAATCCACATTATTCCAGATCAAAAGGAAATAGATCTTTCCAAATATTTATAAAAGAATTTATTCAATAAAAAAGGAGGAAGAACAATGCTTTTATCCGCAATATTAGTTGCAATTATTTCAACGGTTTGTAATTGGTGGCCGAGCCACTTGGTTACTAGATCATGGCTATATCCGATTTGGTCAGGTTTTCTAGTGGCCTTAGCGATGGGCGAACCCATGGTAGGGATGCAAGCGGCGGCATATATCAACTTGGCTTATCTTGGTTGGATCACCGCAGGGGGAACAATGCCGGGAAACTTGCCAGTCGCAGCAGTATTCGGTACAGCGATGACGATTTTATCAGGGGCAGATCCAAGTTTGGCGGTAACTTTTGCCGTACCTTTCAGCTTGTTTGGAATTTTGACCTTCCAATTAACGATGTCCATCAATGCTCTGTGGGTCCATCGGGCAGAAAAATTCCTGGACAATGGAAATATTCGAGCAATGCGTATGATGAACTATGTTCCATCAGGAATCTTAAATTTCCTTGTTACAGGTGTACCAGCTTTTATCTTAGTTTATTTTGGTGCTGAACCGATGAAGAACTTATTGAATATGATTCCAGACTCTTTTGTTAACGCGATGCAAGTGGTCGGGGCAATCATGCCTGCATTAGGGATCGCGATGCTGATCAGCTTCATGGGAAATAAAAAAATCATGCCGTTCTTCTTCTTTGGTTTTATTTTAGCTGTCTATTTGAAATTGGATGTCATGGCTGTAACAGCGGTAGCCGCAATCATGGGCTTCGTATTCTATAGTACTGGATTTCTTGATATGAAACCTGCTGGAAAGGAGCAATCATAAATGGAAGCAAAATTAACGAGAAAAGAACTTTTAAAAAATTGGGCTCTGACTTATTCAAGTGAGACCGCATATAACTATGAACGTTTACAAGCCTTAGGGCAAGCCAATGCAATGGTTCCCGTCATTCGGAAACTCTACCCTGAAGACAAAGAACGTCAAGTACAAGAATTGAAGAAGTATTTTGTGTTTTATAATACCGAACCCTCCTTCATTGGAACGATGATCCCTGGAGTAGCAGCGGCCATGGAGGAACAGCGTGCCAATGGTGCTGAAGATATCACAGATGAGACCATTAATTCTTTGCGAACAGGTTTGATGGGGCCAATCGCAGGTATTGGGGATACCGTCAGTCAAGGAATTGTCTATCCAATCTTAGCTGGTATCGCCTGTTCGTTAGCGATCGATGGCAGTTATGTCGGACCGATCTTTTTTGAAATTGCTTATAAGATTTGTTTGATCGGGTTTGGCTGGAATATGTACCGCTTAGGCTATCAAAAAGGAAAGTCCTTTATTTTAACGATGCTGCGAGAAGGAACCATTGCGCGTTTAACAGAAATCTTCAGCATGGTTGGGTTGATGGTTGTCGGGTGTATGACCGCTTCACGAGTAAATATTGAGATTCCAATGATTTTGAATATTAAGGGCGTCAAGCTAGGCATTCAAGAGCAGGTCATTGATGCGTTGATGCCGGGATTGGTTCCCCTAGCGATCACAATGCTGGTTTATTGGTTAGTACGTAAAAAAGTAAATATCAATTTAATCATTCTGATTATCTTTGTTTTAGGAATTTCATTGTCTTATCTTGGCGTTTTAGGAATTCCGAAATAAGTGGGAGGAAATAGTACATGAAGGCAGTCGATTTAAAAGCAATCAATCAATTGGAATTAGTGGAAAAGGAGAAAACTGTCCCCAAAAAAGGGGAGGTATTGATTCATGTCATGGCCTGCGGTATCTGCGGATCGGATATTCCACGGGTTTACGTTACAGGTTCCTATCATTTTCCAACTGTACTGGGTCATGAGTTTTCTGGAGAAATCGTAGAAGTCGCTGATGATGTCAGTTCAGAATATTTAGGAAAGAAAGCCGCCGTTTTTCCGCTTTTACCCTGTAATGAGTGTGAATATTGCCAATCGGGGTATTACGCACAATGTAAAAATTACAATTATTTTGGTTCAAGAACAGATGGCGGGTTTGAGGAATACTTAGCCGTTCCTTTATTCAATCTCGTTCTTTTAGAAGATCAAGTGAGCTATGAAGAAGGGGCGATGGTTGAACCAGCTACCGTAGCCCAACATGTCATCAATAAGGCTGAATTAAGTGTTGGCGACAATGTCGTCATTTATGGTGCGGGACCGATTGGTGTCATGGTGGCACAATGGGCTCAAATCAATGGCGCCGGAAAAGTCTTACTGATTGATATTGATCCGACGAAAGTCGCTTTCGCACGAGAATTAGGTTTTGAGTATGTATGCAATAGTCAGGAGAAAGAGGCTGAATCATTCATTTTAGAAACCTTAGATGGAAAATTAGCGGATGTGGCGATCGAAGCTACCGGTTCTAGCGCGGCTTTTGACCAATGCGCTCAATCCATTCGTACTTTTGGAAGAGTGGTCTTATTGGGAAATCCTCATTCGGATATGGTTCTTAAGCAGAAAACGTATGACCAATTTATGCGGAAAGAAGGCACGATCGTCGGTATGTTCAACAGTGTTTACGAACATTTTCCCAAAAATGAATGGCAGGTGACTGCGCAAGCAATCGCAAATAAGCAATTAAAGTTAAAACCGCTAGTCACCCATAAAGTTTTAATTGAAGACTTGATTGAGGCGTTTGATATGATCCATGAGAAAAAAGAATTCTACAATAAGGTGTTGATGGTCAATGAAAAATTATTATGAGAATAGTCAAGCAGTAATGGAGGAATTGGAACATTTATTGGAGAAAGTTTCCAGTGAAGAGATCGATCACTATATAACGGCGTTGTTAGAAGCCCGCGAAGTATTTTTTATCGGTGTGGGGAGAGTACGTTTGTCATTAGAGGCGGCGGTTAAACGATTGACGCATTTGGGGATCAGCTGTCATATGGTGGGTGATCTGAATGAACCGCCGATCACTAAGGAGGATCTTTTAGTTGTGGGCAGTGGTTCAGGGGAGTCAGTGATTCCTCTGGAGATCGCCAAAAAAGCAAAATCCTATGGCGCGAAAGTGGTTCATTTGACCTCAAATCCCGATAGTTCGATTGCCAGATTGGCCGACCATGTTGTCAAATTTGATAGCCCTTCTAAAAGCAATCAAACCTTTACCTCGATCCAACCTATGACAACGGTGTTTGAACAAGGACTGCTTATTTTTCATGATGTTTTAGCTTTACGGTTAATGAATGAAAAGCAACTGACAATGGATGATCTGAAGAGTCGTCACGCGAATTTAGAATAGCTGTCAGGCTTAATTTTCATCGTTAGATTAATCTAAAAGGAGTCTAAAAAATGGACAATGAAAAGAAAGTGGCTTTTATCACTGGGGCGGCTGGTGGTCTTGGCACAGCAGTTGTCGAAAAGTTACTAGACAAGAATTTCATCGTTTTGGTCAATGACAACAATCAAGAGAATGTACAAAAGTTATTGGATAAATTCAACGGACATGCCATACAGGCATTCTGCTTCGATGCGACAGATGAAACTGCTTGGGAAGAAGCCGCTAATGAAATCAAAGAGCAATTCGGTAAAGTAGATGTGCTGTTCAATAATGCCGGAATCTTCAAGATCGAAACGATCGAAGAAACGAGTGTAGAACTTTGGAAGAAAACGATGGATGTGAATGCGTTAAGTATTTTCTTAGGAATAAAAACGATGTCGTTATTACTGAGAGAAGGCAGCAGTATTATCAATACCAGTTCGATCGCGTCATTTTTAGGGTCAAAAAATCGCATTGCTTACGCAGCTTCAAAAGGTGCTGTTTCTGCTTTGACTAAAGCCACAGCTATCGAATTCGCGCCTCGAGGTATTCGAGCGAATTCTGTTCATCCAGCTTATATCAAAACTCAGATGGCTGAACATGCGGCGGAGGCTACTGAACGGACGATGGAAGAAATGGGGAGCCGAATTCCTTTATATCAGCGGATCAGTACCGCCGATGAAGTAGCCGATGTTGTTGTTTTTTTGGCATCAGATGCGTCACGCTTTATGACGGGTTCTGAAGTTGTCGTCGATGGTGGACAATCAGTAAACTAAAAGGAAAGAGGAGCAAAAAATGGTAAAAATCTCTCCGTCGCTGATGTGTATGGACATCAGTAAATTTGAAGAACAAATCAATTGTTTAAACCAGCAGGTTGATTACTATCATATCGATATTATGGATGGTCATTACGTCAACAACATGACTTTGTCTCCGTGGTTCATTGAACAGCTTAAGGATCATACAACGATTCCTTTAGATGCTCACCTGATGGTAACAAATCCAATCAATTATGTTGATCAGCTGCTAGCTTTAGGGGTAGAAGTTATTAGTATTCACGCTGAACATTTGAACGGTCATGCCTTCCGACTAAGTGAAAAAATCAACCAGCACAAAAAGAAAATGGGTGTCGTTTTAAATCCAGAAACACCGTTAAATCTGATTACGGACTATCTCCATTTGGTCGATATTGTAACAGTGATGACAGTAGATCCCGGATTTGCCGGTCAGACATTTATTTCTGAGAGTTTGGATAAGGTGCGAAAACTAAAGGCATACCGGGAAGAACAGAATTTGAAGTTTGAAATTCAGATCGATGGGTCATGTAATGAAAAGACATATTATAAGATGATTGAAGCTGGAGCGGATATTCTAATCGTAGGTTCAAGTGGTTTATTCAATTTAGATGTTTCGATTGAAAAGGCGGTTGAAATAATGCAGGAACAGCTTTCTGCTGTGATTTAAATATGGAAAGACGGCTCGTTATAAAGGGAAAGCCCGATGTTTAGTTGCTTCCAACTAAACATCGGGCTTTCGCGTTCAATTAATCAAAATACCAGTAAAACTTATTAGTTGCTCCTTGTAAGATTTGGGCGTTTTTTACATACTTACTTCATCGGCAGCTTAATCTGAAACACAACCCCTCTTGGCTCCCAATCGCGTACTGTCAGCTTGCCCTTGTGCTGGCTGATGATCTGCTTGGCGATAGCGAGGCCGAGGCCGTAGCCGCCGGTTTCTTTGGAACGGGAGCGGTCTTCGCGATAGAAGCGTTCGAAGATGTGCTTCTTGTCTTCGTCACTAATGGAAGGCCCATTGTTTTTGACTTCGATTAGCCAGTTGTCGCCGGAAACTTCCGATTGCAGGACAATTTTTTCTTTGGTATCGGTGTATTTCAAGGCGTTATCCAGCAGGATCACCAGCACTTGATGGATACGTTTCTCATCGATCATCATGGGCTGATCCGCGAAATTTTCCAAGATGAACTGCTTTTCGTTCATCTCGGCGATTTCTTGGAAGGGCTGGGCTAACTGTTGAATGAAGGCTTTTGGTTCGACCGCCTCTTTTTGCAGGAGCAGCTGGTTGGAATCGCTGCGAGCCAAGGTCAACAGGTCC
>OBUQ01000411.1_pt1 | contig 37548 bp, 28 predicted proteins | sample 1494951 | NCBI WGS metagenome assembly OBUQ01 (sample SAMEA2579938, study PRJEB22360) | human gut metagenome | biome: human gut; feature: human-associated habitat; material: faeces | place: Denmark | collected 2008/2010
AGCCGTAGCTGGTTGTGATGCCGTCTTCGTCGGTTTCCCTCAACGGCCCGCAGCACATCCATTCCGTCGTGCTGCTTCTGCCGTTGCCTTTGGTGGCCTTGATCAAGTTGAGTTCTGCATCATATTCGTAGTCTTCCGATGAGACCAGAGACCATTCTTTCCCGGTATGAACATACTGCTCGTTTCTGGTGGCCGTACCGTTTTCAGCGATGTATTGCACATTTCTAGTACTTTGTCCCGGAATGATGCTTCCATTGGCCTGAATGGTAGTTGTTAATTTGTGGATGGCCCAGTAGTCCGTAGTGGCTTCATAACTGTAGACGGTCTGCACGCCAGCGATACCCTGAAGAAGTTTCTTTCTCCCCCGGGCATAGGGGTATTCGGCTTCTTCCCCATAAGTCTCCTCCACGCGCGTATGGACCTGGTCGGAGCCCAAAGCGGTTTCTCTCACCGTAGTGCGGTTGACTTGCGGTGTATCTTCATACGTGTAGGTGCGCTTAAGAAGCTCTGTTTCTTCCCCGTTTTCGGCAATGACCACTTCGGTTTCCGTGGCGGGTCTGAAGTCGTTAAAGCGCAGGTCGGCATATGTCGTGCGAATTCCCTTTTCACCTCCTCCCGCCCAAGGAGTAGCTTCCAGAGTCACCCGCCCTTGCTCGTCATACTCATAGCGCGTATAACCGCCGTCGGGCTTGAGTTCCAGAGACACCCGGAACTGGTCGTTGTAGGTGTAAAGCGTTGTTTGTTGGCTGGGGGTATTGTAGCCTTCCGTCCGGCTCAAGGTCAGCCAGCCTCCCTCGGTATTCTTCTTGACCGTCCGGGTACAGGAAGAAGGAGTTTTCTCATTGATCCTGCGTTTATTCTCAATCATTTCCCACTTCCCGTCAGGCAGTAAGTTTCTTTCTATCGTATGTATGAGTTGCTCGTCACCCTCGCCTTGAATGATGGTTACATGGCTGCCCTCTACTCTCCGCTCCGTATGGAAGATAGGCATGCCTTCCCTCTGCTCGGCGATGTGCATCACGTTGACTCCATTTTCCACACTCGTCTGATACCTGACCGTTTTATAAGGAGTTCCAGTTTCAATAAAGCTACCGGATATCTTCTGTACCTGATCTGGAGTATACCATTGAAGGATAAGTCTGCCGTCTTCCGGCACGGCTTGAAGAAGACCCTCGTACTGGGACCAGATGCTTTGCACGGCTCCGGTGGCTGGATGGCGGTTGACCTGGAGTTTTTGAGCATAGTCCTCCGCCGTGGTTTCTACGCCGCAAGAAGAGATTAAAGAGACGACCTTTCCGGTGACGGTCGAGAAACGCAGGATGCGTCCGTTGCTCTGGACCATGTCCAGATAGGTAGGTTCCCCCTCGGTACAGGGGGATTTGTCTTCGTTAAGCAGCCGGACTCTGTAATTAAGCTTGCGGGAATTTCCGGAAACGGGAGCCTCTGCACTGCCTTCAACCGCCTGGAAGGAGATGGAACTCCCAGTGGGACGCCTGACGCTTAACTGGCGTGTTTGAGAATTCCAGTCACAGGTCCACTCCAGGGGATGCTTGTAGCGAAGCCCAATAGAACCCTTAGATAGGGAGCGGAAGCTGAAGGAGGCAAAAAAGTTGGTGTTGCCGCCTCCCGAACCTTCCCCGTCCACCTCGAGGATGCCCTGGCAATCGTCGGCTTCATCAGGATTGCCGCCGAAGGGATGGCTACCGGCGGAATTTGCTCCTCCATTCTTGTCGCAACTGGTTTGATCAGTTTCTTCGTCACATTCACAGGAACAGGGGCATGGACATCCCTCCTCTTCCGGGGCACTGGAAGAGGAGGAAAGAGAACTGGAACTGCTGCTGGAAGAGGAACTGGAGCTCGAAGAACTCGATGAACTTGACGAGGAGCAGGAAGAACTGATTGACGAGGAAAAGCTGCTTGAAGAACTCGACGAAGAAGAACTCGAACTGCTGGAGGACGACGAACTGGAAGAAGAACTGCTGGAACTGCTCGAGGAAGAGCTGGAAGACGGAGCGCTGCTGGAGGAAGTTGGAGTCTCGGGCACCAAGGAACTGCTGTGGAAACTGGAAGACGACCAGCTGCTGGAAGAAGATGAGGAAGAACTGGAGCTGCTGGATAGAGACGAACTGGAAGAAGAATCCGGAAGCTCGGGAACCCAGGAACTCTGCTGGGAGCTGGAAGACGAGCTGCTGGAAGAAGAACTGGAGCTGCTGCTTGACCTGGGGTCAAACTCAAAGGAATCTCCTCCCCCTGCCGAGGAACTGCTCGACGAGTTCCCTTCCTCCTCTTCCTGGTACAGATTGACCAGCGTAAGCACCGTCTCTCCTTCCTTGCCGGCAGGCGTGTTTTCCGCCAGCAGGTAATAATCCAGGTCGGGCTCTCCTTCCTTGTCGCATATCAGGGCAATGCAGAACTCCTGCTGGGAGTCCGGGGCTGGCTGGTGCTGGTGAACAATGTGGCACCAGTAGTATCCCTGTTCGAACTGGATCTGGCGGCGGAGAGGGGTGGAAGAACCCGGCTCCGTGGAGAGTTCCAGATCCTTGGCGGGAATGGAAAGGGAGATGGAAGAGTGGGCGTGGAGGTGGAGAAAACAGGTGGCGGGAGCCATGACCTTGAGGTATCCGAACCATTCGTGCCGGGTGGGGGAGGAAGCGATCCGTTTGGGAACGAGAACGGGAGCAGTGAGGCCATTGACCAGGAAGTTGCCCTGGGGCTGTCCGTTGGGGTACATGGGAATGAAGGGATAGACGGTGTCCATGGCGCCGATGTTGAAAGTGTTGTTCATGGTAATGAAATGATGTTTGTTCAATGGTTGCGACTACCATGAATCAAAAACTAACAACGTAAACACGTCGGGAACGTTACCTCTAAATATTAAAGTTTATGAGGGAAAATTTGACTCCTTTTCAATCACTTTCGATCGAAATTTGGATATCTGAAAAGAGGTATAAATGAGGAAACATGGCGAATGAAAGAGGGATATAAAAATTTGTTGAAAGAGAGAACCCGGGGATTCCATGGCAAATAAAACATTGACCCGCCGAGAGGGAAACTCTATCCTGAAAGCCTCATTCAACCGGAGGAAGATTACAGCCGTGGAGGACGATATTATTTGTACAGAAAAAATCATTGCGGAACGCAAGACGTTCTTTCTTGATCTCAAACAGAATGCGCGCGGCAAAGTGGTGCGTATTACGGAAAAGGTGAGTTCCAACCGGGACCGGATCATGGTTCCCGCGGAAATTCTGGATGATTTCATCGCCGCTCTCCAGGATATCCGGGAAACGCTGAAGCAGCAGGGGGAATAAATCCCCCTGTTTTTTCTTCTTTTTAACGATAGCGGGGCTGTGGCTGTCCCGCATTTTTCAGGTATCCGGATAGGTGAATATCCGGCAGGCAAAAAGTTGCTTTGTCTGAATTAGGCGTTGTCAAAAATAAAAAAGGGAGTATTTTTGCTTCCCGGTTTTGCCGTCCCCTATCTCTGTATTCCGGCGCATGCTGCGCTCCGGAGGCGCGGGGGGCGGAATGTTTATGGCAACCACTAGTATTTCAGACACATGACGACACAACAGGAATTGACTCCGGAGCTGATACGGGCCGCGCTGACCACGGTTAAATTCCCGGGTTTCAGCCGCGACATCGTATCCTTCGGGCTGGTGAAGAAGATCGACATTGACGCTGAAAACAACGTCACGATTGATTTGGTGATTGAGAGCAAGAATGCGGATATTCCCCGTTACATTTTTGAAGGCGTCCACGGCGTGATGAAGCATTTGCCCGGCGTGAAGCATTGCGACGTCAACATTGAGCACAAGGCCCCGGAAGCCAAGAAGGGAATCAACGATGACCCCTCCACCTGGAAATCCTCCGTTCCCGGCGCCAAGCATGTGATTGCCGTGGCCTCCGGCAAGGGAGGGGTGGGCAAATCCACCGTTTCCGCCAACCTGGCGGTGGCCCTAAGCAAGCTGGGCTATTCCGTGGGCTTGGTGGACCTGGACATTTACGGCCCCTCCATGTCCCTGATGTTCGGCACCAAGGAACGTCCCGGCGCCAATGAGAATGACGAATTTCTTCCGGTAACGGCCCATGGCGTGAAGCTCCTTTCCATGGGGCTGCTGATTAACGAATCCGATCCTGTGGCGGTGCGCGGCCCCCTGGCGACGCGCTACGTGCAGCAGTTCCTGCGCAACGTGGCGTGGGGGGACGTGGATTTCCTGATTCTGGACCTGCCGCCCGGCACCGGAGACATTCAGCTCACGATTGTCCAGACGGCTGAACTGGACGGCGTAGTGGTGGTCACCACCCCGCAGGAGGTCGCGTTGATTGACGCCCGCAAGGCCATCGGCCTCTTTGAACGGGTGGAAACCCCCATTCTGGGCGTGATTGAAAACATGAGCTATTTCCAATGCCCTTCCGACGGCAAGATTTACCACATCTTTGGCGAAGGCGGCGGCGAGCGGGAAGCTGCCAAGCTGGGCGTGCCCCTCCTCGGCAAGATTCCGCTGGACATCGCCACCCGCTCCGGCGGGGACGAAGGCCGTCCTGTAGCTCTGGAAGACCCTGAGCAGAATCCGGTTTCCGCCGCGTTCCGCCAGGTGGCTGAACAATGCGCCCGTGTGGTGCTTGACCGCTGAATGTCCGGGCGGGGCAGGAGGCCCCGGTCCGGTTGATACCCTTAACCTTGAAGCCGGGTTGGAGCCTGCCGCTCCGGTCCGGCTTGTTTGCCGGCATGTTCCGGCTCCCTGAAGGAGGAATGCATGGAAGGAAAGAAAGAAATGAATAAGACGTGGAATTTGAAGGAGATGAAAAAACTGATACCGCTGGCCCTCCCGGTGCTGGTGGTCAACCTCTCCATTGTGGGCATGGGAGCGGTGGACGCCATTGTGGCCGGGCGCGCCGGCGTGACGGACATGGCCGCCGTGGCGCTGGGGTCTTCCGTGTATCTGCCTGTAGCGCTGTTCGCCTGCGGCGTGCTGATGATCATCGGCCCCGTGATTGCCAACATGCGGGGGAAAAGCCATGAAAGCCGCGTGGGTTACATGACCAACCACGGCCTGTGGCTGGCGCTGATGCTCAGCCTGGTTTCCATGCCGGTCATTTATGTGCTGAGAAACGTATTCGGCTGGATTTCCGATGACGTCGCCATGTGCCAGATGGCTTCCGCCTACATGTTCGCCATCATGTGGGGACTGCCCGCCAACCTGGGATTCGTGGCCCTCAAGAGCCTGAACGAGGGGTCTAACATGACCCGGCCCGCCATGTACGTGGGGCTGTGCGGCCTGCTGCTCAATATCCCGCTGAACTACATCTTCGTCTTCGGCCTGTACGGTTTTCCCCGCATGGGCGGAGCGGGATGCGGCGCGGCCACGGCGGTCATCTTCTACATTGAATTCCTGCTGATGTTCCTGCTGGTCTACCTCAATCCCAAGCACAGGCCGTACCGCAGGCACATCGTTTCCTGGCGGCGTCCCACGCCTTCCGTCATCACCCACCTCATGCGGCTCGGCGTGCCGATCGGCGTTTCCCAGTTGTGCGAGGTGATGCTCTTCTGCGCGGCCGCGCTGGTGCTGGCCCCGCTGGGAGAAACGCAGGTGGCCAGCCACCAGATTGCCGGGAACGTGGGCGGCCTGGTCTTCATGCTTCCGCTCTCCGTAGGTCTGGCGGCCTCCATCCGCGTGGCGTACCACCACGGCAGGAAGGACCTGGCGGGCACCAAGTCCGCCGTTCTGTCCTCCTATGTGCTGGTGCTCACCATCTGCCTGTGCACCTTTGGCGGCATCACCCTGTTCCGGGAGCAGATCGTGCACTTGTACAATGACTCGGAGATGATTGTCAGCACGGCTTCCGTCCTGCTGATTCTGGCGGCAGCCTACCAGCTTCCGGACTGCCTGCAGGTGCTCTCCGTCGGGGTGCTGAGAGGCTTCCGGGACACGGCTTCCATCACCGTCATCACCTTCTTTTCCTACTGGATCGTCGGGTTTCCGGTGTGCTACATCCTGGCCCGTACCAACTGGATTGTTCCGGCCATGGGCGCGCGCGGCATCTGGATAGGGTTTATCATCGGCTTGTCCGTGGCGGCCGTGCTCCTGCTCTGGCGGGTAAGGCGGACCACCAGGCGGGAGTTCGCCCTGATGAGGCAGGAAGGAGAATAGGCAGGGGAGGAAAAAACAGTGTTCAATCAGGAGGGAAGATTTCCCTTCCTGATTCTGTTTTTCAGCAGGTCCGCAACCTCTCCGGGTTGCGGTACGTTCTCAATAATGAATTGCCTGCGCCTGCCGTATCCCAGAATGAGATGGCCCGTGCCGTTTTTGTGCAATTTCTGGTGCACGTATTTCAATTTGCGGATAGGATAGGTCCGGACTGTCTCCGTGATGAACAGCGTGTTGGGCTTGATGATGGTGATCAGTCTCCGGTTCGTCACGGCATAAAGGCTGTTCCGTCTGCGCGGGCGTTCCAGCCACGGGGCCGCCAGAAAGTTAATTAAGAAAATCAGGAGAATATAGGAAACGGGAAGTGAGGCCAGGAGCAGAAGCAGGAACGCCAGGCCTGAGTGTGACCATACCCATCTTGTTCCCGTAATGAACACGGCCAGCAGCATGCAGCCTTGCAGCAGCCGTTTTACGACGGTCCAGGTCCAGAGGCGTTCTTCCGGATGTGCCGTCCACAAGATTTCCTCTCCCGCCTGAAGCTTTGCGGACAGAATTTTTTCCGGGGAACGGATGGGGCGGGGATGGCGGCTCACGGCAGGATGGTATAGGAAAGAAGATGAGCCGTCAAACGGACTGTTAGTTAAGGCATTGGTTCATGGGTGGAAGGAATTGCCGGAGGATGGGCGTGGAAAAATGATTCCCATTTTTTGAGGGGCGAAGGCCTGGAAACGTGGAGGCCGTAGAAGGTTGCCAGGCGTTGGACGGGATGAAGAATATTCCCCAAGGTATTCAGCAAAGACATTTTCCGCAGGGTGGAACATTTTCAATAGCAATATTCTGCCGCATGTCTGGTCTTTTTCTGCCGTTTTCCCTTGTGGAGAAAAACAGTTCTTTTATACTAAGCAGAACCGTACCATTTGATGCTTTTATATGTCTTTAACTATTAAATCAGAACAGGAATGCCGCTGGGACATTGCCTCCCTGGGTGAAGTGATGCTGAGGCTGGACCCCGGAGAAGGGCGCATCCATACCACCCGTTCCTTCCGCGTGTGCGAGGGCGGCGGGGAATACAACGTAGCCCGCGGGCTAAGGCGCTGCTTCAGGATGCGCGGCGTTATCGTTACCGCCATTTGCGACAACCCGGTAGGGCGTTTGCTGGAAGACTGCATGCTCCAGGGCGGCCTGGACATGGATTACGTGGCGTGGAAGCCGTTTGACGGCATTGGCCGCGATTGCCGCGTGGGCCTGAACTTTACGGAGCGCGGCTATGGCGTGCGCGCCGCCGTGGGCTGCTCAGACCGCGGCCTGAGCGCCGCCTGCCAGATGAAGCCCGGGGAGGTGGACTGGGATGCCTTGTTCGGCAGGGACGGCGTACGCTGGTTCCATGCAGGCGGCATTTACGCGGGCCTTTCGGAAACGACCAGCGCTGTGGTGCAGGAAGCCGTGCAGGCCGCCCGCAGGCACGGGAGCATCGTTTCCTATGACTTGAATTACCGCCCCTCCCTCTGGAAGAGCATCGGGGGGCAGGTCCGTGCGCAGGAGGTGAACCGGGCCATCGCCCCCTTTGTGGACGTGATGATCGGCAATGAAGAGGATTTCCAGGCGTCCCTGGGACTTTCCATTGAAGGGAGCACGGAGGATTTTTCCCGCATTGACCATGAGTCCTACCGCCGGATGATCCGCCGCGCGGTGAAGGAATTCGGCTTCAAGGCCGCGGCTACTACGCTGCGCGTGGCCCGAACGGCCACGCTGAACGACTGGGCGGCCATGCTGTATTACGACGGTGAATTTTATGATTCCATTTCCTTCCCGAACCTGGAAATCCTGGATCGCGTGGGGGGCGGGGATTCCTTTGCCTCCGGCCTGATTTACGGCCTGCTGTCCGGCAAGGGGCCTCAGTACGCCGTGAACTGCGGCTGCGCCCACGGCGCGCTGGCCATGACCACTCCGGGGGATACCTCCACGGCCACGCTGGCGGAAGTGGAAAAAGTGATGAAAGGCGGAACCGCCCGCGTGGACCGTTAACCCTTTAATTCTTCCTGACATGATTGAAAGCTGGAGATGGTACGGTCCAAGTGATCCTGTGACGTTGAGGGACATCCGCCAGGCCGGAGCCGCGGGCATTGTGACGGCCCTGCATGAAGTGAAGTGCGGGGAACTCTGGACGCGGGAGGCCGTGGCCGAACGCGCGCGGATGGTTGAAGAAGCAGGGATGAAATGGGTGGTGGCGGAAAGCATTGCCGTCCATGAAGACATCAAGACGCGTTCGGGAAACTGGAAGCATTATCTGGAGGTTTACAAGCAGAGCCTCCGCAACCTGGCCGCAGGAGGCGTGAAAGTGGTGTGCTACAATTTCATGCCCGTGCTGGACTGGACGCGTTCCGACCTGGCTTTTCCGCTGGAGGACGGCAGCAGCGTTTTAAAGTATGACGCCGTCCGCGTGGCCGCGTTTGACCTGTTTATTCTGGAGAGGGCGGGGGCTGCGGACAATTACGCGCCGGAAACGGTTGCGCGCGCCCGTGAACTTTTCCAGTCCATGGACGGAGACGCCCGCAAGGCGCTGGCGGATTCCATCCTGCTGGGCCTGCCCGGCACGGTGGATGACCTGACGCCGGAGCAGTTCAGGGAGATGCTCAAACGCTACGAGGGCATTGACGATGCGCAATTGCGTCGGAACCTGTATGACTTTCTGAATGAAATCATGCCCGTGTGCGAGGAAACGGGCATCCGCATGGCCATTCATCCGGATGACCCGCCGCGCCCCATCTTCGGCCTTCCCCGCATCATGAGTGATGAAGAGGACATGCGCCAACTGGTGCGGGAGGTTCCCTCCATGCATTCCGGCTTCACGCTCTGCACCGGCTCCCTGGGCGGCCTTTATTCCAATGCGCCGCACCTGCTGATGGAGGAGTTTGCTGACAGGGTGTATTTCGCCCACTTCCGCAATACGGTGTTTGACGCGGACCATGAAAGCTTCCGGGAATCCGGTTCCCACCTTTGCGGCCATACGGACATGGCCTATGCCATGCAGTGCCTGCTGGACGAGGAAGCCCGCCGCAAGGCCGCGGGATGGCCGGACTGGCGCATTCCGGTGCGCCCGGACCACGGGAAGCTGATGGACATTGACCTGGAGAAGCACTGCTATGCAGGGTATTCCTACGGCGGCCGCGTGATCGGCCTGGCGGAACTGCGCGGCCTGGCGATGGGGCTCCAGTCCTTCCGTCCGCTGGCGGGAAAAACCGCTGTCGTGACCGGGGCCGCGGGCGTGCTCTGTTCCGTGATGGCCCGTGACCTGCTGAAGGCCGGGGCCAGTGTGGCTCTCCTGGGCCGTACCCGCTCCAAGCTGGAAGACCTCCAGCGGAAGCTGGCGGAGGAAGGTCTGGGCCGGACGCTGGTGCTGGCTGACAAGGCCGCTCTGGAACAGGCCTGTTCCCGCGTGAAAGAAGAATGGGGAAGGCTGGACATCCTGGTGAACGGCGCGGGCGGCAATGACCCGCGCGGAACCAGCCCGGCGGAGCAATGCATGCCGGACACTCCGGCGGATCAAGGCTTCTTCGGCATGGACATGGAGGGCTTTGAGTACGTGAACCGCCTCAACATGATCGGCACCATCCTGCCTTCCCAGGTGTTCGGGAAGCTGCTGGCCGCCTCCAGCGGGTGCATCGTCAACATCTCCTCCATGGCGGCCTTCCAGCCCCTGACCAAGGTGGGCGCGTACGGAGCCGCCAAGGCCGCGGTGGACAATTTTACCAAGTGGCTCGCCACGCATCTGGCCCCGCTGGGCGTCCGCGTGAACGCGATAGCCCCCGGGTTCTTCATCACGGAGCAGAACCGCTTCCTGATGATGGAAAAGGACGGGGCAACCCCCACGCCGCGCGGCCGCAAAGTGCTTGCCAAGACTCCCATGCACCGTTTCGGTGAGCCGGAGGACCTCTGCGGGGCGCTCCGCTTCCTGGTCTCTCCTTCCGCTTCCTTCGTCACGGGCGTCATCATTCCCGTGGACGGGGGCTTTCTGGCCTATTCCGGAGTATAACCGCCAACGTTTGCCGCCATGTTTATCAACGACGATTTCCTGCTGGACACTCCCCAGGCCAGGACGCTTTTTCATGAGTACGCGGAAGGACAGCCGATCATCGACTACCATTCCCACCTGGACCCCGCCGCCATTGCGGACAACCGCCAGTTCTCCAACATCGCCCAGCTCTGGCTGGACGGGGACCATTACAAATGGCGCGCCATGAGGACGAACGGCATTCCGGAACGCCTCTGTTCCGGAGACGCTCTGGACCGGGAAAAGTATGACGCCTGGGCGGCTACGGTGCCGCGCCTGCTGCGCAATCCGCTGTACCACTGGACGCATCTGGAACTGCGCCGCCCCTTCGGCATTTCCGGCATTCTGTTCAGTCCGGAAACGGCGGACGGGGTGTGGGAAAAAACCTCCTCCATGCTTCAGTCCGGAGGAATGGGCGCGCTGGATATCCTGAAAAGGATGAACGTGGAGACCGTCTGCACCACGGATGACCCCTGCGATGACCTGTCCGCCCACCGGAGGCACGCCTCTTCCGGGGATTCCGTCAAACTGCTCCCCACCTTCCGTCCGGACAAGGCGCGCGCCGTCCATCAGGGCAGAGCGTGGCGGGAGTGGGTGGCGCGCCTGGAACAGGCATCCGGCATGGAAATCCGTGATTTGGCCGCTTTCAGGGAAGCGCTCGCCTCCCGGCATGACTTTTTTGCCCGTCACGGCTGCAAGCTCTCGGACCACTCACTTGAAGCGTTTGACGAGGAAAGCCTGTCCGGAGAGGAAGCCGCCGCCCTGTTCGCCTCCGCTCTCCGGGGCGGTGACATCGCCTCCGGGGATGCCGCCCGTTTCTCCAATTACCTGATGGACTACTTCGCGGAGCTGGATTCCGCGAAAAACTGGGTGCGTCAGCTTCATGTGGGCGCGCTCAGGAACCCGAACGGAGCCGCCCTGCGGGACCTGGGGCCGGATACGGGCTTTGACGCCATAGCGGATTTCACGTACATGGCCCCGCTGGGCCGTCTGCTGGACCGTTCCGCTCAACAGGGAACGTTGCCGCGCACCATCCTGTACAACCTTAATCCGCGGGACAACGCCGCCCTGGCCGTGCTCTGTGGCAGTTTCCAGGACGGCGTCACGGCCGGAAAAATGCAGTACGGGGCCGCCTGGTGGTTCCTGGACCAGATGGACGGCATGACCCGCCATCTGGAAACCCTCAGCCAGCTCGGCATGCTCTCCCGCTTCGTGGGCATGCTGACGGACAGCCGCAGCCTGCTGAGTTATACGCGGCATGAATACTTCCGCCGCATCCTGTGCCGCGTCCTGGGGCGTGACATGGCGCAGGGCCTGGTTCCGGACGACATGGAGATGGTAGGCTCCATGGCGGCGGACATCTCCTACAGGAACGCCAAACAATATTTCAACTTTTAAACCATGAAGACACTGCTGGAAAAATTATCCGCCATCAGGCTTGTCCCCGTCGTCGTCATCCATGACGCGGACAAGGCCGTACCCCTTGCCAAAGCGCTGCTGAACAACGGCTGTACCTGCATGGAAATCACGTTCAGAACGCCAGCCGCCGCGGAAGCCATTGCCCGCATTTCCCGGGAAGTCTCCGGAATGCTGGTGGGCGCGGGAACCCTGCTGACGCCGGAACAGGCGCAGGCCGCCTGCCGGGCCGGAGCCTCGTTCGGCGTGGCTCCCGGCTTTGATCCGCAGGTGGTGAAAGCCGCCGCGGAGATGGATTTCCTGTTTGTGCCGGGCGTCTCCACCGCCTCGGAAATGAGCCAGGCTCTTTCCCTGGGCTGCCTGTTCCAGAAGTTTTTCCCGGCGGAGGCCGCGGGAGGCGTCAGGATGCTTAAATCCCTGCTGGCCGCGTTCCGCCATACGGGCGTGCGCATCATGCCCACGGGCGGCATCAACGCGGGCAACATCGGCTCCTGGCTGGAAATCCCGGAAGTGGCCGCCTGCGGCGGTTCCTGGATTTGCGATTCTCCCCTCATTGAGGCCGGAGACTGGGAGGAAATAGGCAGGCGCACGCGGGAAGCCCTGAAAGCCTTGAAGGCAGACGCCCTTTAACAACCAACTGCGCTTTACCCATGCTCCAGGAACAACCTAGGCAGGACTCCTTCCGGTGGATGATTCTCTTCATGCTCTTTGCGGCGACGACGATCAACTACCTGGACCGCCAGATTCTCTCCATCCTGAAACCCATTCTGGACCAAGAACTGGGCTGGACGGACGCCCAGTACGGCATGATCATGTCCATCTTCCAGGCTTCCTACGCGGTGGGCCTGACCATGTTCGGGTGGATTATCGACAAATACGGCGCGCGGATGGGCTTTGCCATTTCCATCATCTGGTGGAGCGTGGGCGCGCTTTCCCATGCCTTTGCCGTAGGCGTCAAATCCATGGGCCTCAGCCGCGTTATCCTGGGGCTGGGGGAAGGCGGCAACTTCCCGGCCAGCATCAAGACGGTTACCAACTGGTTCTCCTCCGGGGAGCGCGTGTTCGCCACCACCCTGTTCAATTCCGGCGCGAACGTGGGGGCGCTGGTGGCTCCGGCCACCATCCCGTTCATTGCCGCCGCGTGGGGCTGGCAGTCCGCCTTTATTGCCGCGGGCGTTCTCGGCTTTATCTGGGTGATATTCTGGCTCCGGATGCCGAAGAACCCGCGCGTGAAGCTGGCGGAGGAATCCGCCGCCCTGGCGCAGGCGGAAAAGGAGGAAGCCAGGGCCTCCATTCCGTGGAGGAAATTGCTGGCTTACAGGCAGTCCTGGAGCCTCATCCTCGTGCGCTTCCTGACGGATCCCATCTGGTGGTTCTTCCTCTTCTGGCTGCCGGATTTCTTCAGCAAGCACTTTGGCTATAACATCAAGGAATCCGCCCTGCCGCTGATCGTCATTTACGCCCTGGTGACCGTACTGAGCATTTTGGGGGGCACCCTGACCAAGTTCCTGGCAAACCGTGGATGGAGCCTGAACAAGGTCAGGAAAATCTCCATGCTCATCTTTGCCTGCTGCGTGGTTCCGGTGATCTTCGTCCAGTACTTTGACATGTGGACCATCGTGGCGGTGCTGGGGCTGGCGGGCACCAGGCGTGGTCCGCCAGCGTGTACACGCTGGGTTCCGACATGTTCCCGAAGTCGGACGTGGCCTCCATTACCGGCCTTTCCGGCATGGCGGGGCAGATCGGCAGCGTGCTGTTCCAGACGGCGGTGGGCTTTACCCTGTCCTGGTTTGCCGCCCAGGGAAATGCCTCCCATGGGTACGACATCATCTTCATGGTTTGCGGAAGCGCCTATCTGGCGGCCTTCGTCATCTTTACTCTGATCATTCCCAATATTAAAATGGTGTCTCCCCGGGAAAACTGATCTTCCGGGGCATTTACTTTCCGCGGATTGATACGGCGTCCCGGAAAGTAAAGATGCCCGGAGGCATGGCGGAGCGTGCATCAGGCGCGTTCCGGTGATGTGATGGCGGCGTGAGGGAAATGAATCCCCCACGCCATCATTATTGAATTATGTCTACTACAGTTACCAATCCGGAAGGTCGGAACGTTGAATTCAAGTCTCAGAGGGGACCGACCTGTGGTCTTTATGCCCTCTCCTTTGTCCTGGAATATCTTTATGATATTAAAATCCCCGCCACGGCAGACGGAGACAAAACAAAAGAATCCCTGAGGAACAAATTCAAAAAGGACGGGAAAACCGTTATTGGAGAATTATATGACGCTACTCCCTCCATGGCCGATTATATCAAGGGTCTGGAGTCCACCAAAATCAAGTGTCAGTCTGTTGCCTGTGACGTCACTGCCATCATTGAAACGCTGAATGGCGGAGGCCTCTGCATGGTTCCTTTCTGTGTGGACGCCTCTGGCAAACTCGATAATTCAGGAATTCGCGCTCATTGGTGCGTTGTGCAGAAGAACGTGGCCCATGCGTCCAGGAAATTGGCGGACACCTACCATTGGGGCGCAAAATTCCTATTTGACCTGGATGTTTTACGGACTAGCAATAACGCCATTCAGGACGTGCTGGAATCCTGGTGGGGCAAAGACAAGGACAGTACTGCCCTTGAGTATTATTCCTGTGACTCGGAACAGAGCACGACGGCGGTTGATTCCCTGGGGGCAACCCATCAGCTCAAGCCCGGTTCCGTCAAGAAAATTCCGGCAACTGCCCTCAGCCAGAAATTGGCTGGAAAGATGCTGGTTTTTACCAAGTAGGTTAGCGCCGCGGCGGATGGATTTTCAGGGATCCGTAAATGGCAAAGCGGGCGGTCCCTTTCATGGAGGGGACCGCCCGCAAGTGGTTTTATCCGGTATGCCGGAGATTTTTAGCCGACGCGTTCCACCTTCACGGAGTGGGACTGCCCGTTGATGACGATGGTCAGGTCACGGGAACCGGAGGGGCCGCTCACCTGGGCGGTGATGCCGTTGTCGATGACGGTCATGGACGGCGCGGCAGCCGCGGGAGCTGCGGCAGGAGCGGTGTTCACCTGCACGGGAGCTTCTTCCTTCGGTTCCGGCTTCTTGTAGAAGTCTTCCACCTGCTGCGGGAACATGGCGTAAATCACGCAGTGTTCGTCGTCTGTGGGGAGTCCCTTTTCCGCAAGCTTCTTGCGCAGGTCTTCCATGCCGGGCTTGATCAGGTCTGCCGGACGGCAGGTGATCGGTTCCTTGCCCATCTTTTCCGCGCAGAGCTTCTGCACTTCCGGGTCCACGGGGGCCGGGGTGCGGCCGTAGTAGCCCAGGGCGATGTCCGCCGCCTGGGGAGTAATGTTCTTCCAGCGGCCGAACTTCACGTTCAGCATGGACTGCACGCCCACAATCTGGGAGGTGGGGGTCACCAGCGGAATCCAGCCCAGGGCCTTGCGGACCACGGGGATTTCCGCGAACACTTCTTCAAACTTGTCTTCCATGCCCTGTTCCTTGAGCTGGGTGCGGAAGTTGGAGAGCATGCCGCCGGGCACCTGGTAGCGGAGCGTGTCGGAGTCCACCACTTCGTTGCGGTGAGAGGTGAACTTGCCCAGGCTTTCATAAACGGGCTTGAGCATTTCGGACACCTCAATGAGCTTGTCCGCATCGTAATCTGGCTTGCGGGGATTGCCGTTCAGCAGGGCGAGCATGCGCAGGCAGTCCGGCTGGCCCGTGCCGTTGGCGGAGGGGGAGATGGAGACGTCGCACGCGTCCACCCCGGCGTCAATGGCGCTGAGGTAGGTGGAGGCGCCGAGGCCCGCGGTGTCATGCGTGTGGATCCAGACGGGGATATTCAGGTCCTTCTTCAGGGCGCTGACCAGTTCATGGGTCACATAAGGGGGGATGAGGCCGGCCATGTCCTTGATGACGATGGCGTCCGCCCCCATGTCCGCCAGCTCTCGGCCCATGTCCACGAAGCTCTGCGTGGTGTGCACGGGGGAAGTGGTGTAGCAGATGGTGCCGTGGGCCTGGGCTCCGGCCTTCTTGGCGGCACGAATGGAGGTCTCCATGTTGCGCGGATCGTTCACGCAGTCGAAAATGCGGAAGATGTTCATGCCGTGCTTGGCGCTCATGGCCACGAAGGCTTCCACCACGTCGTCCGCGTAGTTGGTGTAGCCCACGATGTTCTGGCCGCGCAGGAGCATCATGTGCGGCGTCTTGGGGGCGGCCTTCTTCAGGGCGTCCAGGCGGTCAAAGGGCCACTCCTTCAAAAAGCGCAGTCCGGCGTCGATGGTGGCGCCGCCCCAGGTTTCCAGGGCGCTGAAGCCCATGGAGTCCAGAATGGGGGCGATGGGCAGCATGTCTTCCGTCTTCATGCGGGTAGCTGCCAGGGACTGGTGCCCGTCGCGCAAAACGGTACAATTGAATGTAACAGGATTCATTATTTAGTTAACTATTGTTAAAAATTGAAGAGGTGGCTTCTTGAGGATGATTTTCTCACAGCCTCTCTTTCAGGTCAAGCGTACAACAACGGATTCACCGTAAGAACTACTGCACGGGAGCCATCAGCCGCGCCAGGTTGCAGAGCATCTTGAAGCCCAGGGATTTGTTGTTGTAATCCTCCAGGGATTCCTTTTTGGAGGAAGCAAAATCCTTCTCCAGCATGGCTTTCACCTCCGCGCAGACGGCGGGTGAGTGGATGACGGCGGTGATTTCAAAATTCAGGGCCAGGGAACGGTTGTCCAGGTTGGCGGTGCCCACGGTGGCGATGTCGTCGTCCATCAGGATCACCTTCTGGTGCAGGAACCCTTTCTGATAGGCCCAGACCTGGATGCCGTACGTGTCCAGGTCACGGAGGAAGGTGAAGGAGGACAGCTTCACCAGAATGTGGTCCGCCCGTTCCGGACGCAGGATGCGCACATCCACGTTCCGCAGGGCCGCGGCCTGGAGGGCGGCCATCACCCCTTCGTCCGGGACGAAGTAGGGGGTGGCTATCCAGAGCCTTTCCCGGGCTCTGTTCGCCAGGGCAATGATCGCGGTTTTCCAGGCGGGGATGACGTCCGCCGGGCCTGAAGGAAGCATCAGCACGGTTTCATCCTCCCGCTGGGGCGTAATTTCCCAGCACAGGCAGGGCAGGGAGGATGGACCGGATTTCAGCATGGCCCAGTTCCAGTCTTCCAGGAAGCTGATTTGCGTCTGCTGGACGGAGGGGCCTTCCAGCTGCACAAACGTGTCCCGCCAGTAGCCCAGGGCTCCCTTGCCCAGGTACTCCCGTCCGATGTTCATGCCGCCGATGAAGGCGGTGGCCCCGTCCACCACCACCAGTTTGCGGTGGTTGCGGAAGTTCAGCCGCAGGATGTTGCTCAGGAAGTGGCGTTTTCCGTTGAAAGGCTCAATGTTCACGCCCTCCTTCCGCAGGGCGGAGATGTAGCCGGGGGGAAGCTTGTGGGAGCCGATTTCATCATACAGCATGTAGATGCGGATGCCGGCCCTGGCGCGTTCAATCAGCAGGTCTTTCAGGTTCTGCCCCACGGAATCGTTCTTAATGATGAAGAATTCAATCAGAATATAGTGCTCCGCGTTCTTGATGGCGTCGTAAATGCGCGGGAAGGCGTGGTCCGCGTCAATGAGCAGGCGGCAGGAATTGCCGCGGCAGACGGGCAGGCGCACGATGTTGGAAAGCGTGTGCATGATCTTTCCCACCGTATCGGAGGACTGGACGGCATACGGGGCCATGCAATTCGTGATTTTATCCGTCAGTTCCCCCCATGAGGATTCCGGATCCGTCTGGCGGCGGCGCGTTTCCACATATCCGCTGAACCTGCGCCGCCCCAGAATCAGGTAAAAGGGAACCGCTATATATGGAAAGGCCAGCAGGGAAATCAGCCACGCGATGGTTCCCTGCGGCGTGCGCGTGTGGAGCAGGGCCGGAATCAGGCAGAATGCGCCTGCTATGTGGCAGAGGGCGGCAAATCCCAAATATGGCTCTTCAGGGATGATCATGGAACGGAAACCGGAAAAGATGCTGAGGGGGAAAACGGCGGGAAGCGGTGAAAAGGCTGGCTTTTGAGGCTGGAGATGGTACTAAAGTGGCGCATGCTCGTATTATCACGGGTCCAGGGATTAGAAAAGCGTAAATTAAGGGAATGAAACAGTATTTGGCACTTTTGGAGGATGTCCTGACCAACGGGGTGGGGAGAGAAGACCGTACCGGAACGGGCACCATCGGCGTGTTCGGGCGGCAGAGCAGGTATGACCTGCGCGACGGTTTTCCGTGCCTGACCACCAAAAAGCTCCATCTGCGCTCCATCATTTACGAACTGCTCTGGTTCCTGAAAGGGGAAACTAATGTCAAGTTCCTGAAAGACAATGGAGTCAGTATCTGGGATGAATGGGCTGACGAGAACGGGGAGCTGGGGCCTGTGTACGGCGCGCAGTGGCGCTGCTGGCCGGGGAACGACGGGAAGCCCATTGACCAGATTGCCAGACTGATTGACGGCCTTAAAAACAATCCGTGGTCCCGCCGGCACATCGTCAGCGCGTGGAACGTGGCCCTGGTGGATGACATGGCGCTCCCTCCGTGTCATTCCCTGTTCCAGTTCTGCGTGATTCCGGCCCAGCCGGGAGAGGAGAAGCACGGGCTTTCCCTCCAGCTTTACCAGCGCAGCGCGGACCTCTTCCTGGGAGTGCCCTTTAACATAGCCTCCTACGCATTGCTTTTGCTCATGGTGGCGCAGGTATGCGGGTATGAGGCGCGGGAATTCATCCACACCTTCGGAGACCTGCACCTGTACCGGAACCATCTGGACCAGGCGCGGGAACAGCTCTCCCGCACGCCCCGCCCTCTGCCGGTCATGAAGCTCAACCCGGAGGTGAAAACCATTGACGGGTTCCGGTATGAAGACTTTGAACTCGTGGGGTACGATCCCCTGCCGCACATCAAGGCGCCCGTTTCCGTTTAGAATTCCACCCCTTGATCCATCATGTCACAGCCCGTTACTTACACAGGAGTAGTCGCCATGGCCCCCGGCCGCGGCATTGGCTACCGGGGAGTGTTGCCCTGGCGACTGCCGGACGACCTCAAGACCTTCAAGCGCATCACGACGGGACATCCCGTGCTGATGGGCCGCAAGACTTATGAGAGCATCGGGAAGCCGCTCCCCGGCAGGCAGAACATCGTGCTCACCCGTGACCCCGCCTGGACGGCGCAAGGGGTGCAGGTGATCCATTCCGTGGAGGAACTGGAACAATTGGAACTGATGGACCCGGAGGTCATGGTCATCGGCGGGGCGGAAATCTTTTCCCTCATGATGCCGTTCATGTCCCGCATGTGGGTCTCCAAAGTAAAGGGAGAATATCCGGCGGATACTTTCCTCCCGCCGTTTGAGGACAAGCTTGGCCATGCCTCCCTGAAGGAACGGTTTGAAGGCTTTGACCTGTATTTGTACGAGTAGGGGAAGGGTCGTCTTCTTTTCCGCATTCTCCTCGGATATGGGATGAAGCGCAAAAAAGACGGAGCGGCAAAGCCGCCCCGTCTTCCAAATAGGGATTTTTTCTCCCGTTATTGCGCCTTTCCGGTGAACAGGGCCTTCACCCATTCACGGTAGCGCTGGAACATGGCGTACAGCGCCGGAATGAACAGGATGCCCACCAGCGTGGCAAGAATCATGCCGTAGAAGGTGGAGATGCCGATGGCCTTGCGGCTTGCCGCGCCCGCGCCGGAGGCGATGACCATGGGGAACACCCCGATGATGAAGGAAATGGCCGTCATCATCACGGCGCGGAACCGCTGCCGGGCCCCTTCCAGGGCCGCCTCCTGGATAGGCACGCCGCGCTCCCGCTCCATCTTGGAGAACTCCACCATCAGGATGGCGTTCTTCCCGGCCAGGCCCACCAGCATCACCAGCCCCAGCTGGGCGTAAATGCTCAGGGGAGTGTTGCAGATGATCAGGCCCAGCAGGGCGCCCAGCAGGGCCACGGAGACGGAGACGATGACGGAAATAGGCACCGTCCAGCTCTCATACTGCGCCACCAGGAACAGGTAGCCGAAGAGCAGGGCCATGCCCATCAGCAGGACGATCTTGCCGTCATTCTGCCGTTCCTGGTAGCTCATGTCCGTCCAGGTGATGGAATAATTCTCCGGCAGCGGAAGGGCCTCAATCTGGTTCATCAGCTCTCCGCTGCTGACGCCTGGCCTGGCCTGGGCGGTCACTTCCGCGGACATGAGCTGGTTGAAGCGGGATATCTGCCGCGGCCCGACCATGTAGGACAGGGTGGCTACGGAGCTGAGCGGCACCATCTGGCCCTGGTCGTTCTGGATGTAGGTGTTCATGATGTCGTTGATGCTGGTGCGGTCTTCCGCCGCGGACTGCATCTTCACCTTGAACGTGTAGCCGATCAGGTTGAAATCATTGATGTACATGGAGGCCAGCTTGCTCTGGAGCGTCGTGAAAATGCGGTTTACGGGCACGTGCATGCTCTGCGCCTTTTCACGGTCGATGTTCAGGAAAAGCTGGGGCGTGTTCGCCTCATACGCGCTGCGGGCGTACATGGCCCCCGGCAGCTTGTTGATCTTGTCCAGCAGTTCGTTCGTCACGCGTTCCAGGTCCTTGGGAGTTTCCTCGCCACTGGCCTGGAGCATGAAGGAGACGCCGCCCGTCAGCCCCAGGCCCATGATGGCGGGTGGGCTGAACACGGTGGCCTTGGCCGCCGGAATCTCGTCGCACAGGATGGAAGCCTTCTGCATGATGGAATCCAGGGAAAGCTCCGGAGTCTTGCGCTTGTCCCAGGAGTCAAGCTGGGCGATGCACATGCCCAGGTTTTCCCCGTTGCCGCCCATGAAGCTGAACCCGGAGGTGGAGGAAACCTGGCGCACGCCGGGAATGCTCATGAGCTTCTGCTCCGCGCTGCGCATGGCCTGTTCCGTGCGGCCCAGCGTAGCGCCCGGAGCCAGCTGGATGTCGCAGAAGACGGTGCCCTTGTCTTCCGGGGGAAGGAAGGATTTGGGAACGGTCTCAAACAGCTTCCAGTTGCCGAGCAGCACGGCGGCCAGCAGAATCAGCGTGAGCCAGGCGCGGCGCACCATGATGCCGGCGCACTTGATATAGCTCTTGCGCGCCCATTCCAGCGTGGCGTTGAAGGGGCGGAAGGGGCTGAACCTGCTCTGCTTCCTTTTCTTCTTCTTCAGCAGCAGCACGCACAGGGCGGGGCTGAGCGTCAGGGAATTGATGGCGGAAAGGCAGAGGGCCACGCACATGGTCACGGAGAACTGCATGTAAATGTTCCCCACCATGCCGCCGAAAAAGGCGATGGGCACGTAAATGGCCACCGTCACCAGCGTGGTGGCGATGATGGCCCCCGTAATCTGGTGCATGCTCTTCTTGGTGGCTTCTTCCGGGGTCAGGTCCTCCGTTTCCAGAATGCGCATGGTATTCTCCACCACGATGATGCCGTCGTCCACCAGGGAGCCGATCACCAGAATCAGGCCGAACATGGTCAGCACATTGATGGAAAAGCCCAGCGGCAGCAGGATGGCGAAGGTGCCGATCAGGGAGACGGGAATGGCCAGCGCCGGAATGAGGGTGGCGCGCCAGTCCTGGAGGAACACATACGTGATGCCCACCACCAGGATCAGGGCGATAATCAGCGTTTCCACGATTTCCGCCATGGTGGCGGAAATATATTGCGTGGGGTCGTAGCTGACGACATAGCTTACGCCGTCCGGAAAGCGTTCCTGCAATTTGACCAGCGTATCCTTCACGCCGTTCATGGCTTCCAGGGCATTGGCGTCGTCCAGGCGGTACACGGCCATGTTCACGGAATCCTCCCCGTTGTTGCGGCTGCTGCCCGTGTAGGTTTCCGCGCCCAGCTCAATGCGGGCGATGTCGTCCAGACGGGTGACGTGGCCGTCCTGTCCGGTGCGGACGATAATCTTGCTGAACTCCTCCACGGTTTGAAGCCGCCCGGTGACGTTCACCTTGTACTGGATGAAATTGTTTTCCCCTTCCGAGCCGATGGAACCGGCGGCGGCCTGGACATTCTGCGCCTTGATGGCGTTGGAGACGTCATCCGGAGTGATGTTCAGGGCGGACATGCGCAGGGCGTCCAGCCAGATGCGCATGCTGTAATTCTTTTCCGGCATCAGGTTGACGGCGGAGATGCCCGGCACGCGGGCGATCTCATCCTTCACCCTGGACTTGACGAAGTTGTTCAGCTCCAGGGAACTCATGCTGGTGGACCGGAAGGCGAAGAATCCCAGGATGTCCGAGGAGCGCTTACGTATCTTGATGCCCTGGTCCGTCACTTCCTTGGGCAGCTTGTACTCCACCCGCTTCAGGGCGTTCTGGACGTTCACCATGTTGATGTCCGAATCCGTGCCGCTCTTGAACGTCAGGGACAGGGAATAACCGCCGGTGTTGTCAGACTTGGAGGAGAAATAAAGCAGGTTTTCCAGCCCGTTCAATTCCTCCTCAATGGGAGAGGCCAGCGTCTCCATCACCACCTGGGCGCTCGCGCCCGTGTAAGTGGCCTGCACATTGATGCTGGTGGGGGCGATTTCCGGATACTCCGCAATGGGCAGCTGCTTCAGGCAGATGCCGCCCGCCAGAATCATCAGGATGGCGATGACGATGGCGAATTTGGGGCGTTTGATAAACAGGTCCGCAATCATGGGATGATCAGTTTTGAGCGGAATACACCGGATTCACCTTGGCGCCGGGACGCACCTTGTGCATGCCGTCGATGATGATGACTTCCCCTTCCTTCACGCCGGAGCTGAAGCACTGTTCATTATTGACCGTGTTGCCCAGCGTGACGTCGCGGCGCTCCACCACGCCCTGGTCATTCACCACGTAAACGTAGCTCTTGTAGGCGTCGTGCATCACGGAGGAAATGTTGGCAGCCGGGAAGCGGTCCACGTTCTTCTTGGAAAGATTCACCGTCACCACGCCGCCGGGCGTCAGCACGTCTTCCGGATTGGGGAACCTGGCCCAGACGTTCAGGGTGTCCGTAGTCGGCTGGACGGTATTGTCCGTCATGAAAATTTTGCCCGGCTGGTCGTATGCCTTGCCGTTGGCGAGGTTGACGGACACCAGGGCGTCCTTCTTCATCTTCTCCTGGGTGCCGAACAGGGAAAGGAAATCGCGTTCGCTGATGGGGAACTTCACGTACACCTCGTCAATGCCCGTGATGGTCACCAGGGAACCGGAGGTGGGCGTGATGTAATTGCCTGTGGAAAAAGTGACGCGTCCCGTGCGTCCCGTGATGGGGGCCGTCAGTTTGGTGTAATTGAGGTCATCCTTCGCTACCGTGATGGCGGCGTCTGCGGACTGGATCTCCGCTTCCAGGGCGTGCATGGTGCTCTTGGCGTTTTCCACCGTATCCATGGAAACGGACTTGGAGGCCAGCAGCCTGTTATAGCGTTCAAAGCTGTTCTTCGCGTAAAGCAGCTTGGCTTCCAGCTGGGCCTTCTTGGCCACCGCTTCCTCCACGGCCGCCTTGTAGCGCGTGTCTTCTATCTCGAAAAGGAGGTCTCCCTTCTTCACCACCTTGCCTTCCCGGAAGCGGGTGGCCACGATGTTGCCGGAAACGCGGGGCTGTACGGTTACCCGGTCAATGGCTTCCACCTGGCCGATGTATTTCTTGTTCACCGCGCTGTCGATGGCGGTCGCTTTCTCGACGAGTACGGTACTGGGCTTGGCGGCCCCTCCCGGCGCTCCCTGGGAATAACCCGGAACAAGCAGAGAGAAAAGCAGGCCGGATCCGGCCAGCAGGCGGAGGGGAACCTTCCGTTGGTGCGTATGTTTTTTCATATGGTATTATTTACTGTAAACGTGGTTGTAAAGGGTATCCACAATGCGGCAGAAATTCTCCTTGTCCTCCTCCGCCAGGGTGCTGAACAGGGTGTCCAGCCGTTGCTTCATGCCGTTGTAAAGCAGCTGGAACCTGGACTCCCCTTCCTCGGAAAGGCGGATGCACAGGGAACGCCTGTCGCGCGGGTTCTCCTTGCGGTCAAACAGGCCCTTCTTCACCATGCTGTCCACCAGCAGGGACGTGGAGGGAATGCTCATGCGGAGATGGTGGGCGAGCGTCTTCAGGGGAATGCCTTCATGGCGGTTGGTCATCAACCGGTTCAGGGCGCCCAGGGCATTCATCTGCCGGACGGAGAGCCCCATGATCTTCTGATAGTGGCTCTGGTCCACTTCATTCAAGTTATCTCTTTTAAACTGGTAAAGGATGGTCTCGAACTTGTGAACGGAGGTAGTGATATCCACGGCAGGTTGAAGCATGGGGCTGTTATGTCAAAACCGGTTAATTGTTGTCAAACTAAAACAAATAAAGTTGAGAATTTGTTGCCGTGTCGAAATAAATCGGAAAAATGAAAAATCACGGCTCCTTCACCATACAAACCGCCGGAGGTTGCGGAAGTTTCAAAAAAAGTCTTTTTTTCTTGTCACTGGGGTATAAAGGTGTGTATAAGCCTCCACGTCCTCGCCGCAAGGCAGGAACAACATTCAAGGTCAGGGAGCGGTAGCTCAGTTCGGTTAGAGCGCCAGCCTGTCACGCTGGAGGTCGCGGGTTCGAGCCCCGTCCGCTTCGCCACCTTGTTTCAAAGAAGAAACGGCCGCCTCCGGGCGGCTTTTTTGTGCCCTGGGATTGTCCGGTTCTCCGGCACCTGTTCGTTTGCCTGTTTTTTCCCAAGACGCATCCCGGCAGGGGTGGTGCCTTTGCATAAATCCCCACGGTTTGAATGAAAGGCATCCAGCCGGGAGCGGAGGCTCTTATTCTCCCTTCTCCTTCTCTCCGTCAAACCCCTCCTTTCCGCGGAGCAGGGGACCATGCTTGATTTCGCCACAATCTTCCCCCATGATACCCGCATGATTCTGGAACTGCACTCCCCGCTGGACATGCATCTTCACCTGAGGGACGGCGACATGCTGAAACTGGTCGCACCCCTGAGCTCCGCCTCCTTTGCCGGGGCGGTCATCATGCCCAACCTGGTGCCCCCGGTGGCGGATGCGGATGCGGTGCAGGCCTACCGGCAGCGGGTGCTGGACGCTTGCGGGGGAGACGTCTTCCAGCCGTACATGACGGCGTTCTTCCGCTCCTATTCCGAAAAGGAACTGGCTACGCTCAAGGAACTGGTATTCGGCATCAAGCTGTACCCGGCGGGAGCAACCACGAACAGCGAAGGAGGCGTAAGGGCCATGAAGGATGCGGAGGGCACCATGTCCCTCATGCAGGAAATGGGCATTCCGCTGCTGGTGCACGGTGAAAGCCACGGATTCGTGATGGACCGGGAAGCCGAATTCCTGGACGTTTACCGTGATCTGGCCACCCGTTTTCCCCGGCTGACCATCTGCATGGAACACATCACCACGGCCTCCGCCGTGCGGCTGCTGGATGAATTTGAAAACCTGGCGGCTACCGTAACCCTCCAGCACCTTCTTATCACGCTGGACGACGTGGCCGGGGGCATGCTGCGCCCCCACCTCTTCTGCAAGCCGATCGCCAAAAGGCCGGAAGACCGGGAAGCGCTGTTGAAAGCTGCCCTATCCGGACATCCGCGCCTCATGTTCGGCAGTGACTCCGCCCCCCATCCCGTCCACGCCAAGGAAGCGTGCGGCTGCGCCGCCGGCGTATTCACCGCTCCCATCGCCCTGCCGCGCCTGGCGGCCCTGTTTGACGGACACGGCGCCCTGGACCGGTTGCAGGGCTTCGTTTCCGGCCATGCCTGTTCCCTGTACGGACTGAAGCCTCCTGCCAGGACGGTGCGCCTGCAGCGGCGGGAAATGCTGGTGCCGGACGCCTACGAGGGGCATGGACAGAAAGTGGTGCCGATGGAGGCCGGAAGCGTCATTCCCTGGAGCCTGGTGTGACGGCCACCCCCGCGGGAAGATGACAGAAAGCAATTGAAGGAAACCGTCTTTATACTGGATATTCCGGACGATCTCACTACAATCCCTGCTCATGGATCGGATTCGCGTTTATACGGGTGGAGTAGCTTCCTGTAATGGTTATCTCTTCAAGACGAAGGATAACTCTTACGTGGCGGTGGACGCTCCGTCCGGCTTCGCGGACTGGATATACTCCAAAAAGCCCGATATCATCATCACGGACCTTCTCATCACGCACCAGCACTTTGACCATGTGGAGGACGCCTGCCGCATGCGCCAGATCTTCGGCTGCCGCATTCACGCCGGACAGCCTTACACTGAAGATTTAACGCTGGAAAAAATGGCGCGCGACGCCTGGGGGCTTCCCCTCAACGTACAGCCGTTTGTGGTGGATGAAATACTCACGCCGGACATCCACACGGCAAACTGGGGCGGCCTGCTGTGGCATCTGCACCAGGTGCCGGGACACTCTCCGGACAGCATCGTTTACGACCTGCCGGACGAGGGAATCATGTTCACGGGAGACGTTATCTTTGCCGGTTCCATCGGACGGACGGACCTTCCGGGAGGGAACCTGCGCCTGCTGAAACAGGGCATAGAAAAGAAAGTGCTCAACCAGCCCGCCACGACCATGATTTTCCCGGGGCACGGACCGTACACCACCGTGAAGAATGAACTGCTGACTAATCCGTTCATCTCCTGACCACGCTTCCCGCGCCGCTGCGCGGGGACGTGCTCTACTCTCTAGCAAGCATACAAGATCAATGTTATTTTCAGAATTAGGTTTATCGGAACCCGTCTTGAAGGCGGTGGAAAAATGCGGTTATGAACATCCCACCCCCATTCAGGAGCAGGCCATTCCCATCATTCTGGAGGGCCGGGACCTCATTGGGGCCTCCCAGACGGGAACGGGAAAAACCGCCGCTTTTGCCCTCCCCCTGCTGACAAAACTTCAACCCATCGGCAAGCCCCAGATACTGGTGCTGGAACCCACCCGCGAACTGGCGGACCAGGTGGCGGAAGCCTTTGCCGAATACGGAGAATTCACCGGGCTGAAAGTGGCCCTGCTGTACGGCGGCGTGGGCTACGGGAAGCAGACGGAAGACCTGAAAAACGGAGCGGACATCGTGGTGGCAACGCCCGGCCGCCTGGTGGACCACTTCTACCGCGGCACCATGCGCTTCGGAGAAGTCAAGGCCCTGGTGCTGGATGAGGTGGACCGCATGCTGGACATGGGCTTTCTCCCCATCGTCCGTAAAATCGTCAACCTCTGCCCGTGGGAAGGCAGGCAGACCCTCTTCTTCTCCGCCACCATGCCCCCGGTCATCGCCGGATTTGCCAAATGGTGCCTGACGGACCCGGCAGAAGTCACCATCGCCCGGCGCGAAGTGGCCGCCACCATCAGCCATGCCTTTTACCCGGTGGCGCTGGACCAGCGGGACGAACTGCTGCTGGCCCTGCTCAAGGGAACGGACTTCCATTCCGTCATGATCTTCACCCGTACCCGCAAGGAGGCGGACGCCGTGTGCGGCATGCTCAAGCAGCATGGCTACCGCGGGGAAGTGGCCGTCATGCACTCCGACATTCCCCAGAAGGAACGCATGGAAGCGCTCAAGGGCTTCAAAAGCGGCAAATATGATATTCTGGTAGCTACGGACGTGGCTGCGCGCGGCATTGACATCAGCGGCGTGACCCACGTCATCAACTACCGGGTGCCGGAAAATGCGGAAGACTACGTGCACCGCATCGGCCGTACCGGCCGTGCCGAAGCCTCCGGAGACGCCTTCACGATCATGACGGCGGATGAAGTGGACTTTGCCACGGCTGTGGAAAACTTCATCGGAAAGCCCATTGAACGCAAAAAGCTGGACGGCTTCGACTACACGTACACCGCCCTGCTGGAAGACAAGCCCGTCAAGTCCGTCCGCAAGGTCAAACCCGCCGGCCCCAAGCGCCGCAGACGCTAAGGGGGAGCTGACAAGGTTCTCTCTGCGGGAATGAATATCATCCCATGCGCATCCTTGCCATAGACCCGGCCATCCGCAACACGGGCTATGCCGTGGTGGAGGGCGACCATCGCCGGGCGTGCGCGCTGGACTACGGAACGCTCTCCATTCCCCGGAGTGTGTCCCAGTCCGGCTGCCTGCTTGCCATCAAGCAGCACCTGGGCAACCTCATTGACAAATGGGAACCGGATGAAATGGCGGTGGAACGCATCATCTACGTCCAGTCCCATCAGACGGCCATCACGATGGGCGCGGCCAAGGCGGCCGTGGTCATTGCCGCGGCGGAAGCCGGACTGCGGATCATGGAATACTCTCCCAAAAGCGTGAAACTCTCCGTTGTAGGGCGGGGGGCCGCTCAAAAAGCGCAGGTCGCCTTCATGGTGCGCGCCCTGCTGGAACTCCGGGAAACGCCGGAATCCGATGCCGCGGACGCCCTGGCGATCGGCCTCACGCACCTCTTCGCCGCCGACCCTTTGAAGGCCCACATGATGGAGAGGAAATACATTTAACAGTGTTTAGAGATTAGGGATGAGAGTTTAGTGTAAAAAATCCGGACTTGCAGTCCGCGAATTTTAAATCTAATCACTACTCTCTAAACTCTCATCACTACCTTCAAGGCTTGAACGTCCTCCCTTTCCCGTCCTGCCATGCCTTGAGCAGGGAGGCGTACATCTTGTTGAGTTGTTCCAAAGTGGCTACGCGGAACTCGACGGTATTCGTATTCGGGTAGGCCTTGGCGACGGTAGTATCCGGATCAATGTTTCCTCCCGTCGCCCGGTTGACGGCGCCGGACCCGAGTTCCTTTGCCCGGTCGGTCACATTCTTGATGGCATTGATGCCGGAATTCTGCCCCAGCGTCTCCAGATAATAAAACTTGGTGGGCGTATTCCCCATGGTGACCAGCGTCACCTCATACACCATGCACGCATTGTCCAGAATGTACTTGTGCTGCGCCACAGCCACAATGCGGCTGAGATGCACCACATACTGCCCCTCCGGAAAATTGCCGATCCAGAACTGGCTCTGGTTGTAATCATCCGTAGATTGAACAGGAGCCCCCGTCTTGGACTGGGCGGAAAGAGGAGCCGTAGCACAAATGCAAAGTGTCAAAGTGGAAAGAAAAAAACGTTTCATGACTCTATTTAATATCAAGTATTCTGTCATGTGAAGGAAAAACTGTGGAAATGTTTTATTTTTTATATTAGGAGCATATTTGCTTGGCAGTAGTACCTATGTTGTTTAATTGTTGGGCCTTCAAGAAAAAATAGGAAAATATACTGGACAAAATTATTATATTTTGATAAATATTATACATCTCATGATTTAGAAGTATGCGAAGTATTAGAACGATAGAAATTGAAGGATTTTGGGGAGACAGGGATTGCTATATAGAGATGTTTCCCGATGTTAATTTTTTTATAGGGCAGAATGGTTGTGGAAAAACAACGATTCTTAATATCGTAGCTGCTGCACTGCAAGTGAGAACGAAAAATTTATTACAATTACCGTTTAAAAAAATAAAAATTACTTTTCAAGACACAAAAACAAGAAAGATTCCTAGTATTTTTGTTGAAAAGAGAAATGATGATAAATTTCCTTTTGAAATTATAGTTTATACGATACGAAATTCAGCATCTGATAAAGAAGGAATTTCTTTTGAATTAATAGGTGAATCTAGTAATTATTTTCATTTACGACATTCTGAAATATTTAATATGTCAGAAGAAAAGAATAATGTTTCAGATTGTGTACAAAAAATTATTTCTAGCTCTTGGCTATCTGTACAAAGAAGTTCTTCTTCCATACCACCTCATCGCGATGAAAGAATTTACGAATATTCTGTTGATAGAAAGTTAGAAGAAATTACGAATATGCTTGTGCGTTTTTTCTCTGAAATGGAAAAAAGAGCATCTGATGAAACAAAAATATTTCAACAAGAGATATTTTTATCCCTGTTACATGATGCTACAGAAAAGAGTATGCTCGGTAAGTTTTTTAAATTGGATCTAGAAAATGAAGAAAAATCTTTAACCGATATATTCAAAAAATTCAACTTGAAATCTGACGATTATTTAAATAAAACAAATGAATTTTATAATTATGTAACTCAAGTTCAAAAAACGAAAAATTCTATAGATTTTCTAAGTGTATCAAGAATATTAAACTGTATGAGAGTTCACTATATTGTTGAGAAATGGAATGATCTTAACGAAAAACATGCAAATATTTTTAAGATAAGAGATGTTTTTTTAGATACAATCAATAATATGTATTGTTTAAAAAATCTTAAAGTTAATGATAAAAATGAAATTTTTGTAATATCAGACAAAAATGAAATTTTAAATTTGAGTGATCTTTCTTCAGGAGAAAAACAACTCCTAATCTTGTTAGGAGAAGCCTTGCTTCAAAGAAAGGAAAACTGGGTTTATATTGCAGATGAACCTGAATTATCTCTGCATGTGTCATGGCAAGAAGTTCTTGTTGAAAATATAAGAAAAATAAATCCTCAAGGACAAATTTTAATTGCTACTCATTCACCTGATATTGTTGGTTCATTTTCATCAAATATACATAAAATTGAAAATTGTTTTTTATGAATTTTAAGAGAACTAACAAGGGTATAAGTAATTATAGTTTTTTTCATGATGTTGATTTGTCAATCTTTACTGAGGGTGGGGATGGAATAACATATTCAAAAAGTGATATATATTTAGGAAAAGGGAGTGACAAATCTTTTGATATATTGTTTTGGAAAAAAATGTTTAGTTTATTTAGGCCAAATATAAAGATTCATTTTAAATCTGTTGGTTCTTGCGAAACGTTAAAAGAGATTGCTAAAGATATAATTAGTAAAAAAATTACAGGTGTATGTGTTGTGTTAGATAAAGATATTAGCGATTTATCTAAAAGTAAATTACAACATCCAAATGTTGTATATACAAAAAATTATAGTTGGGAAAGTGATTTTTTTAATGAAATTATTATACAAAAAACATTATTTTCGATAAATCCGTTTTTGAATCAAAATGAGGATATTATATTCCATATTAAAGACCAGTTGGCCAAATTCGAGAAAAAATTAAAATATCCAACAATTGCTGATGTATTATTGTTATTTGCAAAAAAACGTCTATTTGAAAGAAATATAAACAGTGGCGATATAATATTTGAAAGCAATAACCTTGTACCTGTGATTAATTCGAAATTTATAAAAGGTAAAATTAGAAACTCTCGAAGAGAAATAGGAAAATTTAGCTTGATAAAAAAAATAAAAATTGAGACTTTAAAACATTGTTGCGGAAAGACTCTTATGGCTGTAGCAATAAAAATTGTACAATCTATTTTAAAAAATTATCAAAAAAACACTTTGCCAAACGAATATTGTTTAGGTATAATGATTACCAGATTTGAAAATCTGGGAAAATATAAAATACCACATCGAAATTATTATGAAAATGTAATTAAAAAAGTCAATATTCCGTGACAGAACACGAACATTACTGGAGAGGGATTGATTTGGAGGAAACAGCCTTAAAAGGTGGGTGCTAGCGGATTTCTTCAACATCCGGGTTAAACTTTAGGGAAGCGAGTTGGTATCAAAATACGGAAGAGAATCTTATCCCATTTCGACCCGTATGCAAAAATCCACTTTTCCCAGGTGCCGGGAAAAGCGGTTTCATTAGAATAACGATGAAAGGTCAGGGTTCTATGATGTTGAAATTCCCATTGAATTTGTCCATGCATCCGATCAGTTCCTTGAATTTGTCCGTATTGCCTTCAATCTTGATCATGCCTTTGTCCAAGGCTTCTTTCAAGGGCATAGCCCGCATGGCAACCAGGGTGAAGTTGAATTTGTTACCGGTAATTACTGCATCAGGATGCTCAACCGGTTTTCCTTCTCGGTACATCAGTACTTCGTCCTCAACCCAGAAGCCGTATGGTTTTCCATTTTGGTCTATCCAGTTGAAAGCGAGCTTTTTCCCTTTGGATTTCTCGGCATTGAGACTGATGCCCATGTAGTCAAACAGCATTTCCGGCGTGAGGTTGGACAGAATATCCTTGGATACAAGATCCAGAGGGTTCTGAAGCAGGCCGTTTCTCAGTTCGTAGGCGCCGACGAGAAATTCATTGCGCCAGGGGCCGGATTCCGCCTGGTAGCCGAGCTGTTCAAGCGCGTCCGCCGCCAGATTTCTTGCCTTGCTGTTTTGCGGATCGGCAAAAACCACGTGCTTTAATACTTCGGCCGTCCAGCGGTAGTCTCCCTTGTCAAAGGCTTTTTGGGCGTTGTCTATCATCTTGTCGGCCCCTCCCGCCAGTTCAACATAGCGCTTGGCCGCTTCCACGGGCGGCAGGGCATACAGGTTTGCCGGGTTGCCGTCATACCAGCCCATGTACCGTTGATAGATGGCTTTGGCGTTGTGGTTCAGCGTGCCGTAATAACCCCGGAAGTACCATTCCTTGTCGATTTCCGGCGGCAGCTTGATCATTTCCGCAATTTCTACAGGCGTATATCCCTTGTTAATCAGGTTCAACGTCCGGTCGTGCATGTATTTGTAGCCGTTGCGTTCCTTGGCCAGGAACTGGCTGATGCGTTCTTTCCCCCATCTCGGCCAGTGGTGCTGTGCGAATAAGACTTCCGTTTTGTCTCCATAACGCTGGATGGCTTCATCAAGAGCCTTCCACCAGTTGCTTGCGTCCCGAACCTTGGCTCCTCTCAGGGTATAAAGGTTATGCATGGTGTGGGTCGCGTCCTCCGCACTGCAAAGCGCCTTGAATTGAGGGAGATACATCAGCATTTCAGAAGGGGCTTCTGTTCCGGGGGCCATCATGAATTCCATCTCCACTCCGTCTATCGTTCTTGTTTCACCCGTTTTGGTGATTGTATCGGTAGGCGGAATGACTGTAATGGTTCCGCTGGAGCTGGCGGTTCCCAGGCCGGAGCCTACGGTACCCTCCGGCCCCTTGTTAAAGGGCGCCGCATACATGTACGTGGAGCGCCTCCCCATGGCATTGCCGGCATAAACGTTTTCGGAAACGGCTTCTTTCAGGAATCCCTCCGGCGCCAGTATCTGCGTTTTACCGGATTTGACGTCTTGCTCCGATGCTACTCCCTTGACCCCTCCAAAGTGGTCGACATGGGAGTGCGTGTATACAACTGCCTTGACCGGACGTTTCCCAGTCTCCGGCTGTTCCACTTCCCGATAGTAGAGGTCAAGCCCCGCTTTTGCGGTTTCTTCCGAGATGAGGGGGTCAATGATGATGAGGCCTTCCTTTCCTTCGATGATGGTCATGTTAGAAAGATCAAACCCGCGAATCTGGTAGATGCCGTCCATGACCTTGAACAGCCCGCTTTTGGCATTGAGCTGGGAAACGCGCCATAAACTCGGGTTCACCGTATCAGGGGCCGGTTTGTCCTTGGTAAAGTCAAAGGCAGAGATGTCAAAGACCGTCCTCCCCTCCTTGTTTTTAATGTTCGGGTCCTTGAGGGTTGCCATGAATCCCTTTTCAGCATCCTGAAAGTCTTGTTTGTCGTTCTCGTCCAGGCCATGAGCGCCGAGAAATTTTTGGTTGTATTCAATAGTATGGCTTGTCGCCTTTTTAGGCTGCTCCGCGCCCTGGGCGCCTATGCCTCCCCCTGCGAACATTGCCAGCAACATGGCAGCGAAATAATTGATTTTTATTTTCATGATCAGTTTTTATTAACGGGACGTGAAAAGTAAAAGAGCGGCCAGTCAGCCAGTTTTCACCTTGCAGGAAAATAGACTTGCCGTTAAAGAACAATGTTCGGAAAATGGCAGTATGTTAATGTTTGACTACCAGAGTTTTCTGGATATTTAACAGGAAATTCCACAACCAGGGAGGGTGTCTTTTGTTTTTTTATATTACTTATCCTGCTGATGGGTTGTGATTTATATCCGGAGTTGTTTGGCGGGGAGAATAAAGTGTCTGTATCCGAGTCATTTTTACATGCCTGCAACAAATTTGTGGAAGAACATGGCTGGAAATGCAGGGAATGTTGTGCTAGGTAAGAAGGCATGGAAAGATTGTATCGTCCCAATGTGGCGGGGCTGTTGGTCCGGGAGGACGGAAAGCTGCTGGTTTGCGAACGTTCCAGGCAGAAAGGGGCCTGGCAGTTCCCTCAGGGGGGGATTGATCCGGGAGAAACTGCCACGGAGGCAGTGAAGCGGGAAGTCCGGGAGGAAGTGGGGTTCCTGCCGTCCCAGTATGATGTTGTGGAATCCCGGGGAGGCTATCGTTACGATTATCCGCCGGAGGTTCTGGAGTATGTCCGCGAAAAGCGGCAGCAGCCTTTTGTGGGGCAGGAGCAGGAGTATTTCCTGTGCCGGCTGCATGCGGACGCTCCGGAGCCCAGCCTGGACCACCGGGAGTTCTGCGCCTACAGGTGGATAGCCCCGGCCCGGTTCAAGCTGGAGTGGCTGCCGGAGTTCAAGAAGGAGGTGTACGCCAGGGTGCTGGCGGATTTCTTCAATGTCCGGGCACGGGATAAGTGAAGTGGCTCAGCAGGTCGTGCGCGGCGGAGACGGGGTCCATCTTGTCCCCGGCCACCATGTTTTCCAGAACGGGCATGCGGGACGCCACGGCGGGATGCTGTTCAAAGGCGGTGAGCAGGGCTTCATGCACCAGGGCCTGAACCCATGAGAGGGACTGGTTCCGGCGGCGGTTGTACCAGAAGCCGGATTCCTTCATGCTGTCCCGGAAGCGGAAGAGCGTTTCTTCAATGGCGTCCAGTCCGCGCCCTTCCAGGGAGGAGCAGGTGAGGACGGAGGGCGTCCAGCCGGGGGTGGGGCTTTGCAGGTAGTGGAGCACCATTTTCAGTTCCTGGCAGTGGGCCGCCGCCCGCTGACGGTTGTCGCCGTCGTCCTTGGTGACCACCAGGATGTCCGCCAGCTCCATGATGCCGCGCTTGATGCCCTGGAGGTCGTCTCCGGCGCCGGTGATGAGCAGGAGCATGAAGATGTCCACCATGGAACGGACGGTGGTTTCCGACTGGCCGACGCCGACGGTTTCAATGAGGATGATGTCAAAGCCCGCGGCTTCGCACGCGATCATGGTTTCACGCGTTTTCCGGGCTACGCCGCCCAGGGAGCCGCCGGAGGGGGAAGGGCGGATGAAGGCGTTTTCCTCCCCGGAGAGTTCTTCCATGCGGGTTTTGTCCCCCATGATGGAACCGCGGGAAACGGAAGAGGACGGGTCAATGGCCAGCACGGCCACCTTGAAGCCTTTTTTGCACAGGTAGGTGCCGAAGGCTTCAATGAAGGAGGATTTGCCCGCGCCGGGAACGCCCGTGATGCCGATGCGGACGGCATTGCCCGAATGGGGCAGGAGCTTGGAGATGAGCGCCCGTGAGGCTTCCTGGTCTTTAGCGGCGTTGCTTTCTACCAGGGTGATGGCCCTTCCCAGCAGGGCGCGGTTCCCGGCCAGGACTCCCTGGGCCAGTTCTTCTACGGAGGGGCGGTGCGGACGTGCAAATTTAGTGCTGCTCATGGATAGAGAATGCGGATTATTTGAAAGGGGGTTCGTTTTCCTTGGTGCGCTCCATATCGTAGTTGAAACGCTTGAGGACAAATTGGCGCTGATCGGCCAGCTTGCGCTGGAAGTTTTCCCAGGAACGCACGTTCATTGGTGACCAGCCCGCTTCCGCAATGGCGCAGGCGCGGGGGTAGGTGCGGTAAAGCAGGTGGTTCAGGGTGGGGAGCTGTTCCGCCCACATGGTGGCCTGAACGCCGATGATATGGTCTGTTTCCTGCTCCGGCCTGCCGTAGGCGGGGTTCAGCTTGTAGCTTTGCTCCAGCGTAGTGGTGGGCATCCAGCCCCGGTTGTCCTGGCCGGGAATCTGGGGGTAGTCCAGATAGCAGTGTTCCCCGGCGGCGATGATGAGGGGAAGGCCCTGCTTTTTCGTTTCCGTGATGGTGGAGGGCGTCAGGCCCATGCGCCAGGTGAAGACGGTGTCTCCCTTGCGGTAAACGCTGGCCTGGGCCCACGGCTTTTCATACCAGAAGATGGGCTTTTTGCCGCGCGCGGCGAGCATGGAGGCCATTTTCGCTTCAAATTCCTTCAGTTCCTCGTGGACGTCCTTCATTCCCTTCTGCTGGCGGTATTTGACGCTGAGAGGGCATTTTTCCCAGGTTTTTTCCAGCGGGGCTTCGTCGCCGCCCAGGTGAACCATGGTGGACGGAAAGATGTCCCTGAGCTCGTCAAAGACGGCGGCATAGAATTTCCATATTTCCGGCTTGTGGGGGCATACCAGGTACAAGCCCACACCGCCGGTCGTGCTGACTTTCGTGTTGTGGTCTGGAAAGCAGAAGAATTCCGGATAGGCGGCGGCCAACGCCTGGTTGTGGCCCGGCATGTCTATTTCCGGGATGACCTCAATGCCGCGCGCGGCGCAGTAGGCCACCAGGTCTTTCAGCTCCTGCCTGGTGTACATTCCTTCGTGGGGAGTGCCGTTGCCGAAGCTTTCCGCCCGTTTGGAAGAGATGCTTTTCAGTTTGGGATAGCTCGGCACAGGCAGGCGCCAGCCCTGGTCGTCCGTCAGGTGGAGCTGGAGCTTGTTGAATTTATAGTAGGCCATCAGGTCCACGAATTTCTTCAGGTCCTTGATGGGGATGAAGTGGCGCGCAGGGTCCACCATCATGCCGCGCCAGGGGTAGCGGGGCTTGTCCGTGATGACGCCGCAGGGGATGCCTTCCGGATGCGCCGCCAGCTGGTCCTGGAGCTGCTGGAGGGTGACCAGGCCGTAGATACGGCCCTCCCTGCCGCCGGAGGCAAGGTAAACGCCCTGCGGGGTGACGGTGAGCTGGTAGGAGTCCTTGCCCAGGGAAGGAGAGGTTTTGTCGGAGAGAAGCTTCAAGGTCCTGGTGGCGTTCCGCTTCAGCTCCGTTTTCTCCGGCTCCGGAATAATACTGTATTTTTCTGCTGGTGCGGCACACGCCATGAATGCAGAGAAGGCTGTGCAGGCCAGGAGGTAGATCAGTTTAAACATGACGGAGGGCTTTTTCAGAAGAGATTCTATCATGGAGAATCAGGAGTGATAAGGAAAAACGGCGGAATTACTTTTTGTTTTCCCACCGGAAGGGCGGCTCATTGTCCTTCGTGCGTTTCAAGTCGTAATTAAAGCGCTTGAGGACAAAGGGGCGGTGGTCGGCCACTTTCCTCTGGAAGTTTTCCCAGGAACGCACCTCCATGGGAGACCATCCCGCTTCCGCCAGGGCCATGGCGCGGGGATAGACGCGGTAAAGCAGGTGGTTCAGGTCCGGAAGGTGTTCCGCCCACACGGGAGCGTGCACGCCCCGGATGTGGCCTGCTTCCGCGGTGGATTTGCCGAAGGCCGGATCCAGTTCATAACATTTCTGCAAGGTCGTGGTTTGCATCCATCCCCAGTTGTATTGTCCCGGGAATTGAGGGAAATCCAGATAACAATATTCATTGGACGCCATAATCAGGTTCAGGCCGGCCTTTTTTGTTTTCTCAATGGCCTGGCGCGCCTGGTCCTGCCGCCACGCGTAAACTGTTTCGCCCGGGTGGTAGATGCCGGCGTTCCCTTCATACCAGAATTGCGGCGTTTGCCCGTTTTTGTCGAGCAGGGCTGTCATTTTGGCGAAGAAAGCCCTCATTTGTTCCTGTTCGTCTTTCATGCCTGCCTTGGTCCGGGCTTCCCGGCACAGGGGGCATTTTTTCCAGAGTTCCGTGGGGGCTTCGTCGCCGCCCAGGTGAACGGTATTGGACGGGAAGATGTCCTTGAGTTCCTTGAAGACGGCGGCGTAGAATTTCCAGACCTCCGGCTTCTGGGGGCATACCAGTTCCTTGCTGTTGCCGGCCACTGTCCGTACCTTCATGTCCGGTTTGGGGAAGCAGAAGAATTCGGGGTAGGCGGCATGCAGGGCCTGGTTGTGGCCCGGCACGTCTATCTCCGGGATGACTTCAATGCCGCGCGCCGCACAGTAGGCCACCAGGTCTTTCAGCTCCTGCCTGGTGTACATGCCTTCATGGGGGATGCCGTCTCCGAAGCTTTCCTCCCGCTTGGAGGCGACGCTTTGCAG